>Ga0193726_1000310_pt1 | contig 58342 bp, 90 predicted proteins | sample H2c1metaG_FD_144928 | JGI IMG/M metagenome (GOLD analysis project Ga0193726, IMG submission 144928) | Soil microbial communities from a riparian zone of the East river system, Colorado, United States - H2c1 | ecosystem: Environmental > Terrestrial > Soil > Riparian zone | place: USA: East River... | reverse complement strand
GATGGAGGACACAAATGGCCGTGATCGAGCATGGACCCAGCATCGGTACTTATCGGGAACGCGACATTCCGTCCTACATCATCACCAAAGACGGCCAACGATATGAGTACGACAGAATCGCCTTAGAGACCAAGGGCGGCGTCGAACTTGCGCAGCTCAGCCAAGGTGAATGTGTAATTGCCCCCGGCCTGATCTACCGACCGACGAATGTGGTGACGCTTCCTGTCGTTCGGATCGAAAGATGACCGAGCACAACTACATCACGGTCGGCGGCCGCCGCTGGTGCCTCGGGTGCAACACCTATCAGGTGTTCAAGGGCGGCCGATGGAGGGATGCATATCCGCCTCAGCCGTGGCCGGGCTACGAGAAAACCGAACTTCAGTGCAACGGTGCGGTCCGATGATTATAAATCATCGAGCGGGAGGATGAGATGAAATACGTTGCCTCAATATGTGCATTTTGGTCAATCGCGCTCCTGCTCATCTTCACGAAGCGCGGGCTAACGGAGTCCGATATTACGCTCTGCTTTGGGGCGGCACTCGGAATATGCTGGATGGCTTCTTGGGAGGCTATATGGCGCTGGCAAGATCGGAAAGCTAATGCTTCGCCGCCTGCGCGATGATCCCACAAACGAAAAAGGCCGCCCCGGTTTCCCGGAGCGGCCAGTCTGGGAGTTGCCCCATGACGGGGGCGGTCTGAGCCGGATGGCCGGCGATCTTACCTACGAGACACCGCGCTAATAAGCGCGCCGAGCGGTGCTCGATCGTCCATAGAGCCAGCGGTCTTGCGCCGAGGGCATGGGATGACTGGCTAGATGGATAGCCCCATGTCCGACCTCACCCATGCGGACGCGGCCCGGTGAGCAGATGCGCTAAATCTTCTTCCCGATCCACGCGCCGACCAGCCCGGCGAGCATGACCACGACCGTCCAGATGTATTTCACCATCTTGGCGGCGCCGCGCGCCTCGGCTCGGGTGTTCTGATATTCGGCCACGATCGGCCTTATTTCCGAGATGGCGGCGGTCTGGGTGCGCACCGCCTCGCTAAGGGCGCCGACGACCTCGCGCAGGTCTTTCCGATGCGTGGAGGCGTCTTCCCTTTCCTTCTTGAATTCGTCTACGAAGATGTCAAGCTTTGTCGCAATGGCTGACGTAGCGCGAGCATTTGCGATCGCGTCATCGTGGGCTTGATTCGGCACTTCCTCACCCATCCCCCGTCCTTGGCGCCCCCTCGCCGGACGCTATCGACACAATTTTCGTCCTGATAAACCCGCACGCGCATTGTACCGTATGGAACGCTCGGTTCGGCCGTTTGTCGTCAAGCTCGACCGTGGCGATGCCCATTATCTTCCCGCATTTGGGACACCGCTCGCTGATCTGGAAGTGCATTTGGGGCCCCCACCCCGCGGCGTAGGCGTCATTTTCTCAGCAAAACGGTAACGATGATCCCGGTGGCGACCAGCACCGTTCCGATCAGCGCCAAGATGAAATTTCGGGTACTGTCCGCGCTCTGCCGGCTGTCCTGCAAGTCCAGCCGTGATATCTGCCGATTGTCGACGGCGCCTCCAGTGCGCCCCTCGCCCGTATCCAACCGGGACGTGAGCCGGTCAATCTTCTCGTTGGTCGCCTTGTTCGCCGTCTCGAAGCTTACCTGCAGTTGCTTGAGCAGGTCAGCCATGGAAAGTTCACTTTTGGCGGCCGATTCCTTCTGCGTCTGCAGGGCAGCCGTCAACGCAACCTGGTTGGCTTTCTCGAGCTTCTCGACGAGGTCCTTGTTCGATGATGCCTTTTCGGCGGCTGCGTTCTGCAGCGTCTCCTTGAGGGCGATCAGTTTTTCCTTCTGCTCATCCCTGGCGAGGGCCGTTGCCTGCTCGATGCCCTGAAAGCGCCGATCGATCTTGTCGTCAAGGTTCTTGATCGCGAGTTCCAGCGCCTCCTTGACCGCGACAGTCGGATCGGGATTCGTGACGACAACGTCGCTTTTTGGCGGGGTCATTCAGCAGCCTGTGCAGATGTCCGGTGGAGCCGGCGGGACCTGGAATAGGATTTCCTGATCCGCCGGCATCAATGGAGTAAGTGGGAGACGCCTCCGAAGATGAGGCTGGCGAGGTAGAAGGCGAACGCGAGCCATCCGAGATGCCACCGATTGAACACCGGGCCAGGGATACACGCCGCCAAGCACGCGAACACGAATGCGAAAACGAGTAGGACTAGTCCCATGGCAACCTCCTTAGATTCGACCCAGCAGCAGCAGCACGACCAGCACAACGACGATCAAGCCGAGCCCGCCGCCGCCGTAGACGCCAGTGCCGTAGAACGGGCCGCCGCCGTAGCCGCTGAACCCCCCGAGCAGGATAATCACGAGGACGATGAGTAGAATTGTCCCGATCGACATGGCGTGATCTCCGTTGTTATCGTTAAGTCCCCGCCCCGAATTTCTGGCCAATCTGCCGCGCGCCGTCGTCCAAGGCGTCGCCCTGGTCGGTTGCAGGCGCCTCTACGCCGTCGCGTGCGAATTCCTGATTTGCGACTTCCAGCGAATGGATGGCGCTGGTCGCGAACAGCCGCATCTCCGCTTGGATCGACAGGAACCCGCGCTGGAAGGAGTCCCGCTGGACCGTCAGTTTCTTGATGACGCTATCCTGATATTCGATGCGGTGGCCTTGGGTGGCGATGGTGACTTCCTGCCGGTCGGCCAGGGCGCGAAGATCCTCGCATTCACGCTCGAGCGCGGCGAAACGGTTGAGGAATCCGGTCACCGCCGGGTCATTAGGCTGTGGCTGTGGCGCAACAGTCGGCCGGCGCTTGTATTCCGTGATCTCGTTCATTGTTCCCCCATGTGCGCTATTGAGCTTTTTGACTCGCGCCAGCCGTGGCCAGCGCGAGTCATAACTAACGCTCACCAGTAGAAGGCGACGCCGGCCCGATACTGGTTGCCCATGTTCGTCATCGCGGCGAACTGGCCATCGTTGAACGTCACGCCTTTGCCGGCGAATACGACCTTGGCGTAGGTGTCCATCACGGCGCCCGTCAGCTTGCCCTGGGCGTCGGTGAGCTGGTTGATGACGCCGGCCCGGAGCTTGGGGGCGATCTCGGTTCCGGAGCCGCTGATGGCACCGAAAGCCGCATCCACCCGGAACACCTCGAAGCCGGCCGCCACGTAGGGCAGCGGGGGAGTTGCGGCCAGTTGGAAGCTACCGGGGACGGCCGGCGTACCGACCACCGGGAAGCTCCCAGAGGGCACCCATTGGGTCAGGAGCGTCAGGAGGGTTGTTCCCCCGAGGCGGACCTCCGCACCACCCTGGAGCCGGCTGGCGAAGTTGATGTTTGCCCCGGCGACCGGGACGCTACCGGTGATGTTCTGGTAATCGAGATCGGCCTGAACGCCGTACCAGAGGTCTGGGCCACCCTTGATGCAGCCGACCGAGCCGCCGATCGCGCCACCGGCCGCGTAGAGCTTGCCGCTGGCCGCCGAATTGATGAACAGCCCGGTTCCGGAGGTGTCGGTGGAGGCGACCGCCGCCTCGGTGTTGATTCCGAAGTAACACCCCGATTTGGCATACGGATAGGCAATCGGCTTGGCCTTCAGAGCGATATCCGCGCCGAACGCCGGGCCCGCCATCGCAAGCGCGGCGAGAGAGAGCAAGAATTTACGCATGAGCTTGTCCCCTGTTTCGTGAGCGGTCAGCATACGCCGGGGACGAGCAACTATTTTGTCTGGAAACAAACATAGAATTTCTGTGCAGGCTTGGTAACAGTTATGCCGTCAGCCGCCTTCCCTGCCGCCGCTGTTTCATGGCCAACCTAGCCTTTACGACCGCCTCCGCATGGCAGCGCGGACACACCCTGACAGAGCGAGCCCGCCCCGGCTGCTGCCCCCAGAGGGCGCTGGCCTCGACGGACTCGACGTGGTGCTTATCGCATCGCCATGGCGGCCGGGGTTTCATCAGCTAGCGCCCGATCTGGCCACCGGGATTTCCGCCGCGGTCGCAACGACCTTGTTGCTGGCGGTCTCGTCGGCCACTTTTGCGGTCGTAACGACGCCCTTGACCTCGGGCATGTCGGCAACCGCGCTGATCAGTTTCTTGCGGTCGCTTTCGTCGGACACGACTTCGGCGACGGTTTTCCCGGAGTTCGGTGCAGACAGGGTGGCAACCACGGACTTGATTTGCTGGTCTGGCTGAGCGCTCCTCTTCGCCATCAGAGCGCTGTAGAGGGGGACCAGAACGCCTGCGATAGCGGCTACGCCCTTGGCGAATTGAGCGAGGCCGGCGCCGATGTCGTTGAGGCCTTGGGTGAGCGTCGAGGCGTCGCCTTGCGACACAAGACCCCACACCGCAGCCATGGTCACGAGGCCGCCTGCATAGGTGAGGACGTGGCGCCCCGCCGCCTTTTTCTCGTTCCAGTTCCAGTTCAGCGGATTCACGTCCATTTCAACCCTCTCTGCCGATCGACGATTCTTTCCCGTGGAAGATGTCCTGTCCGCGGTGCATGTGGATGGTGAGGGCCACGAGCACGGCAGCCACAAAGCACAAGAAGAGGATTCGGCCCCACGTCATATCTTTTGGACGCCGGGCGTCTTCAACTGCGCAACGCCACCCTCCAGCGCATCGAGCCGCGACTTGATTTCCTCCAGCGCTGCCGTTGCGTCGTCCGGCTTGACCTTGAAGAAGCCGTTCTTGATTTCGGCGATAAGCTTATCGAGCATGGGTCCAGCCATGGGTAAGTCTCCTGTGGTGAGGATTGGAAAGGCGGTAGGTCGAGTGTTTCAGGGCGACGTTAAGCCAGCGGCCACGGCTTTCCCTTGGTTTCCGCGCTCTCACGCAAGTAACGCGCGGTCTCCAATGCCGTCATCCGCTTAGCCGGAGCAGGCGCGGCCCATGGTCCAAAGCCGACCTGTTCGACGCGCGGCCGAACCAGATTACCCAGCCAGGGCCAATCTCTCTCTATTCGGTCTAATTCGTTTTGGTCTTCACGATACTGGCGAGCCTTGCTAGGCTTATGGTCCATCGGCGCCATCCGATAACGGCCGACCTCGTCAACTTCGCCCTTAGCGATAGCGTGAGCTAGCGTGCCCTTGATAGGCTTTTCCTCCCGCACGGGAGGATTACGCGGCCACCGACTGCACGGCCATTTTGACCTGATGGGTCGACCATCGCGTTCTACGCGATACGGCCGCGCGACGAAGTCATTGTAATCACGATCAGCCTTTGCCTCATTGCATTCACGACACGCGAGCAAGAGATTATCGGGGGCGTTGGCTCCCCCCTTACTCGTGGGAATTTTATGATCGATCGTGGCGTCATCCTTGCGGTGTGCGGATAGCTCACGCGCAAGGCGAACAGGGCGCTTGCAGTAGTGGCAATGGCGCCCGTCCCGCTGAATGAGCAACTCAATTCGATCGATCCAGAGCACCGCCCTCTCCCTCTTACTTACTACCTTCTTACTTCCTGAGTTCTTATCCTTCGGTTCAAGGGTTTTGCAGTCCGGAAAGATCGCTTGGCCCCTCACAGGGTTGGCGATCATTCCGGGACAGCTCTTATCCTTTCGGACGAGGGCCCATTGCCGGAGGCGGCTGCTTTTTGGGAGCACAGCCAACCGAGGGACTTGTTCACAACACCCGTGTGACTGTCCGGGCACCCCTCAGAGAGCGTTGAGGCTTGCGCCAATGGCTCTCCGATCAGACCCGTGGACGCTTTGACAGTACTCACCTAGCGCCCATTCCTCGCGCGGTTAGGCCAGCGACCCCGATAACGCGCGGCGACTCGACAAACTGTGTACGGGCCGGTTGCGCTGGGATATCGAGGTGTGATATATGGGCCACCTCGATCGGGACTGCTTCCAGCGAGTCCGTTCCGATCAGCGCCGGGGCGAGTCGCATCGCTGCCGGCGCAACTTTTTCTATACAAGAACACACCATGAACATCAAGTAAATTCAGCGTTTTCCGACGTCACCCATGGCTGCTGGCCGCTCGTAGTTTCGTCGTCCGTAATCGTGGCCAATGTGCCAAGCGAGCCAAACCGCGAAGACGATCGAAGCCGCCCCGAGGAAAGTCTCAGCCCTCATACGGTGTATTTCCGGGCCCGCTCCAGAGCCGCCCCGAACGTCCAGGGCTCGCTATGCGCAATGTGCAGGTACGGCAGGGTCAGGCTGTACGCTTGGCACAGGCGGTCAGCCGTGGGGCCGTCCATGCCCATGGACAGGAACCAGCGCCCGAGCAGACATTTGCGGGTCCGCGGCCAGTCATAGCGGCCGGCGGCGGGTTGCGTCTCCAGCCAGTCGATCAGGCCCTCGACGGAGATGACCGTGGGGCGACTCCAGCGTTTGGCGTCATACAGCATGGAAATGGCTCCAGATGAGGGATGCAGTGCCCACGGCGAAGAACAGCCTGAACACGAATCGCAGGAAGTTGACCTTGGCCTCCTCGAATTCGGCCGGGGTGAGCGGCGGCGTGCGGATCATGATTTCCGCTCCCTCGCCCCTCGGTCGCGCGCATGCCCTTCGAGTTCGACCAGTAAATCCTCGATCGTATCGCCGTGCCCGGTGGCGTAGCTGCGCTCCATCATCCACGCGGCAACTGTCTCGCGCCCAACTTCCGCCTGACGGAGGGCCCGCTTGACATAATCGGCCAAGCTGCCTTCCGCATGTTGTCGGCACTTGCCAGCGAAACCCGCCGCTTTCCATTCTGCGAAAGCCTGAGATTGAAGCTCGTTATCGGCCCAATATTGACGGATACCTTCGTCAACCGCCGCCTCGATCTGCTCGGTGGTCATGTCACCCCCCCCTATTTGCCATCGGCGTAGACGATGACCTCGCACGCGCCGTCGGTATCGAGCCCGAGCGCCTTGGCCAGCCCGGGCGACAGATCGGCCACGCGGCCGGTATTGACGTTCGGGCCCCAGTCGACGGCATGGGCTACCACGCTCTTGCCGTTGGCTGAGACGTGCACGGCCGCGGTGCGCAGGAACGGGTACTGGCCCGTCCACCGGCAGGCCAGATAGGACTTGTCGGGGTTGATGCGGCGCGCGAGGCCATAGGCGCCGGCCTGGGAAGCCGTCAGAACCCAATCGCCGCCAAGAGTGTCCGCGAGCTGCTGGGCGCTGGTGTAGAGCGCCAGGCCCTCGCTGGAGCCGACACCGGTATCGTGCGGACCGCCGAACGTGGACATCTTGCCGTGGACGTGAAACAGCACGGGGCGCGGCCCGGGGGTCGCTTGCGCAGCCTGCATAACAGCGGCCGGCGACGGAGACGGGGCCACGGGTGCCGCGCCGGCCAGCTCCGCCATCTTCGCCTTGATCTTGGCAATCAGCCCCGCCTTGTCCCGGGCGAATTTCCCTGGGCAGTCATGGTCGTCGGCCTTGCACTCGATATGGAATTTCAGCGTATTCGTGTCCGGCGCGATACCGATGCGCCGATAGAGCAGCGCGGCGAGGTAGATCGTATTGTCCTGAACGATCGCCCCTGGCCCGGTGTCGTAAGCCTCGACGTTGAACTCGCCGACTTGCTCGATGCCGATCGAGTCCGAGTTGAAGCACGAAGCGTGCGTACCGGCCGTACCAGGATCAGAGAACCCGAAGGCGCAGGGATCAACTGTCGGTGGAACAAAGAAATGCGGTCCAGCGCGCCAACCGTCTTCGACCTCATACATGTGTTCGGCGTTGAGGATGTATTGCTGGCGAACCTGCAGAGACCACGACAGCCAAAGCGCGATCGTCGGCTCAGACGTATTGTGGAACACGAGATAGAGCGGGACGCCCTTCGATCCGTCCTTGCGCCTCCAATGGGAGAAATCGATCGCGGCAATATGGGCCGCCAAGCTGGCGCGATCATACGGACGCCCGTCGAAATTGGCCCACATGCTGGGTTTCCTCGCGGTAGTGGAATGGGGGATGACATCGCAGGTTGGGTCCGGTAAGGTTGCGGAATGAAACCGACCATCACCTATCTGGCGGGACTTGCAGGCGGCGTGGCGATTATTCAATTCGGGTGGAAGGGCGTACTGCTTGGCGCGGTGGCGTTGCTAATCGCGCTCGCGGTGAGCTTGGCCACCATTGCGGCCGAGCGACACCATCACTTCCAGCCGTAAACCCTGACGGTCCCACTCGCGATATTGCCGGAGGTGAAATCGACCTGCCAATTGGTCACGGCACCGTTGCCGCCGTTCCAGAAGCCGCCTCCCGATAGCTGCGTGATCGAGTTTGCCGACGACGGATAGACGAACTTCACGTCGATGTTCTTGGGCGCCGTCGTGCCCGACGGAGCATCAATCCAGACTTGTCCAGAGATGCCCTGTCCGGTATTCGGAACATCGGCCGTGTCGGAGCGCGAACAATTTATGAACGTTGTCGGGGCGCTGGCAACGGGCGTGGCTGCGGCGGTCGAAAACACAATGGCGGCCAGATATCCCGTAGTCTGAATTCCGCCGCTGTTGATGCGCAGCCGGCAGCCGACCGCGTTGGTGGCCGGCAGGATGCCGGAGAATACGAGCTGATAGCGGTTATAGGTGCCGGAGAATGTGACCGCCCCAGTGATGCTTGCCGAACTGCTGGCCGTCACGGTATCGAGCAACACGCCGTTGTCGCAGGTTCCTGTGCTGGTGATGGTGACGCTGCCGCAGACGACGCTCGTGACAGTGCCGGTGCCGGATGCCGTGATCCAACTCGTCACACCAGAGCCATTGGTCGAGAGCAGTTGACCGCTTGACCCATTCCCTACGGGAAGCTGAAAGGTTGAGGAGCCGGCGGCAGCGGCCACCTTAACGAGAGAGCTGCCCGTTGCCGAGCCGTTGAGCGTCAGGCTTCCGCCAATCACGCCGTTTGTGCCAGACGAAAATGCGGTAGCAGACGCCGCACCAGCAACGGCGATATTGGTGCCGTCATCCGAGATGGCGCCGTTGGACAGAACGCCGGCCAGCCAGCGCGGCACGGTGCTATTCGTCAGCGCGCCGACAATGGCAACCTGCGTACCGGTGCCGCTGACTGAGGTGATCGACTGGCCGTTTATCTTGAAAGAGTTGCCGGTGCCGGCAGTGTCATAGGTCTTGTTGGTGAAGATGTCGGTAGTGGCCTTGCCCGTCAGCGTGTCGGTCGCCGCAGGAAGGCTCAGGACCGATGACCCAAGCACGCCGGTAACCGGCTGAATCTTCACCAGACCGGACGTCGCATTGCCGAAACTCAGCGATCCTAGCGTTCCGGAAAGCCCCAAAATCGGGGCCGCAGTGCAGGAATTCAGAGAAGCGCCGCGATTGACGATCTGTCCTTGCGTGCATGCGAACGCGCGATCGAACAGCGCTGACAAGGTCGTATCAGTCGGCGTGCGTTCCGCCGCGGTCGAGTTGCCGAGCAGATGGCCGGATGGAATTGTTGATTGCGCCAGCGAGGCGCATGGCGCCAGCAGCAACGCGATAGCAAACGCAATCGTCCGACGAAGAATCATGTGAACCAGCCCCCAGAGGTCAACGGCGACCAAGTCTTGTCGTCGCCGTTCATATCGATCTTGGTGAGACCTGCCGCATCGGCCGCAGCCTGCGACAGCCCGTCCATTGTCTCGCCTGCGGACATCACGAACGTAATGTTGTTGGTGCCGGCATCGCGCTTGTAGTCCTTGACGCGCAGCGGCAGGCCTTGCCGCGATGCCGATGTCGGCACTACGATGTTGGTCGCCGCGCCGACAGTTTTGTTGACAAGTATCGTGGTATCGGTCGCAGACGCCGCGATATCTCCAGCCGCGGTAACCATGCGATAGCCGCCAACCGCCGATGCAATCAGCGTTGCCAAAGTCGTGAGATTGTACGCTTTGGTGATGAGGTTGAAGACGGCGACCACCGTATTTGCGGGATCGTTCAGTGGGATCGGAGTTCCGAGCAGAGAGTAGTCGATGCCGAGAGTGAATATCCCGTTGGCCTTCGTGACCGTCAGGAAGCCTGATCCCTGCACCCGCGCCGGGAACAGGACCATCACGTTGATTCGGATGCTTACGGGAAGCGTCATATCCTAGGTGCTCCGCCCGCCGTAGAACACAGGCAACCGCCCGATCAGCAGTTGCCGGCCATCATCCTCGCCGTTGGTCGTGAGGGTGAGGAACACGTCGTAGGTCTGCGTAGCCCGCAACGACTGCATGATCGATTTTGGAATTACGATCTGGATCACGCCGGCACCGATGATGGTGATGTAGTTGGACAACGACCCCGTGATGACCGGCGAATCCCAGTCGTCATAGAACGGGCTGATGCCGATCCCCATTCCCCCGCGGGGTTCGCGTGCCGGGGCGATCTCCAGATTGACGCCGTAGAGAGGATTGCCTGAGCCATTAGCGGCGTCGGTCAACTCAATCGCGTCTCCGGTGTCGCCATCGGACAGGAGGATGACCTGTTGCCAGGTTTCTCTGTTCGAAATAGCTGGAAATAATGTCGGGTTGAGGTCCATAATTTTACAACTTTTGGAACCATGTCCCGACGCGTCCGGGCGGGGTGTTGTTGTGCGTGCCGCCACCGCCGAACGGCGTGCCTGTGAAGGTTGGCGCGCTCGCGGTCACGGCATTGTCGACGGAGTTTCCATCCGTCTGATTCTCTGTGATAAATTCTGTAGGACCCGAACCGAGGGCGGCATCATTCCGGTTTCGCCGCTTGGCGGTGACAACCGGCGCGCTGTTCGTGCCGGCCGGCGTGATGGTAGGAAGTTCTGGCGTGGCGAGCAGATGTTTTTCCTCGCCGATCGCCAGCGACGCCACCGTGGGGTCAACGCCAAGATTCGCAAGCGTCAGGACACCCGCCGCGGTGTTGCCCATGGTATCGAGGCCGTAGGGCCCACGCCCGCGCATGTCGAGCATGGTGATCTGCTTGTTTGCGGCCCAATCCGCCGCAGCCGACACGCCACGCCCCGAGATAACCGGACAAAGCGCATCGGTGAAGTTGTTCCAGTTATAGAGAAACAGGTTCTGCGCATCGTTGTTGGCGCGCTCGGTCGCCCCCGATGTGGGGGAACCGATGGTGCGGCCGTTCATCCGCACCCAGCCGGTACGAGTGTTGTCGATCGGCAGCCAGATCGGATCGCCGGTCTGGGCGATCGTCGTAGGATCGACCGCCGATCCGCCACCGCCCGAGGTCGAGGCACCGATCGATGGCACCTGCGGATAGAAGTAGATTTCGACGCCGAACTGATCGACGAGACGGACGGAATAGATTCCGTCGGCGACATAGAAAACGGGGAGCCTCGCAGTCTGGTCCGCCGTCATCGGGTTCGGTGCCGACAGCGCCAGGCCGATATCCTGGAAGCAGTTTGCCAGGGTCAGCGTACCACCCTGGAATACCGACAGCACGGAATTGGCCAACGGCTGGCCGTTCCGGTCGAAATTCTGGGAGTTCGCTATGAATGGAAAAAGACCGGCCATTTAGGGCCTTTCAGGTCTGATTTGTAGAATTCAACGCGGGCGGGTAGGATTGGCGGATGCGCTACATCCTGGCCGTCACGCTATGCGTGGTGATCCTGTTCCTAGCCTCATGGCCGTGGAACGTTTGGTTGCTGCTCATCGCCGCGCCCAGAGCCTCTGGTTTGAAGTACCGGGATATTCGTCGACTGCTGACCACCGATGCGCGCCAGCCGCTGGTCCGCGGCACGGAGCGAGTTGAGGAACTGATTGTTACGTGCGATCACCTGTACGCCACGGCGAAGTACCCCTGGGTCATCCGAGACGAGCATCTCGGCGACCCGTCGAGCCACCCGCTGATCGATGTGACGCCCACCCATGGCCAAGGCGCCCATCAGGGCGGCAACGGTCATCTCCCGCGGGTCCTGGGTGACACCCCCGTGGATGCCGAGCGCCCCACCGCCCCCAGCAAGCCCCAACTCCGCCAGTTGCCGGGCCGTCGTTGAATTGCCCTGAACCGCGCGCCGGGCCAAATCCATGATGCCCTCGACCCGCAACTGAGCCTCGAGTTCGGTCGAGCGGCCGGGCCCCAGCGCCAGCCGGATTTCCGCCCGAGCGGCCGGCGAGGTCATGACCTGGTTGACGATGTTGCGGCGGTCGCCGGTGGCGTCGATCTTCTCCACCAGCCGCGACACATAGCCGTCCTGGAACAATTGCCGTTCCTGGGCTGACATTCGCGCCATAGCGTCGCGTGCCGCCGGCATCCCGTAGCGCGACGATGCCCCGACGAAATTCTGCCCGGCCTCGAGCGCGTTCTCGGCCCCGAAGAAATGCGCCGCGCCGGCTCGGGCCTCCTGGTAGGTCGGAACGAGTTCGTCCAGGTGATTGACCAGCCCGGACTTGAGCGGCTGCAGTTCGCCGACCAGCGTATTGTCGCCGGCACGTTTGGCCTTGCCGATCATACCGTCGAGGTTCTTCTTGACTTGGTCCCAGAACTGCAGCGAGGGCGTCACACCCTGCTTCATCGTCATGGTGCCGTCTTCGGCAAACTGGAACGGGTTGACCGGCGCCCGGAAGCCCTGCGCGGCGGCACGGTTGGCCCCGGAGGTCCCGGCTGATCGGATCGCCTCCCGCATGGCCGGCGCCGCGGTCAGTTGCTGGAACCCCTCGTCCCACATCGCCTGCGCGCCAGGATCGCGCATGGCGCGGCCATAGGCAGCACGGTTGACGGTCTGGGCGGTCTGCTCGATTGCCTTTTGCTGCCCCGTCGCATCCGGATAGTGGAATGTCTGCCGTAGCCAGTCGCTCACACGGCCGGTTTGCCCCTCGAACCGCTGGTCGATCGCGGTGTTGATGGTCTGCCGGCCCTCCGGAGAGGTGTTGGCGGCCGAGCGAGCGAGGGCGCGGGTAGTCTCTCCGCCCATGTCCATAACGGCGGCCGAGCCGTCTGGCTGCAAGCGGTTGGCCGTGAATTCCTGCGGGGTCAACCGCTGTGCGGCCTGTGGATCGTTCGTGATATCGCGCTCGATCGCGCCAACCACGCGCCGGGCCGCCTCGTCGCCCGGGCGGAAGGCACCACGCACGGCGTTGACGACCGGCGCCGCGACTGCTCGAGCGCCTTGGACCAAGCCTTCGACCACGGGAGGCGCGACGGCACCCACAGCACCGCCCGTGACGGCACCCATACCGGCGCGGGTCGCACGGTCGGCGGGGTCCTCGCCCTCACCTGCCCCGGCGGCGGCGCCTGTGACCGCGCCTAAACCTGCCCCGCGCAACATCCGCGCTGGCATTGTCCCGGCCCGCAACATGCCGCCGACGGGGAGAGCCGCTGCACCGGTCACCTCGCCGGCCATTGTGGCCGTGGGGTGCTCCGCCTGCATCTGCTTGGAACTGGCGCGGGTACGGGCAACCTGCTCGTCGTAGTGTTTCTGGGCATCCTCGTCGCCGCGCAGCTTCTTGTACGACCCGACCGCAAGCGACTTGATCGCATGCGCCACGTCAGGGTCGTCTTCCGCAAGGCCGCCAGCCTTGGCCAGGCCCGTCAGCTCGTCGTAGAAATTGAACGTGGCGCCCTTCATCATGCCGCGGCCGAAGGCGTCGGTTGCCGACGACGTCTTGTGCTCCGCCATCCCAGCCGCTGCCGCCTGCATATCCGGAGCGTCGACCTCGTAGGTCTTGCCGTCGGGATGCTGGAGCTCGAACACCGGCATTATTGCTTCTCACGGATGCGAACACCGCTCGGCAGGGTCACCCAACCGTCCTTGTCGGGCTTGCCGACGGGCGCGGGCGATGCCGCAGCGGCAGGGGCGGGCTCCGGTTCCGCCGTCTTCTTACCGCTTGACGGTTTTGCGAGACCGAAACTGGACCGCGCATCTTCAAGCGCGTCCTTGGCGGCCGATCGTTCGACTTCCATCTGATCCAGCGCAGCGTTGATCTGACCGTCACTCCAGGCCTTGTTCAGGATATGGCGGGCGTTCTGCGTATCGGTAACGCCGATCTGGCCGGTAGGCTTGAGCAGACGCGCATAAACCGGGATGAGAGATTCGGCTGCGATGCCGAACTTGATCACGTCCTGATTTCCGGTCTTTTCCTTCGCCGCCAAGATGATCGAATTCAAATCGGGATATTCGGTGCGCGATACCTTCTTGGAAGCTTCACGCACCCGCGGAATCAACGTCTTGGTCTCCGACTCGACCAAGGTCATGTTGGCGGCGCGGGCCTCGAGCACGCGCAAGCCCGCGGCATGAGTACCATAGGCCTGCCAGCGTTGTGGCCATTCAGCCGGATCGCCGCCGGCCTCCACCTCTTGCCGGGCCGCTTCGTTCTGGACTGCGACGCGCTCGGCATTGCCTTGGAGGCCACGGCCGATATTCGGCGGCATCTTGCCGGTTTGTCGGAACCCCGACGCCGCCGCCTGCAGCGCATCAGGAGACAACGTGTTTTGCGCGCCGTAAATTACTTCGCCCCGCGGCCCGACGACTTGCCCGGCGACAACGCGCGGCTTCATCGCGTCTTCAATATGATCGGCCCTGGCGCCCGCGAGGCGGGCAAGCCGCTGATTTGCGGGATTTGGGCTACCGGATAGTCTGGCCTCCTCGCTCCGCAGCGCTTGGACTGCCTCCGCCTCCTGCCCTGGCTTGAAGCCGGTCGGCAAGCTAATGCCGGGAATTGGCGGCAGCGGTGTAGGCTCAGGCTCAGGTGCCGGCTTGGCCTGCTGTGGCTGCGGTTGGGCCTGCGGCCGGGGCTGCGCTTGCACAGGCTGCGGCGCCCCTTGGGCGGGCTGTGGGGCGGCCTGTGCGGGCGGCTGGCCACCCTGCGGCCCGAGCCCTGCGAATGCATCGGCAACCCGCGCATTGCCGCCACCAGCAGACGGCGGAATCTTCACGTCATCGCCCATCGGCACCGGCGTAGCCTCGCCACCGCTCGCCGTCCGTGCCGCATAGGCATCGACCAGACGGGTTGCGCGCTGCTGCTGCTCCGGGCTCATCGGGGCGTTCGGATCGACGCCGAGGATTTTGGCCACGTTGCCGATGATGACGCCGGTTTTCGGGGAATCGGCCGGGAGTTTGGTGCCGACCACAGCCGCGACCGTGTTGACGCCGTTGTCGCCGCCGCCATAGCCGCCACCGGGCCCCTGCTGGGCTGGAGAAACGGCCATGGGCGCCGGCTGTGAGGCCATGCTGCTGGCCTGGGGAGGCGCGGGAAGGCTTGCCGGCTGTTGCTGGCCGCCGCCCGCGGACACGCCCTGCCCGCCTCCAGGCCCGCCCAATAGCGGGGAAACCTGGCCAGGCTGCTGCGACTGCAGGAACGGCATCAATCCGGCGGCATAGGGCGCACCGCCGCGCCGCATCAGCTCGGCCGCCACCGCCTGGGGGTCCTTGGCGTCGATCGGCTGTTGCAGCATCAATTCGCGCTGGCGCTGGCCTTCGGCGAACCGGTTCTGCTGGCCTTGGGCGTAGTCCTGGGCAAGATTCCCCAACGTCGAAAAGTCGATCAGTGGCGAGTTATACGAGGGCGCCGAAGGAGTGTTGACGCCGGAATCCCACCCGGGCATTAGACGAACTCCGACAGCCGGGACGCGAAGCGGGTTGCCTTGCCGTAGTCGACGGCCTTGAAGCCCCCGATCTCAAACACGGCGTCGGGATAGCGCTCTTCGACCTCCTGCGCCATGAGGCCGATGCGGGGAACATCGTCACCCTTATAGCGATAGCTGTAGATGTTCTGCCCGTCGAAGGTCTCGCCGATCGGCGAGATATCCTCCTTCAATCGGCGATCCGACATGGTCGCCAACTTCGCTCCGTTCATGCCGAGATTGAGCAGGTTAGCCACGCCCGAGTTCTGCGCCAACGTCGCATTAGCGTTCGCGTTGCCGATGCCGGTTTGTGTGGTCTGTGCGAGGCCAGCTTGGTTGCCGTAGCTGTTCGCGAGCCCCGTACCGAGGCCGGTATCGACACCCGCGATGCCCGAGGCAGCGGTGCTGGCCTGACCGAGGAACGGCTGCAGGTTCTGGATATACTGGTTGTAGCCCTGATTGGCTACGCCCTGGCCGATGTTCTGGAGATCAACCTGCGTCTGCCCGGAGTTCACCGCGCCAGTACGCGACTGATTGCGCAGTTCGTTCTCGGTGCCCTGCTGGAGTTGGTACTGATAGCCGGGATTGTTCTGGAAAGCCGCCGTCGCAGCAGCATTACCAGCCGGGCCATTCAGCCCCATCGCATTACCATAGGCCGTGACGCCGCCCTGAGCCTGATTGTAGTTCTGCTGGAGCGGCTGCAGCGCGTTGGTGAAATTGGTCGTGAGGGCGCCGCGGCCCTGGTCGAGAAGACCGGAGGCCTGATTGTAGCCCTGCTGCAAGCCTGAAACCTGCTGGTTCGCCGCCGTTTGAGCGGTCGATCCATCGAAGAAGCCGGTAATATTGTCGAAGATTCCGATGACACGGCCCTCCTATGGAGACCAAGACGCGGCGACGATGCCTTGCGCAGTCGATGCCGATGGCGTCGCTGTGACAGTCACGTTCTGAGCGGCCGAAACGCTTCCCGAGGCGGCCGACGATTGCGCCGACGTAGCAATGGCGAAATCGGTGTCTTCCGCGAGCCCCGACCAGGTGAAGCTCGATCCGCCGGCACGCACGTTGGTTGATACCGCGATGGCGACGCCATCCTGCGGGACACTGAGATTTACCGAACTCGTTGCCGAGACCGCAGTATTTGACGCCGCCACACCATTGGGGTTTAGGATCGCATAGACCGTGACGCCGAACGCCGAGAGCGCTCCGGATACCGTCGCGGCAACCGCGCCGCTGCTGCCTGCCGGCACGACCGCCGCCCAGATTTCCGCCGTGTCCCCGGCAGTGAATGTCACGCGGGCGATTAGCACCGCCGCTGTTCCGCCGAGCAAAACTCCGGTTATGCTGTTGCCGCCGGCTGCGGCTACCGAGATGGCGGCGGCGATGACGCGCCCGGCCGCTGCGGGGCCAAACTGATACGTCGCACCGTTGGTGACGCCGCTGTCAGTCTTCGAGACCGAGGCCTTCGGGCTGCCCAGAAACCCCGGCAGGAACGTCATACGGTCAACCGGCCTCCTGCCACCCACTCGTCCGTCGCGCGCTGGTAGGCCGTGCCCATCGCCCACTGCCCTGCGGTTTTCAGCGCCCCGCCGACACCATGCAGCGTGACGCCAAGTCCCGGGGTCAGCGTCGTCTGGCCGGCGCCGACCTGAACGAAGTTGATGAAGGTCTTGACTGGGAAAACACCGGGCGGGAACGTCAACGTATTCGCGCCGGCCACGTTCATCTCGATCGTGAAGCCGGCATCCCCGAGCACCAGCACATAGCTTGCGGTCTGCGGATTGATGCCGAGCAACTGGCTCGATGACGGAAGGCCGCCGACGCTTGCCAGCAAGGCCCTCGTGTTGGCGTCGAGCGATTGCCAGTAGTCGGCGTAGTAGTTCTGCGGGGCGCTGTTGGCGAAACCGACCGGCAGCTTTCTGTCGGGCAACGGCTGGAGAGCCACCTACTGCGCCCTCGGATCGGAGGACATCGTCGCGCCCATGAACGCACCGTAGACCTCGTCGGTGATATCCTGACGGAATCTCGGACCCTGCGCCGCGGCGCCAGACATCCCGCAATTGGTGACGTAGACACTACGGCCGGCGGCAGTCTTGCCGAGCTTGCGAAGCCGGGGATTGTCCCAGCTCGTGCCGTCATCCCGCGAGCATGCGATGGACACCTGCGGATCGTTGCCGGTCTGCGTGTTGGATGACGAGATGCCGACTCCGGTAATCCAGTTGAAATCGGCCCGAGAAATCTGCGACCGGTTGGGGAACGTGGTTACCGCCGCGCTCTCCATCCGCATCCGCATCGGCGAGCCGACGTCCTGAAACGTGGTCGGGTCGACGTAGAGAAGCTTGCTGGACTGCTGGTCACCGGTTAGCCATTTGCCGAATGCGTTCACGCTCAGGGTCGCCCGCCAGCGTTGGTATAGGCCGGCATTGAAGCTGTCGCGCTCGTTCCATTTCTGGGAGTTGATGTTGAATTCCCATGTCCAGGACGGGCACGACAGCACGAAGAAGCTCTTGCCGCCAACGTGATAGACTGAGGCCTCCAGCAGATCGGCATTGGCGTCGCCGAGTGCCTCAACCAGACGATCGAGATCAGGCGGCGATATCTTGGTCGGCGCCGTACCGTTGAGCATGTAAGTGCCGAAGTCATCCGCCACCCATGCCAGTTGTCCGAAGCCGTCTTCCCATCCCGCGATGGCGTTGCGCCCGAACAGCCCAAAATCGATCACGGTCTGCCGGGTGAACGGGAACGCCGGGAAGGCGTTGGCGGTGTTGGAATAGACCTCGATGAACTTGGTGGCGAAGGCGAAGAGGTAGCCCTGATACGGCACCACCCGCAACGCATTGCCGACCGGGCGCGACTGCATGGTGACGAAGGTGAGCGAGTTCACGGTGGTCGAGTTCGGGCCCGCCGCAAAGATTCTGTTGTCACCGATCAGCCAGAAGAAGTAGCCGTCCATGCCGCAGACGGCCGTGGGGGCCGGAAGATTGCCTCCGCCTGTGAACGCCGTCACGCTGACTGCAGTCACCGCGAATGCGCCATCACCGGGGGAGACGCACTGAATGTCCGGCGTTGCCGCATTGTTGCGCGCGAACGTAACCTTGGCGGTGCCGGGCAGGTTCCCGGCGACGTTCACCACACCAGCCGAGTCCACGGTGACGATCTTGCCGCCGACTGCGACATACAGCAGGTTGTTGACCAGGATGGCGCCGCGGTAGTTCGTCAACAGCAGATCGGTGAAGACGGAAAGACCGGGCTGCCGGCGCCACACAACCTTGACCGGAGACGCGTCGCCCAATGGCTCGGCCGCGCAGTTGATGAGACGCCCACCCGACTCCTGCGGATGAGCGCCGGGGGCCGATGAGGTCGGCCATGGGATCGGAACAGTGGCCGGCATCGACTACGCAGCGGCGAGTTTTGACCGGAGCAGATAGCCCTCCAGCGCCCAGATTTTGTTGCGCGCGGTGTCGCGTGCGATCTTGCGCCCAATCTCGCGATCGAAGTTCTCGGGCGAGGCTGCGGCGCTTTCCCCCGTGACGATGTAGCCATTCTGCAACGTCAGAGCACAGATGGTCATGGTCGTGCCGGGGAACACGTAGAACGCCTCCGACAAGATCGTGTCGTCGATCATCTTCGGGTTGAGCCTGGGCGCATTGAGGCCTTTGCGCTGAATCTCTTCCTCGATAGCCTTCTCATCTCGCGACATGGTGGTTCTTCCTCTTCGGGATATGCCGGATGCCGTCCGGCGCGGATTCTCAGAACGAATAGGTCCGCAACGGCTCAAATGTCGGACGGCCCCTTGTCATCACCTTCAGCGCCCGCACTGCCTCGTCGTAGCCGTTCTTCAATGTCATCTCGAATTCACCGGTCACGCCGAATTCGTTTCGCATCTCCCAGGCACCGATCTTGCCCAGCGAGAGGAACCACTGCTCCGGGATATTCTCGATGTCTGGGACGTAGATGATCTCCTCGGCCATCAACTGCACCAGCAGCGACGGCAGGTTGCGATCGACCCGCGCGGTGTCCTCGACCTCGGGCGTCTGGCCTTCCGGGACAACGCCGAGCTTCTCGAGGATCTTGGTAACGAGGTCGGCGCGGGAGCGGGTGCTCATGGCTGCGACTCGGTCTTCGTCGCGTCGACCTCGACCATCTCCGGCGGCGCGTTGCCCAGAACCTCGCCGAACGCCTTGCGGACCTCAGCGGCCTCGGCACGCAGCGCGGTCTCGACCTGCTTGCCAGACTTTACCTCGGTCACCAATTCCGTGACGGCCGCGGCAATCCCAAGCTTGGCCTCATCGACCATCTTGCGCACGCCCGCTAGCATGCCGCCGAACTCCGTTGCCAGCTTCTTGCCGCCGACTTCCGGCATGTTCTCAGCTCCAATTCTTTGCGCCAGTGGCGACGGCGAGACTGCTAGATCGGCGACCGTATTCCGCAGGAAGGAGTCGAAAGCGGCCCCCGCAGGGGTCACGTAGGGCGATCTTTCTTCAACAACTCGGCTCGCATCGGCCCGATCACGCTGCGCAGGTAGTCAAGTTCCTCCTCGCCGACATCGCATTCGCGGCGAAGGTTTTCCTCCTCGGCCCAGCGCATATCGAGGGCATCGGCGGACTCGCATTTCTTTGTCCAGGCCAGCGCCCACACCTTGTACTGATCGGAGGTTTTCGGAACCGGCGTCGGCTCGATCTTGGTCTTGGCGTCGGTATGAGGATTGAAGTCGCCGACCTTGAACGACTTGTTGAGACGGGCCTTCTCGATCAATTCGGAATTGGTCACGGTCTTCGGAATGTGGCCGTGGAAAACGTGTTTCATCCACGTCGTTATGATCGGGTCTTCCGGGCCCGGCAGATAGGTGATCTGCTCGGAGACTTTCTCCGGCGCCTTATCAGACTCTTCGACTTTGGCTCGCGGCGGCATGAACGTCTCCAATGTTGAAGGGCGGCAGTTGCCCGCCGCCCCGCTTGGCCTCACATATCGTTGTCGGGGAAAAACGCGATCTGGCAGGTCACCTTGCCGGCAGTCGCTGCGGCGCCGGTCTGCGTGTACTTTACGTAGAGATCGACGTCGGCCGCAGACGTGACCGATACCCCGAGCGATCCTGCTTGGGTGATGGTCTGGTACGTCGCTGAGCTTTCATCGATCGACTTGGTGGAGGTCGCGGCGTCGATGATCTCGTTTGCGCTGGCCAAGGTGGTGCCGATGGTGAACACGTTGGTGGTCGCGGCATTGAACGCCGTCATAACGTGGCATGCGACGCCACCGATGAACGTGTTCCTGAGCAAGCGCCCGAACTTCTGGGCGGTCGAGATACGCGGATCGTTGAAGTTGACCGTGATCCGGTAGTAGCTGGTTTGCTGACTGGTGAATTGCCGAGCCGGCACGGTACGGGTCTGGTCGACGTCGAGCGCGATGGCCGGACCCTTGACGGCAAACGCGATGCCTGCCGCGATGATGAGCCCCGCCAGGACGGAACGCTTGATGAGAGTGTGCATGGTTCTGGCCTCCTTCGGCCGATGAGAAGTGAAAAGGGGGAAGCGCGCGACGGGGATCGCCGCGCGCTCTCAGCCGATTAGGGCTTAGGCGTCCGCGACCGCGGCGAAGAATCCGGTGTAGATACCGAATTCCTGGAGCTTCCCGGCGATGCTCTTCTTGGCGATCTTGCCGATGCCGTAGGCCATCTCGATACCGACGCCACGGATGAACCCGTAGTCGTCCTCCTTGCGGAAGGTCGGCTCGGGCATCTGGCCCCAGCACCACGCCTGGGCGCACTGGCCGCACAGGAACGCGGGCGCAACCTGCACCGTTCCGCCGGCACCAGCGGTGGCGTAGAACACCGGCAGACGGGTGGAGAGTTCCGGGATTTCCCGGATGATCACGCCGTTGTAGAGCAGGTCGCCATCGACGAAGATCGGGTTCTTCAGATAACCCTGATTCTCGCGAGCGCGGCTGTTCTGGTTCGCGGTCTTGATGTCGGTGTCGTTGCTGGCGTCGCGGAACTGCTCCTGCCCCACGAACAGCACGAACCATTCCGTCCCGTTTTCCTTCAGCTTGTAGGGCCGGATACGCGGGTTAGCCTTCTTCGCGCTCCGCTTCATCCGCAGCACCAGCGCGCCGGACAACGTCATGCCGGACGTGATGTTGGTCATGGACGAGGCGAAGTTTCCGGCAACCAGGTTGGCGTTGCTGGAGCCGATCAGGACGCGATCGGAGTTGTCGCTGATCCAGGTGTTGCGCTGGGTCGCGGTCGCGGCATCGAACAGGATGCCGTTGACGCGCTGGCCGGCGGACGAACCAAGACCAGCTGGGGCGACAGCGTCGGTCGGCAACGCATAGAAGGCGTCGCAGATTTCGTCCCGTTGACGCTCCTTGCCCCAATCCGACAGCAGCGGCTTGAACTGGGCGAAGAGGTCATAGGACGACTTGTTGGCGTCGGCCTTCTTGACCGCGAAGGCGTTACGAGTCCAGTCGATCCACTTGCGGTCGCCGTAGTCGTCGATCGCCTCTTCGTTTCCGACGAGAGTGCCGGAACCGACACCGACCGCGTTCGCACGGGCGAGCAACGGCACGTTGATCTGCTCGCCGCCCATCTTGCCGCCCTTGTCTAGGTCGGTGATAACGCGGATGATCGAGTTCATCTCCCGCCCCATGTAGGGCGAGAACAGGTTTTCGCGCACGTATTCGCGATAGACTTCGGTGCGGTAACGCACCAGTTTGTTGTTGGTCTGAACGGTAGAGAGAGCCATTGCCGTGATCTTTCCTAGGATCGCCGGCGCCGAAATCGCGCATGATCGCGTCCGCTCACATCGAGCGCACGCGAGAACAGCCGTTCAAGATTGCGGGTAGATCAGCGCCAGGCAGCGTCTGCGACAGCCTGCGGCGAGCCATCGTTGCTCACCATGTCCGCGTCGCCACGGGTGGAATTTCCACCGGCGGCACGGGACATATTCGGGGGCAGGCGGGTGATGGTACGCATGGGTCTGCCATCGTCCCCGGTCGCATCCGCCTGCAGGCTCTCGATGAGCTGCTTGCGGAACTCCGGGTCTTTCATCAGGGCTTCACGGGTTTCCGAGGCGATCCGCTCCTTGTACTTGGCCGGGTCTTCGCCGACCTCGCGCAAGGTTTGCTGATCGCGATGCCATTTCACCAAGGCCTCGCCGGGATTGCGGGCATTCCAGATGGCTCGCACAGTCGCTTGATCCGCAGGATTATTGCGGTTGAGCTTGCCTACGGCGTCGTAGGCCTGCGTGAACGTCTCCTTGTGCCGATCGGCGGCAGCTTGCATGCTGTCTTCGATCCGGTCCGTGATGATCTGGTTTTGGACTTGGGCAAGACGGCCTTCGAGCTGGTCGTTCATCGCCTTGCGGAAACCAACAGGGTCCTCGAGCGGATCGGGGAAATCGGGGGCCTTGGCCTGCTCGGCGGCCTTGGGCTGCGGCTGCTGGCGCTGCAACGCTTGCAGGACACCATCAAACCTCGCCTTCAGCTCATCGACCTCCTTGCGCGAACCCGTGCGCAAGGTTTCGAGCTCGGCCTTCAGGGTGTCGCGTTCGGTCTCCAGCGCCTTCGCCCGTTCGGTCTGCTCACGCAGCCGGCCGGATGGCACCTTGCCGTTGGCATCGCCCTGTGCCGCATTGTCCGCTCCAGCATCGGTCGCGTCGGGCTTCCCCGCAGCGTCCTTGCCATCGGCATCCTTGGCGGCAATTTTGCCCTTATCGTCCTGGCCTTCTTCGCCTTCAGACTCCTCGCCCTCTTCCTCTTCGGATTCGGTCTCGGCGTCTTCCGGCTCGTGCTGGCCTTCAAGCCCGTCTCCCGTCGCCTCAAGGCTGCGGTCGCCGGTCTCATCCTGGACAATATCTTCCTCGTCACCCCAAGCCGCGTTGGCGATCTCCTTGTTGGTATCGGTGATCGCCTGGCTCAGGATTTCCGCTTCTCGGTCCTGCATAGCACCCATGATTTGGCAAACCTTTCAGTGTTCACGGTATCGTCGTGAGGACGGCAGCCCGCCTGATGGTGCGTCGGGGCCGGGATTGGACGCTGCGCCGTATCGCGGTCGCCTGCGGCGGGTCATTGTGGAGCGGGGACCTTGAGAACCCGCGCGGCCGTATCGTGGCTGCGGACGAAAAGGTGGCCTCTACCCACTTGTAGTGGTGGGGAGGGTGTGGGAGGAAACCTCACTTATTCCAGTAATTCAGCCACATCGCCGCCAGCAGGTTAGGCACGATCGTCTGCCATGTCGTGCCCTCCATGAACTGAACGCAGTAGCTGACCTCCGGGACCGCTCGCCACATCGGAACAGCGCATTTGTGCGGGTAGACGATGCGGTTGACGCCAAATGTCGATGAAAACAGTCCGGTCGGGTTTTCCACCGTGAAGTTTTGCGGCGAGTCCGAACTGAAGTTGAAGACGCCGAATGCATATGTAGTCCCAGCCCAGGTATAGCCGGTATATCCGGTCGGCTGCGGGCACCCGCTTCCCATCCCTTGCCAGTCGCGATGCAGGATACCGAGCGTGCTGCGTTTCCCTGAGTTGCTGGAGTAGCAGAGCCCGGTCGGATTGGCGCCGAGCGTGACGCTCAGTTGCCCCTGAAGCTGACGGCGCAGACGCGCTTGGTTCGTCGGGCTTGCGCTGCTGAGAACGTATCCGTGAATCGCCTGATCGATATTAACGCCCGTACCGATGCCGCCATTGTAGGTGCGGTAGGCATTCGTAGCCTCTGACGCCGTCGAGGCGGTGTTCATGGGGTTGATGAAAATATTGTTACCGTTCGCACTGGCATAGAGCGCAGCGTCGAATCCTGCACCGTGGCTGTACTCCCAAGTACCAAGCGTGCAGGAAGAGTTCTGGAGTCCGGTAACGCCGAACGCATGCACCACCGCATCATAAGCTACTTGTGAACGGCCAACGACGCCAGCCATTCGGAACAATGCACCCGCAGCATTGAACCTCTGCTGCGCACCAAATTTCATCATGCCAGTTGAGGACAAAGGTGTGCCGGCACTGAAAGTCCCGAGCGCCGTCAAATACTGCGCCCCAGACCAACTGGCGTTGGCCTGAAGACCAAGCGCGACGCCGTTATAAGTGGTCGTGTTGTAGTAGAAATTTGTATCGGACTGAAGGCCGGTGTAGACACCTTCCGCCCAGGTCCACGCACTCTCGGCTGAGGTCGCCCACAGATTACCGAGCGTCGTGAACCCCAAATTCCAAAACACAACCGCGAGCTTCGCGGCAACGACAGCAAAGAGATATGTCGACGGATGATCCGGGGCGTTCAGCACCCACACCTTATAGTTCGCCGGGCTTGGCGCGGTTTCAGTCGCGCCGCCATCGCCGAAACCGGACTGCCCAAATGACGTTCCAGAGGGCACCGCACCGAATGCGTTCTGGGCGAGCCGGTAGAACTCGGCGAAGTAGACCGCCATGTGAATGACATCGGACAGGCTGTCGGTCCCTGCGTAGGTCTGGCCCCACGTCTGCGACATCTTCGGAAAATTGAAATTGGTGGCATGGCCGGCTGTCGGGATGTACTCGTAGCCACTATCGAGCAGACCCCATGGCGCGTCGGCGTGGTAGTAAAGAACCGAGCACCAGTCACCGGCATCATGGAAGGTGCCAAACAAACCAGCAGGACCGCGCGTTGCCGTTAGGAAGGGAGCAAGTCCAGATAGCCCCTGATCCAGGGCATTCCCGCCATTGTAGCCGCCGTCTTCAGACGTGAAACCCATCGGCAATAGACTAAGGAAAAGCTGCGTCCCGTCGAAGCCGTCAACTTGAGCTGGACCACGAGCATAGCCAAACCGACCGTCAATCGCGATCCCGGACGTTTGATGGTAATAGCCCTGCGCCCATGTCGTCGCGGCCGATAGCCATGCGTTGGCGTTCACGGGGAAATAGTCAGAGATGCCAAGCCCTGGAATTTGGTAGCAGTAGCTGCCGTCCGCTAGTCCAGTAGCAGTGCTCGCGTCGAGGCCGTAGACGTAGGTTCCGGCGCGGTTGGAGGGATAGGCAGAGTAGATCAGGCTGTCATAGCCCGAATTGAATGAGTTTCCAGTCGCGATGAACGTTCCCGGAACATAGGTTGTCATCGACGGCGTATTGATCGCGCTGCCGACAGGACTATTTGTTGCAATCGTCCCCGTCAGAGAAAAGTGATCGGCATCGACGAGAACGACCGTCAGCGGAGTATCGCAAAGCGATGGGTTGCTGACTATCCCTCCCCCGGAGATGCCAGCGCCGACAATGAAGATAATCTCTCCGCCGGAATACCCGTGAGCAATAGACCTTATGACTCCTGGGCTTGCATTCGTGATCTGGTCGAACTTCTTCGGCGCAACAGTCGTGTCTATGTAGTAGCGGATCGCGCCGCCGCTGGTCTCGGTCGTCGAAGGCGTTACCCGCTGCGCGAAGGTCCCAGTGTTGTAGGCGACATTCCCAGCGCTATCGAGGATGTTGAAGCTGCTGATGCCGTAGGTCGATGCAAAATTGACGGGGCCGAGACCTGGGATAAACTCTGTCAGGTATGCGAGCTTGAGGTCATCGGTTTGCGAGATGCCGACCTGGTTCGCAACGATGCTCGACGCCCGAGTGACCTTATCGTTGAATGGGAACGAGATGGGTACAAGCGACACGCCGGCCGGCGGCGTGATGACGTAGTTCGTTCCAGAGACCAGGGCAGAACTAACCTTGAGCCAGATGTAATGCCGGAATGTCGTCTGGTTCGCGGTCGTTTGGCCGCCAGTATTAACGATGCCCTCACAGTAGGGCCACGAGAACCGGTAGACATTCGTGACTGTGAGGCCGCCCGTAATCGACCAGTCGGCGGCGACATCACCAGCAGCACGATTGTAGTAGTTCGGAAACAGCACGTCGGTGAAGCGTGCGAAGTTCTGGTTAAAACCACCGATGAAGCACGCTGTGCTTGCCCCCGTGATGGGGTGTGTCCGTGTCGTCCAACTGCCAGCGGCAGCGGCGTCAGGCGTCCCGAGCTGCTGGAAGAGCCCGCGCTGGATGATCGGATCGCGTATCTCCAGCCGAATTATGTCCGGTGCCGTCATCGTCACTTCGACGAAGAACGGCACTGTCGGCGGAGATGTGTTTGGATCGCCGTGCGGGAAGCGCGCAAGTGCCGCTGTCGAACCAATGAGCGTGATTGCAGCTACGGACGCTAAAAACTCTCTACGACATAGAGACATCTAGCATATCCCAGAAGATATGCCACCTATTGTGTTCAAATAGGTATTTGTCTCATGACACAGATTTGTAACGTCTCCGGCAGACAAGCTACCGCCAATTGTTGCCATCATGACCTGATACCCGGCACCAAACGCGGGGTTTGGGACTCCAGTTATGACATCATCAACAGCTAAAATATACATGGGCCCATTGGCCGGGGTGCCTGATGTCTGAGACACAACGCCTTGATCTACGGCATTTTTGTACCCCTGCTGCGTAGAGGCGCCCGATCTGTTGGCCAAATAATGGCCAGTCGAATTTGCATTTGTCACACCGGCGGAGCTTGAGCCGTCGTTAATACGATAATATGCCTTCCCGTCGTTGAATTTTGGGAATAGGCTGGTATTAGGTGCAGCAAGTCCTGCGCCTGATCCAAGTCCGACTACCACGCCGCCGTTTGAAACCGCCGCTGCGTTTGTATTGCTCCACGCTGAAACGTGAGATGAATTCTGAGTGAATTGCGGAGTCGTCGCTGTCGTTGGGTTAAATGTGCTATTGAAAAAAACCGTTGTGGAGGCGTTTACTCCAGTATATCCCGCATCGGCAGTAAATGTCGGGGAGCCTGCAGTCGCGCCGGTGAATGACGTGGAAACGAGATTAAGCCCAGCAGTTGTTGTGTCCGCAGTCGCGAAGACATAAACGATATCCATCTTCGCCCAGACGCCCTGGGCAACCAAGTTGCAAATGAACGTTGTATAGGCACTTTGATGAGTAGCATCCAACCCAGATGTGCGAGCCAGAAATGTGGTTGCCTGAGAACATCCAACCGAACTGGCGATACTGACCTGCAGCCGCGATTGCCAATACGGCTTCGCCCCTGTCGAGAAGACGCAGAGTATCGCGGCTAGAGCAAAGAGCCAGCGGGCGAAGGGTCTCACAGTTGGTAGCCCGTCGCAGTAGAGCTCACATTTCCGCCCGTTCCAGGGGCGCCGGATACGACCGCGATTCCGGTATTGGTTGCGCTGGCTGGAACGCAGGGCGAAAAAATCTGCTCATCGAGGCCGACGCCAGAGGCAGCAGGAGCCACCCACATGATATGGCTCAAGGTTGCCGTGATCACTCCAGTGACGGTGTTGGTGACCGTCGTCGCAGCTGTCGCATTGGCGCGGATCGAATAGCTGCAGATGTACGTCGTTTTTCCCGATGTTCCCGCGAGTGTCGCGGTCGTCGCGCCCGTGGTTCCGGTCGCCGAGGCCGTGATCGCCGTTGCACCGGCGGGATATTGGCTCGATTCGTTGACCGTCCCGATGACCTTCGTCGTCTCCGCGCTCAGCGTCGCCGCGACCGGAATTGAGGATTGGTTGCTGGCTAAAGCCACCGGAATTCCGGCCGACATCGTCGTCTGGCCGAGAGCTAGCGTCGCGCCGCCGACCTGCGTCACGTTGACGGTTTGGTTCGCTGGCGGATGGACGTAGAAGCCGCCGTTCAGGTCGCAATTCGACGGGGCGGTTGCCGCATTGGAGTAGGAGTTGGTGTTGAAGGCAGTCGCCGCGAGGCACGGGCTCGGCGCCGCGCTGTTGGTGGCGATCGTGGCGATACCGGTCGCTACCGCATCGCCGGGATTAATCCTGACCACCAATGATGGATCAGTCGCTACCGCCGCCGTGCTCGCGGCCTTGACCGCCGCACATTGCGCCAGCGCCGTCCCGTCACAGACTCCGATCATCGCCCCGAAGTTGCCGGAGCCATCGGTGATGACATCGAACGTCTTAGTCGTTCCGGATGCATCCTTGGTGGTGATCGTGCTGGTGCCGGCAAAGGCCCAGCCCGACATCAACCAGGAGAGCGCAAGCCCGACTGCAACGGATCGAAGCATCTTCATTGCCCGGGCTCCTTCGGCTTCTCGGCGGCAGCGGGATCAGCGTCCTTGCGTTCGGTCACGACCGGCGCCTTGTTGAGCTTGTCCAGGATGTAGACCGTCGCCGGGGCGATCTGGATGCCACCCGAGCGGGTCGCAGCGTCGAGGATCTGCGTCAGCACCTTGACGTCGTTGTCGTCGAACATCAGGGCCCGCTCGGCGGCCTGTGCCGGCACTGCCGATAGGCAGACGAAGATGCTCCACCAGAATTTGAATCTCATAATCCCACCATGTAGAGCGTGAGGTTGCATCCTGTGGGATCGGAGAAATCGAGCTGTCCGGCAGCACAGGCGCTACCGCCCCCGCCTGAGCCCGCAAAGTTCCCCGGCCCGTAGCCCATCATCGGCAACTGTGCGCTGGCGCTCAGTGCGAACATCGCGCACATCGCCAGCGCTACGATGACGACCCGGATCATTTGACGCCCAGGCTCACGGTCACGCCGGTCGCCGCATTTCCGTTGTCGCTATCGGCGCTGCCGCTGGTGATGCAGAAGCCGAGACCTTGCTGAAAATACAAGCCGCCCGGATCGGCGATCGGGATGACCGCGCCACCGCCCGCATTGCTCGCGCCAAACGGGATCGGAACCATAAACAGGACGGGGTCCGTGTTGCATGTCGGCGCAACGGCCTTGTTGTAGAACTTGAGGTAATAGACCGTCGTCGTGGTATTGACTGCGACGATGATCGACAGGTGTGCTTCTGACACCTTTACCAATGTCGAATTGGTCGATGCCGTGCTTAGATATTTTGACGGTATCGACTGCGCCTTCGCTCCCGAGCTTGCCACCGCAATGGCGATGAACCCCAGCAGCGCTGCGCCGCATACCGCCAGCGCAAACCGCGTCGTCATCCGCCGCTTGCGGTCGTAGTTCGATTCAGGGAATCTGCTCATGGTCATGACCCCTTCATCTGCGCGGCAAGCTGAGTGAATGACGTTCCAGCGACGTGAAGCGCCGCATCGTCGATCGCAAAGCCAATCGCTATTCCGAGGGCTATCCACCCCAGAATCTTCCACATTGGTTGATGTCCTCAGAACGGCAGCGGGAACTGTGCCGGCGGTTTCTGCGGTGAGGCTTGCTGTGGCTGCTGCTGCCCCGCCGTGGCGATCTGATGGGCCTGGGCGAGCGTATCTCGGGCGAAGGTTGCGGCATCGATCTCCGCACCGTGCGCCATGTGGGCAGGCCTGATGCTCTCGGTGGCGGCCTTGGCGCGCTTCTCTTCGGCGGTGGCCAGAATCTGCTGGACCGACGCGGTGTCCTTGGCGGTCTTCGCGGCCGTGTGAGCGACCTCGCCGGCCAAGCCCTCGAGCTGGAGCTTCTTCATAAGCTCGGCTGCCGGGTCCTGCTGAGGCGGCTTCGGCGCCATCATCTGCATGAACTTGTCCTTCTCCGACCGCGGCAGGGTCGAGAACTCGACCAAGACCTGCGGCGGGAAGGTGCCCGGCGGATAGCCCTTGAACTGGTCCTGGATGTCTTCCATCACGGAGGCGACGTCGCGGCCTTCCTCAAGCACAATATTGACGTCGAGCGCCCCGACCGCGTTGATGATCGCCGGCAGGCCGTACTGATCGAGGCCGAGGCCATTGACCTGCAGCCATTGGGCCAGCTTGGCATCGTCGCTGTTGACCCTGATCCACCGCTCCTTGGTCCAGTAGCGGCTGACCGCGTTCCAAATCTTGCGGAACACCCGGAGCTTCCATGCCCTTTGAGCCAGGATAAACGGGCCAAGTTCGGCCATGCCAGGCTGCCGCAGCAGTTCGATCGCCCGCCCGGAAATCTGCGTGATCGCGGTGCCGTTGAGCGAGGCCAGATTGCTGTTGGCGTAGGCGTCGAGCTCGGCCTTGGCATCCTCGGTGAACTGGGTGAAGGCGGCGAGGTCCATTTTGGTGTCGACGAGCTCGAATACCCGGCCCGGGTTGGTTTCGACCCAGCCGTCCGGCCGCGCCACCTCGCGCCGCGCCGTCTCGACATCATCGACCGCACCCTTCTCGGAGCGCACCAGCTTGGTATTGGCCAGATGCAGCATCTTGGACTTGCCCTGGTTCAGGGCGTCCTGCGGGCCTTTCAGATTTCGTACGAAGCTGTAGCGGTCGCCGTCATGATCCACCGCAGCGGCGAACATATCGAATGACGAGGCGCTGTTGCCGTCCTCATCGAAGAACGGCGAGGTGCCCTGGTCGATCAGGGTGTTGGCGACGTAGAACGCCCACCGCCATTTGCCCTTTTTCTTGTACCAGTGCTGCACCAACCGGATGCGCTTGCTCGACGTGATGATCCACTTGATTTCCCGGTCCGGGTTCGTGGTCATGTCGGTGTCGCCGGCGAACAGGCTGCGGAGTTGCTCCTCTTTCTCCTCGTCGTCGGGCCAAAGCTCTATGGCCTCGTCGACGTCCATCCACTTGGATGTGCCCTCGTAGCGGCTGTCGGTGAAATCCTGCCGGTAGGACTTCGGGTCGTAGAAATACTCGTCTCCAATGACCCATTCGAGCCTGATCTTGTAATCGCCGCGGGCATCCTTCTGGAGCACCGACTGCACCCCGGCAATTCCATCAATGCCGCATTGCAGCAGGCACCACGGCTCCAAGGACTTCCAGTCGCTGGCGGAGAGCACCGAGCGCACCGACTGCGTGGCGATCTCAGCACCCTGCTCGCTCTTGGGGCTGGTCGCCTCAGCCTTCGGGTCCGAGCGCATCCGCTGCACCAACCCAACGATGCCGTTGATCTTGCGGCCGGTACGGTTCCAGGTCATCGGCGGCTGATGGCGGGCACGCAACACGCGGAGTTGGTCGGACGTTAACTGCGAGCCATGGTAATAACGACGCGAATCCTTCTGCTCCTCGATCTCGTCGACCTTGGAGGTCAGGTAATCCTCGAACTGGTTCCGCAGTTCGCGGACAGAGAGGTAGTTCTCGTCCTCATCGTCCTCGACGTTGCGCGATCGCCGATCCTCGGGATCACGGACGCGACCCGACACCGCGGGCGAGATGCCGCGGGGCCGGGCTTCCATGGCTGCGAGGACGGGTTGGGGCATGCTGTTACTTACGCGACTGCCTCAGCCTGCGCCGGCTTCTTAGGCTGCGCATCGGCCGCAGCCTTGTTCGCCGCGTCGGCGTGGGCCTGGTTCATCTTGGCCGACTCCTCAGCCTGCTTGGCCTTCAGATCGGCCGCCGCCACGTCGCGCTTGTGCGCCTCGTTGAATTCCTCGATCGAGGCGAAGCCCATGCCACGAACGCGATGCAGATGCCCGGTGCGGGCAGCGGCAACCGCAGTGCGGGCCTGAGTTGCGGTCAGCAAGATTTGCGGCTGGCCGAGGTCGATCCGCGCCGGCCGCGCCAGGGCGATGATCTGGCCAGACACGGGGTCGAACAGGTCGAGCGACAGACCGAAGTCGTCGGCCTTACCCAACTCGACGGGCGGTTCCATCTTCACGTTGCCGAGTTCGCTGACGAGGCGCGCTACGTCTTCCTTGAAGTACATGGCTGGGTCCTTTCGTTTCCTGTAGGTAGTTTCTGCGACACGATGATCTCGGTGTGCGGATAGTTAGCCTTGAACGCGCACACCAAATCGAAGTTGCTGATTTGTGCGGGGTGCAAAACCACGTAGGTTCCGTCTTTCGGGATGGACATCATTCCGCCCTCACCATCCGGTCAAACCGTCGATCCGAAATCTTCCCCTCACTTCGCAGCCGCTCAGCCTCAACCTGAAGCTTGGACTTCGGCTTTGCTGTGCCCAGCGCCTCATTGAGGTCGTCGCGCGCCTTCTCCAGCGCCTCGACCGGCTTGTTCATGTCGTGGCCGTGCACCATCTCGGCCAACCGCTTGACCTCGTTGATGGCCTCTTCCTGCGTGTCGCCGGTCGCAACGATGGCGCCAATCTCAGGCATGCCGGTCCATTGCGGAATGACGTAATAGTTTCCATCAATGATCGTCATGTTGCGCAGCTTGACGTTCTCTCTGATGGATTCAGGGAACGACACCTGCTGCCAGTTGCTGTCCGCCCAATCCGACAGCAGCAGGATCTGTGCGCCCCATTCGTGGGAGAATTCAGGCTCCACTACGACGCCGCCGGCACCTTCCCAGATCACGTCGGCAAGGTTGGTGATCATCACCTGATAGAGTTCGGAGGGCGGCGATCCGCACCTCGCGCATGGGTCGATCAGGTAGGCCTTATCGCCCTTGCACCTGATCTCCGTCGAGATGAAGCCACGGTAGCCGTAGCCCTTCAGCGTCTTGGCCAGCTTGTCGTTGACGCTGCGGACCTTCTCCGGCAATTGCGAATAGCGCATGGTCTTGCAGACGTAGGCCTTGTCCTTGACCTCGACCCCGACGATGGCTCCCTTGGGATATCGGCCGTCGATGGTATAGCCGTCGTAGCCGATCTCGATGGCGGGATCGATGCCCTCCTCGACGATGAACTCCATCACCTTTTTCTTGGCGCCGAGATTGTGCTCCAGCTCGTCGATCTGCTGCTCGACCTGAGCGTAGTTCGGGGCGTGGAAGGTCTCCATGTCGCCACGGGTGGCGGATATCTTCACCCACTGATCGTCGTTGTCTTTCAGATGCTCGCGCAACGCATCGAGGCCGACGATGTGCGCGTAAGGGCCGATGTCGATGCCAATCGCCTTACAGTGCTCCTTGGACTTGACGCGGTCGAGTTCCAGCTCCTCGCCCATCCGGCAGCCCCAGACCCGCTTGCCCATGTCGACGAGATGCTGCTGCAGCGCGCCCTCATACACATCGGGAAATATCCACAGGTCGATCTCGTCGTAATGATCCCACGGCGACAGCACGCGCTCGACGCCCTTGATGCCCTGGCCGATGCGCGGGGCGTTACTCCTCGGATATCCGTTCTCCCAGGGGACGTACAGCAACACGCGGCCGAAGTGCTTTGAGAGCGTGACGGCAAGCTCAACGAAGAGCCCATGATCATAGATCAGCACCGTGCGGTCGCGATGCGATGGCATTCACACAACCTCGTTGTATTTCATGCCGCGCAGAATCCGGTTCATCTCGATTTCCCGGCAACCGCCGAAATAGTCCCGCACGAACTCGGTCACTCCATCCGACGTGAAGTCCCGGCAGCAATAGATGTCGATCGAGATGAAGCTCCTCGGCGTGAGCGTGTGAATCTGAATGCCGCTCTCAATCATGCCGATCCAGCCTGACAGACCGGCCTTGTCGGGGAATTCAGGCGGGCTGCGGTAAATGTGCGGCGGGCCCTGCGCTGTCATCCCGAGATCGCGCACCAGATCAACGAGGAAATCGTAGCAGAGGTTCAGGTCGTCACAGACGCACGGCCTGCAGCCGTAGAGATCGAGGGTCAGGAGATAGCCGAATGGCTCGCGCAGATGGTAGTGCTTGTCGTGCGCTGGCCGGCAACGGGCTGGCATCTACTCTCACGCCTCACCCGTGATCTTCTTCATCGCCTTGTCGGAGATGCGGCCTTGGCCCTGCAGCCGCTTGGCCTTCTTCTTCAGGCCGCGCGGGAACTTGGGCTTGCCGCCCTTCGGACCTGCGACGGTCGATACATCCATGTTCGGGGGCTTGGGCATTTCACGCTCTCCTTTGCCGCGGAATTTGACGGGGACGTTGTTGGGGGACGGGGAGGAATTGGCCACGCTATTTGCCTCTCTCCGCCAGCAGCTTCACCCGCACTGTCGTGCCTTCGCGAAACCGGTGATTGAACGGATAGTCCTGCTCGGCGCGGGCCAATGCCTCAAACTGCGGTTTGAGCGGCTTTCCCGGCTGCCAGCCACGCACGTATTCGATCTCGGCCAGCGACAACCTCACTGCGAATGTCACGCCGAGAGCGAGCAGCAGCCCCCGCAGCAACACTTCCCAGAAACGCGGTGGATGCGTTAGAAAATGGGAAAGCAAAGCAGGCCTCCACCATGAGCGCGATCAGAACGGCACGCTCGACATTGAATGGACCGCGCAGCGTGGCCACAAATGCCAGGAACAGCATGAACCCCACTGCCCCGGTCTCGAACGCAATGTCGAGGAACTCGTTGTGAGCATGATCGGGACGTACACGGCTGATGTCGGTCGCCACAGCGATGTCGGGGAACGCCTCCCAATACGAGCCGATGCCCTGCCCGGTGAATGTGAGATTGCGCGCCGTATCCGACCAGATCGCCAGCCGCTCGTGCTGGCCGTTCATGTCGGGCTTGACGATGAAGAACGCCGCGACGGCGAGCCAGAGGGCTAGCACACAGCACACCGCCGCGGTCGCCCGCAGGCGATGCGCCCACAGCCAATAGAGGCAGGCGATGACAACCGCCAGGACCGCCGCACGCGAGCCAGAGAGCAGCAAGGCAGGGGCAGATGCGATGACGCCCCACCAGATGCGGTTGAACATGCAGGCCACCAGGATCAACGCCGCAGCCTCGCCCATATGGTTGGCGTTCACGAACAGCGCGGCCGGCAGGTAGAACGCCGGAATGTCGATCAGGTGCAGCCATTGCCCGATGACGAGGACGCTCGATACACCGATCCCCACCGCAGCACCGCGATAGAGCGGGGTCAGGTCGTCACTCAGGGATCCCAGCGCGAACACGGCTCCGATAGTGGCAAGTTCGGCCAGCGCGCCGATGCCGTCCAACGGGCTCACCGACCATGCGAGCGTCACCGCACACCAGGCTATGAAGGCGAGCCCGGCGACATGGCTGAGCGTCAGTCGCACCCGATCGGCGAAGAACAGCAGCAGCGGCACGAAGGTGAACAGCGCGACCCAGCGTGGCGTCGTGGCAGGCCCTGCGATCCCGGGCCAATAGGCGGCGAGCACGAGGAAGGCGAGGACGGAACTCATGGCGTTTCGGGTATCGCGGCCCAAACCGCGAGCGCAACGCCGGCTGGGACACCGAGAACAAGGCCGATCGCGATGCCGATCATGAACATGCGGCCTCACTCATCGTGGCATGGAGGCTCTGACACTCGAGCACAGCGAGCCAAGCAGAACGCCCCACGCAACGCCCCAATAGGTCCGAGCCCTACGTAGCGAAAGCATCGATAGTGGGACACCAAACGCCGCAAGAACGGGCGCCGCCGCAGCACGTAGTTGCTGGTATCCGGTGGAGGTCTCTGGCGATAGAGAGATGACCAGTTGCGTTCACTCATCCCAATAATCCCGCCATTCGTCCGGCTGATCGTAGTCGGCATCCTCGTCGCCATCCTCAAGCGTGCCGTCGTCGGATTCGGGCATCATTTATGCGCGGCAGCCCACACCTTGCGTGCTCGCTCGTCATGAGGAAAACAACGCACCCACATCTCAGCATCATCCTTCACGATCGCAAGCAGCGGCGAGTCTGTGGACAGGACAATCCTGCGGAACTCGGCATTAATTGCCGATCGTAGCGCTGGGCTCATTTCTGGCTGCAAAGTGATTGCCATCGGCCTACCTCAAATCGTCACCAGCGAAGGCCCGCGCTCGCGATCGACAACGGAGCGGTAGCCGGAACTCGTGTCGGGCTCGGGCTTCTTCGGCGCGCGGCCGGCGGTCATCATGTCGAGCAGTTGACCGATCAACCCCAGCATGTCGACCTGGTCGTCGTGCTTGCCGGCAGGGAAGCTCAGCAGTTCCGACCTCAGCGCGGGATACCATGGCGCGTGGATCGGCACGTACAGCCCCTCGATCGCCATGCGGCCACGGATCGATTGAGCCCGCACGGCCTTGTCGCCTCGTGTGGGGAACGTCGTTCGGGCCACGTAGGCCTTGCGCTCATGCTGCTGGTTGTTGATAAACGGCCCCAAGCTGGCCTTGATTTGTCCCTGCTCTTCGGCCCAGCCCAGCGGTTTCCACTTGATGACCAGATCGCAGAACGCATCGATCCACTTCTCGGACGAGGCCTGCTGGCGCCATAGATCGAGCAGGTACATGCGGTTTTCGGGGTCGATCCCGACAACGCCGTGAACCGTGTAATCGCCACCATCCGCGGTAACGGCGTAATCCGAGCCGCCGTAGGTCGTGAGCGTTTCGAGCGCAGGCGCCTTGTCGTAGGGCTTGAGCCAGTCGGCTTTGAAGAAATCGCCTTCCTCGGGAGCCGGCCGCTGCTGATACAGCGCGGACCACATCATCGGCGAGGTTTCGCGCTGGCGAGCCCGTAGGAACTCCCCGTAATTGTAGCCTTTCGGCTCATCCCAGAGATATTCGCCGACCTTGCGGCCGAGCGGATCGCCAGCCTCAGCAATCGCTGGGATCGATATCACCCGCCCGCGAATGATGCCCTTGTCGATCTGCTGGAGGATTCGACCAGCCACGTCCTCCTCGTGCCAGCGAGTGTTCATGAGGATACGCTTGGCGCCAGGCTTCAGACGGGCGCTGAAGTCGTCGACGTACCAGTCCCATCGCCTTTGGCGGACAATCTCGCTGAATGCATCCTCGCGGCTGCCGAAGAAGTCATCCCCGAGCCCGAGGTCAGCACGAAAGCCCGCGATGCCGGTTCCGGCGCCAACCGCGTAATATTCGCCACCGGTCGTGAGGGCCCAGCGATCGGCCGCCTGGTTGTCCGGCGCGACGTTGATACCAAGCATCCTGTGCTCAAGCAGGATATCGTTGCGGACCCTTCGGCCCCATCGCTTGGCGAACTCGACCGAGTGCGTTGCGAACAAGACGCTGTTTTGCGGAAACCGGGCCAAGTAGGACGCCGGGAACAGAACCGAGACCCACGTGCTCTTCGCGGAACCCGGAGGCGCAAACAGCAGCAGCACCTCGTCGTCGCTGGCTAGGAAGTCCTCGATCTCGTCGCAGATCAGTTGATGATGGGGGGCGGGCTCAAAGCCCTTGAACCGACCCCATTCAGCCAGGCTACGACGAACCGTCCGGCGCTGCAGAAGCGCCCGAGCGGCCTCCTGCGGCGATACGGGCAAGCTCATCGTCGGTCATTCCCTCGAGCAGGAATCGGATTGGCCCCCCGTCTTCGCCAGTGTGGGCCTGTGCTGGCCGACCGAACCCGCGATCGAGCAACGCCTCGGCAGCTCGGACCTGCGCGGCCTCGGTTTTGCCCTTGGTCGCGATCCGAGCCAGCGTGCGCAATGCGGCCGGCGCATGCTCGCGCGCAGCCGCTTGAATTTCCTTCAGTTCTTTGGATTTGCCACCCGGATTGCCGGATTGGCCCTTCTTGAAAGGCATTCAGAATCCATTGCTTTCAATTGAGGATTTGGTGGAATTTCCGGCTCGCTTCTTGCGCCATTTCGGACGCAAGCTGATGATTTCCGCCACAGCGTTGCACGGGCCCTCTGCCAATCCACGGGGGCGGCAGCGCAGGCCAGGTGCCGTATGGCCCTCCCCTTGCTACACGAGGGCGCCGGCAGGTGAACGAAACACAGTGGCTGTCCTCAATGGGGGTGAAACGTGTTGTTTGTCAAGGGTGTTGCACCCTTTCCAACTTCAGCCACTTGCGTTGATTTGGATTTTCGAGCACCCACGACACCCACGAGGCCATTTCTTCCGACGTGAACTCGCCATTCCAAAGCCGCGCGCTCCAAGCATTATGGCGGTCGCAGTATGCCATGTACGCGATTACACGGGGATCATCATCAGGGAGGTCATCGACATCCCAGCCGAGACCCCTAGGAGGGGAATCGCACGCAGGCGCAAACCGATCTTGCCTCCGCACCCAGCCAGCACAGCGCCGCACGCATGCCTCACAGAGCGCGTGACTCGGCGCAATCTCGTCGCCCTCGCCGCATACCCGGCACGTCTTGAGCGGATTGCACCAATGGAACTGGATCATTTCTTGCCCAGCGCGAGCGGCTCCACCTCTGCCGTTTTGCCATCCCGCATAGTGGCGGCATAATCCACGTCCAGCCGAGCGGAGGCAATGATCTGGCCGGCAAGCTTGGCGATAGCTCCTGCCCGGTGGATGTCGCCCTTGCCAGCGCGCAGCTCTTCGATCTCATCGAACATCAAGTCGCGGAGCTTCGCGGATGTCCTCTCAATCGTCGCGGTGACTGGCTTTAGCACAACCGCCCGCTGTTCGTTGCCCCGAATGCTTTGCACGATACCTCCCTACACCGCCGCGATCTGCGATATCGACGCCACCAGCTTGCTCTTTTGGCCGGCGTTACGTGCAAACACGATGCACCATGCCGTAGAGAAGCAACCCCACACCGAGGCCAAGCGAACCGCCGGTCATGAGCAACCAAGCGCCGTACGAAAACTGTGAACACGCCATGAGTTCCTCCGCTGGCTTTTTATGTGCTAAGTCACTGATTTAATTGATCTCAAGGCCGATTCCCTATATAGCAGAAATCTGCGATATCGTCACGAGCGTTTTCGTCTTACGCCCGAGGAAATCCTTCAACAATTCAATGCGTTGCAGGTCATCCATACGTGAGATTTCCGCGATGTGGTCGGCGAACGGGCCATCCAAGATGCGGACCTGATCGCCGATTTCAAACGGGGATTTGTTGTTGCAGATGCATTCGGCCAGCCGCAGTTTGTCCATTTCGTCCTCGGTGAGATACCGGTGTCGCTTGTTGGCCTTGAGCAGGAATTTGCCCTGCCGGCGCAATCCGGGGCAGCGATCGAGCGGGGTCTCCCAGCCATCGCCGTGGTTCCATCCCATGTCGATCGGCAGGAACAGATATCCGGGGAATATCGCCCGGGTTTCCTCACGAGAGCGGCGGTGGATTCCGAACATGGTCCGCACCGAGAACGATACTATCTTGCTCTCCATCGGCACGTAGGGGTCAAAGCCCTCGTTACGGAGATATCCGTGGGCTCGTTTCTCCCCGCCAGGCTCGGTGAGGAGGACGAAATTCTTGATATCGTTGGGGGTTTTGGTTAGCATTCACATGGCGTCCAGTGTGAGTTGCTTTGCTGGCGCGAAGCGTGTGGCGAACATATCTGGAGCGTCCACGGCCGCCTGAATGCGCCGGCAAGCAAGATCGAAATACTTCGGCTCAATTTCAATTCCAATAAAACGACGGCCGAGTTTCACAGCAGCAACGCCGGTCGTCCCACTGCCCATGAACGGATCGAGGATGACGCCGCCGTCAGAAACCCAATTCGCCACAATGAATTCACATACATCGTCTTGGCGTGGGCACGGATGTTGCTTCGCCAACCTATGAATATCCGACACGGCAGAAGCGCTATCGGCCACAAACCAATCGCGATTCGCATATGTGGTGCCTGACAACGATCGCCAAGGTTTTGCGCCAGGTGTCCACCAAACGACCACGGGCTCATACGCGTGCTGCATCGCAACGGCGCGCATTTGTACGAAGTTTTTAGCCGCTATCATGATGCGCCATTTGCGCGGAAATAGTTCCGCAAATCGGGGCATCCATTCCTGGGCCTGCCAAACAAAGATCGGCCCACCTGGTACGACGTGCCGCTCAGCCTCCTCAATAATTGGCCAAAGGAACGACGGATAGGACTCGGCGTCGTCTATGTGGCTTTCGTACTTGAAACCAATCCCATACGGCGGGTCTGTTACGACCGCATCGACCTTGCCCAATGTAGGCAGAATTTCCCGACAATCACCCAAATACAGGGTAGCATCGCCTATCGTCTCAATCCGGCTCATGCCTCCGCTCCCTCCCGCGCCAAATCCCCCACCAGACGCGTCGGGTTACCCTGGGCGTCGTCAAACCAATCGGTGCGGTCCTGGCAGGCGTTGGGCGTACACTCGTTGGCGAACCTCTGACGGTGCGCCCGGCGGCGGGCATACCGGTGATGCTCGGTTTCGCGGTAGTGGTTGGTGGTTGGCATGCCTATTGCCCATCCACGGAGTAGAACCAGAGACCGCGGCGTCGCTTAATCGCGATCATGTAGTCGTAGACCGCACGACACCGATCTTCCCAATCACCCGATCGAGCATCGCGGGGCTCATCGACCATTGGCGGCGGCAATCGCTCATATCGGGCAAGCCGATTGATCGACGTGACGCGATGTCGGATTCGGTATTTTGGATCGAACATCTAGGCGGCCTCCGTCTTGGCTTGGACGAGGCGGTGAACGTCGTTCCAGTCCGTGCCAGGCTGATCCGGAATCCGGACCTCGACGGCGCGATCTGTCGCGAGCCGTTTGGCCAGCGCATAGGCCGCGGCATGGCCAGCAAAGCCCTGGTCATGGTCGCCGAAAACGATAACGCGGCGGACCTCCGGAGGAGGCTGCCAAGCCATGAGCATGGATGCACTCACAGCCGCCCAGCAGGGCACGCCTGAGAGGATCGTGGCCGAGAGGGCTGTCTCGATGCCCTCGCTAATTCCGAGCGTCTCAGCGGCCTCCGTGAGGCGAATGGCGGCCCCTTTGGCGACGGTGCCCGGCATCAGGCGGCGGGGCGCCTCGACGTTGGCCTTTCGACCGTCCGCAGTCAGATAGGTTCGGTGCAGGATCGAGGCTTTGCCATCGGGCCCGGTCACCATCGCGATCATGGCGCGGTGGAAGCTCGGCGGGTCGGCCTGATAGCGGACGTTGCTGGCCACCCGTAGGCACGATGGGAATTGCTTGATGCCGCAGCGCGAGAACAGATAGCGCCCAGCCGGATCGATCATGGTAATTGGCCGGCTGGTACGCCACAGCTTGTTCATCGCCTCGCGTTTCTGATCGTCTGTCTGCAACGGCTTGGCGGCCCGAACCACGACCGAGCCGATGATCTGGTCAATGCGCTTCGTGGCCTCCCTAAAATCCCAGCCATGAAGCTTCATCAGCAAATCGATGCCTGACCCCGCCCCGCAATGCGAGCAGTAGAAAGTTCCCCGCGCCTCCAGGTCATCGAACCGAGCACGATCCTTGCCCCCGCAAATGGGGCAAGGCTGATGTTTGCCCGATAAGAAACTCTTCGGCACGCCGAGCGCCGGCAGAATGCCATGCCATCGGCCGCGAGCACGATCGAGGGTGCGCTCAAGCGGTTGCATGATCTTCCCGCTTTTTGCTCTTGGCCCATGCGATCAGGCGTGACTTGACCCAACTCCGTGTTTTCATCGAAGGCTCGCGCGGCGTGACGTCGTCAATTCCTCGAGGCCACACACCGAACTTCTGCCGATACTGATTTGCTGCCCATCCCGGCTTGTATCCGCGCTCCACGGCAAAGCCTTTCAGCTCGCCGAAGAACATCACTTTCTCATCCATCGTCGCATCGCTGCGCTTGCGGCCGTTCACCTCCACCAGATCGCCATCGCCCATTTTGACGTTGGAAACCGCTTCGGCCTTGAAACCGCATGCCGGACAATTCTGCATGCGAGGCGGTTTCAGGAATGCGCACTTCGGGCATTCTTTCGGAAGCTTCACGCGATCCGACATCTTCGGCTGGGCGCGAGGGCGGCCGTCGTCAAGCGCGTCGTGATGAATGTCGGTAACGAAACCGAGCCGAATATGCGTGTCGGAATGATCGAGGATCAAACAATCCTCTTTGCCCTCAGCCGTTCGCAATCCCCGCCCGATGATCTGAACAAATAACATCTCAGATTTGGTCGGCCGAGCCAGGACGATGCAGCGCACATCCCAATCAATCCCCGTCGTCAGACAGCCGACGTTGCAGACAACGCGAATCTCCCCGTTGTGGAATTTGCCCTTGATCACCTCACGTTCTGAAACCGGTGTGTTGGCATCGATGTAGCCAGTCGAGACACCAGCCGCCGTGAACTTCTCCTGCAAATGTTTGGCGTGTGCCCGATCGACCGCGAAACAAAACGTTGACCGACCCTCAGCTCTCCTCAGCCAAGTTTCCACCACGTCGGCCACGAGCGGATTGTCGTTCATCACGTCGGACAGATCGCCCTCGTGATAGTCCCCAGCCACGGTTCGAACTTTGCTCAAATCCGGATGCGACGGGGCGAACACACGGAACGGTGCGAGATAGTCGGACTTGATCAAATCGTCAGTCGTCGCGGCGATGATCAGATCATCGTAGTATCGACCGAGCCCGCGCGTCCACGGCGTTGCCGACAAGCCGATGAACGGCACGTTCTGCCATGCCGCTTCGGTCATCCATCGGCCGTAGAAATCAAACCACCGATGGCATTCGTCGATCACCACGACATCGGCCATCGGCACTTCACGCCGCATCAGCGTTTGCACGCTCGCGACCTGTACCGGACGGGATGCCTCAGTCATCGCGTGATAGCCCTGGATCACGCCGACGTCGCGAACGCCCTCGTCCCAGAACGCCTGGACGGTCTGGTCAACCAACGACAGCGCAGGCACCGTGAAGATCACCCGCTTGCGCTTGGCCAATGCCCCCTCGACTATCGCCGCGGCGAGCATCGTCTTGCCGAAACCTGTCGGAGCTTGCAGCACCGGCCTACGTTTGCCCGAGCCAAGGGAGGCCCTGAGCATTTCGATGGCCGTGACCTGATGGGGGAACAGTTCACGGTTCATTCGCCACCCCCGCGGCGGAAGGGGGTTAGTACCCTACTAAGATCTTCCCCTTCTTGGCTGAGGCTCTTACTTACTTTCTTCCCTTCTTCTCCTATCGTATCAGGCGGGAGTGTTCTTGGAACATTCGTGGAATGGTTTTTGGGTTTTGCCGGATACTTGGGGACTTGGGGTTTGTCGATCCTTTGATGATGCCATCCTGTAACCTGCAAATACTGTTTATTATCAACCTCATAAACCTCAATAAGACCGATCCTAGAAAGCTCTTCGAGCATTCCACGAATGTTCTCGGAAGACACATCGTCACCCGGCATTATCTCGGCTTTGATCTGCCGAGCCGAAAATGGATGGCGACCGGCGTCGTCGCAGAAATTCCACAGGCCGATGAACAGCAATCGGGCATTCGGCGAACACTCCATGACCTGTTCGCTGGTCCAGAATTCGGGTTTGATGGATCGGATTCGGGCCATCAAATCTGCCCCGGAATTTTCGGAACCCAAGGCTCGCCACCGGCCGCCACGCGCTCCCTGATGGTGCGGTATCCCTCCTCCAGGCTTCCGGCGAAGTCCTTTTCCGCGTCGTACTGGAAAGCCTCCTGCTTGGCCTGGGGAGGCTGTTCTAGCGCCAGCATCGGCCGCGACAACTGATCGGTGATGCGCCGGCAGGCGATGTCGAAATATGGCTCGTGAATTTCGATGCCAGTGAAGCGACGGCCCAGCTTCACGGCTGCGATTCCCGTCGTTCCGCTGCCCATGAAGGGATCAACAATTCTATGGGCAGGGGGTGGTAGCTTCTCGATGCACCAGCACATCAGATCAATCGGTTTTTGGGTCGGATGCTCTTTGCCATCAAGCCGCGCTACCGCACGCGGAATTGCCACGATGCGAGATGCGGCCTCCTGCGAGGACCAAGCGATCTCGAAATCCGCTAGAGAGAAATTGCGCTGGCCTTTGTCCCAGATGAACCATTGCATCGTCGGCGGCAGATAGTCCGTGAAGTAGTTTCCGCCCCATATGATTTGATGCTTGCTGCAAGCGAGCATTGCATCGAAGATCGCTCGTTCCGGCCTCTGCGCGTCCCATGCGACATTCTCGCGCCAAGGCCCCCAACCGTGCGATGCCTGGAACGATCCTTGATTTCCGTAGTCGATCCCATAGGGCGGATCGGTGACGCAGGCGTCGAATTTCGGAAGCGTCGGCAATATCTTCCGGCAATCGCCGAGATGCAGCGTCACGGAATCGGAGAGATGCTCGATGCGGCTCATCGGCCCACCCCATAAGCACCAACCCGCGCTGGTCCGATCTCCCGCAGGATCAGCCGGCAGCCTTCTGGCGCCTCGCCCCACTCGATCGTGAGCTTGCGCATGAACCGCTTGTCGTCGTTGGTGATCAGCTCGAGCCGCCGCAGATAATCCACGGCCTGCTTGACGGGGTTATCGGCATCCAGCCGGCATTTCTGCTCGCACAGGACGATCTTGAGCTCGAACCGGCCAGGAACCTTGCGCGCCCTGCGATACTGCCCAGAGGCCATCAGGAGGCCGTCCGCGGCCTTTTCCCAGGCCGTCACCTTCCCGGAGTGGGCATGATTGACCCTGCGGGTGCGGTTCACAGATGGCGGCACGGGAATGTCAAGCACGACGTCGGGAGGCAGCGCGAACGGTGGCGCTGAGGTATCGATGGCTGGTAGGGCGGCACGGATCATGCGCGGCGCCACGGTTGGTAGGCCAAACCGTGGCATTCCCGGCAGTAAGGGGAGCCCGCTCGAGGCGGACGGCCACAGAAACGGAATGCTGCATCCTGCGGGTCGCCAATTGGGAATCGGCACGTCCCCTCCCAGAGCTCGAACAGCGTCACGCCCTTGCCGTCGAAGGGGATGGGCGGATCGACGGACACGGGCGTCGTATCGGGCTGAGTTGGCGGCGCGTAGAATCTCGTCTTGCGCTCGGGGCTTTTGCGCGGTCGGACGCCGGAATGTGAGTTGTAGGAGCCATGATTGGGCAACAGGAGGCCCAGCCGTTTCACCTTCCCGATGACGGCGTTGCGCGTTATCCCGTATCGTAGAGCCATGTCGCCGGCCGATGGCCGTTCCGGGCTCGCGCATTGCTCGCGCAAGTCGGCAATGCGCTCTTCCGACCACGCTGTCATCGGTCAATCCTCTGGGTCATCTCCGGGGCTAGCCAGACCGCGAAGAGCGCGAGCCGCGTCGATAAGGCCAAGCACATCAGCGCGATAGAAATCCGGATCGGCCGACTCCATCCCCCGCGCGATCGTTTCGAAGCGGCTCGCCAGAGTTTGCGCGCGCTCTCGGGCGGCGTATTTGAGGAGTCGTACTGCACTGTGATTCTCGTCTGTGATTTCGCCATAAAACACTGCCTTTACCGATCGGAACGATAAGCCCGACTTGCGGGCGGCCCGGTTCAACCAACTCTTCCGATTGTCGCCGTCCAACCGAGGCCCAGCGACCGCAGCGATTAATTCACGCATGGAAACCTTTTCCATTTTTCGGAAACTCCCGTTGTCATGTTGAGGTCACAACAACGGGAGTCTACGCAAACACTACAGACACACGTCCCCGGCTGGCGCCGGTACAGAGAGTTCAGGCCGGTTCTTTGGCGAGAGCGGCCGGAGTTGGTTGAGATTGATCGAGAAGACGGGCGCGCTCATCGCTATTCTTGAGCTGCGCTTCCAGTGAGATGGTGAAGGCGACTTTCTCGCAGATTTGGCGAATGCGCTCGCGCGTAATCTTGAACTCCTTACCGAGAGCTTCGAGACGAACGCCCTCGGCTCGGGCTACGAAGATTGCCATGTCCCGATCGCCGCCATTGGCAATCGCAGATCGCATTACGGAGAGGGCAACTTCATATCGCGCCTGCTTAGCCTTGGTGGCGGACGCTTTCGCATCAGCATAGGCTAGGACTTTAGCTGCCTTCATTGCGGCTGCGGCTTCAGCGGGCGTGCCACCAGCCTGCAAAACTGCGTGCCCATGCTTTCGAACAAGGCGCGTTGCGCCAGGGACGCGCTTGCCATGCAAGTCTTTGTGGTTATGAAAAATCCGCTGCCGGATGACGCCGACGCTTCGGATCAGGGCTTTCGCGATTTCCTGAGCAGGGGTGTGGCGCAACCATTCTTGGCGCAGATATTCATCTTCCTCCGGCCGCCATCGCTTGAAGCGCCGCTCCGGGCGCGGGATCAAAAGCTGCGATGCCGCGCCATTCACGAGGCTGATGAGATCGAGATCGCTCATGATGCAGCCTGCTCTGGCACCTCGAAGAACCACCGATCGTCCCAAGGCTTTCCTCGGTCGATAGCGGCCCGCCTGATGCGCTCCATGTCGTCCCGGTTTGGCTCGAATTCACCGTTTTCCCACCTAGAAACAGTGGCTTGGGTGACGCCGGCAAACTCGGCAAAGTCCGCCTGGATCATCTTGAAAACGGTTAGGCGGATGTGCCGGATGGGGTTCATTCACGCATAATGCGCATAAGAATAGCCGTCGTCAAGAAATTTATGCTTCGATGCATTTGCCTCGTTCTATGCGCTATCGCATAGAAAGGGCCGTTATGAACGTCTCCCGAATCATACGGGACCTGAAAAAGGTCACCGGAAAGAACCAGGCCGAGCTGGCGCAAGACCTGCGCGTTTCTCAGCCCACCGTTTCACGCTGGGAAAAGGGCCACTCCCCGGAATCGGATCACAAAGACGTGATCTTGGATTATGCGCGCCTAAAAGGTGTTATTCAACCTTCAGACAACTTCGCTTCCGAGACAATTCCAGTCGTTGGTTACGTCGGTGCTGGCGGGGCTGTCCTCTACGAAGAAGGACAAGGCCCCTTCGGAGAGGCGCCAATGCCCCCTGGAGGAGCAAGAAAAGAAACCGTGGCCGTTGTGGTCCGCGGGGACAGCATGACGGGCCAGCTCGAAGATGGCTGGACAGTCTACTATGACGACCGCCGCGATCCCCCTACCGACGACCTCCTAGGGAAGCTTTGCGTTCTGGGCCTCTTGGATGGCCGCATTTTGATCAAACGGCTCGTCCGCGGCCGGGACAAGGGCCATTTCGACCTCTATTCAGCGGCCGGCGGGGTCCTCCTGGACCAGCTCGTGACCTGGGCCGCCCGCATCACCTGGATACGCGTAGACTGATCCCACGCATATTGTGCACCGCACAATAAAATAAATGCATCTTTGTGCATTTTTTTATGCGTCCGCGTATTGACTTCATATATTCACATGCGCATAATGCCCCCATCGAAACGGGGAGAACGCAGATGCTCTACATCCTGATCGCCGCCGGACTGCTCGAGATGATCTACCCGCCGATCACGGGCTGGCTGACCATCGCAATCATCCTGCCGATGCTCATCGGCTGGGGTCTTGGAAAGCTGATCTCCATCCTCGCGTTTCGCCGGGCTCGCGCCTAACCGCCGCCTGACAGACACGAAGGACCAGACCGATGGCCGACATGATGGAATGCGTTGAGGAGCTCGCCGCTACGCTGACGGAAGCGCGCCGCGTGCTGCGCATCCGAACCGGCAAAAGCATCTCTGAGAGCAAGTTGCTCGACCGGATGGACGCCGTTCTCGCCCGCTACGAGGCCAGCAAATGAACATGCCCAGCCTCAAGCTCCATCTCATCCTCGACTTCGCGGCGCTCGGTGCCGTTGCGGTGATGGTGAGTGCGGGCGTGGCTGGGTGCTCGCTGCTCGGCAACATCATCGTTTTTTGAGGGAAACATCATGACCAAACGATACACGCTCGACGACGACCTGATGCCTATCGTGAACGGCAAGGTCGAGGTGCCGAATGCGAAGGCCGTGGAAGGCGATGTCGGCGCGGCGATCCTCCATTATCGCGAGATGCATTCCGGTCGCGCGCTGCTGGGCGGTCGCACCGAATGGGGCGCGCGCTTCTTCCTCGACTATGGCCAGGGCGGCGGCCTGCAAGGCACCGGCATCGTCGCTTGGACGGCGTGGAAGGATGGCGCCTGCCGCGCAACCGCGATGAAATTTGCGATCTGCGACCATGCCCCGGTCGAGGGCGCGGGCGCCAACCACTCGCGGGGCTGGCATCCCGCGCGCTGCAGCAAGTGCGGCCTCGACATGAGCGTCGACAGCGGAGACTGACCATGCTCGCGCAATCCCGTCTCAACCATATCGCCGGCCTCGTTACGACCCTGCAGGAGGCCGCCCGCCCGCGGGCCATCCGCGCCGGGGTCCGCGTTCGTCTGCGCAATCGGACGGACACGACCGGGGTGGTGAAGGGGCCAAGCTTCAATGTGGGGGACGTCGTAGTTCGCTGGGATGACAGCGAGCAACTGTCTCACATCAACGTCAGGCAACTGGAGGCCATCTGATGGACCAAGCTCTCAAAGAGAAATGGTTGGCCGATCTGCGCAGTGGCAAATATGCGCAAGCCCGAGATGTGCTGCACGATATACGCGATCACGCCTACTGCTGTATTGGCGTGCTCTGTTTGAGCGCCGGAGCTGTATTCGACGATTTTGAGCAGGACGAACCCAGTGTGCGTTCGCTGGTGAATGTCCCTGTTCTGAATGAACGGAACATCGGGGATGGCGACGACGGGGGACTATCGCTGGGATACATACGAGAGATTGGACTCACCGCGGAGCAGCAATCCATCCTGATCAAGATGAATGATAGCGGAAAATCCTTCGCCGTTATCGCCGACTACATCGAACAGAATCTCTGACCATGCGCCCCTTCCCCCAATTCGGCGGACCCCTGCTTGCCGACGCGGCGAGGCTTGCTGCGAATGCGCGGGACTATCTGGAGTGTTTCGCCGCCGTTGTGGTCGGAGGCGGGCTCGGGCTGGCGGGGTTCTATTTTCTCTTTGGAGGCGGATCATGAGTGAGCACACTGCGGGACCGTGGACAGTCACGACCGTCAAGACGAGCATCGGGCACGCCCACAAGATCGAGCCCATCAATGCCTGCATCTACGTGGATCACCGCGGCGCGCTCGAAACAGACAGCAAGACCGTCACGGCGGCGGCCAACGCTCGGCTGCTCGCCGCCGCCCCGGACATGTTCGCGGCACTACTCAGTTGCCTTGAGCATTGCGAGAAAGAGGGTGGCAGCGACGTGGCACTCATCGTCGATGACAACAGCGGGCACATGCTCGATGTCGAAATGATCCGCGCCGCAATCAAGAAGGCAACCACGCCATGATGGGCACCACCGGGCGGCAACAGGACGCATTCGCCTTCATCGAGCGGTACATCTCCAGGCATCGCAAATCTCCATCGCTCCGGGAGATTGCGGACGAACTTGGGTTGAAATCTCCCGGTCGTGTCCAGTCGATCCTTTGTAACCTCAAAGATCGCGGCTTGGTCGACTGGATGCCTCGTAGGGCGCGCTCCATCGTGATCACGCCGACCAGCATGCAGTTCACGTTGTCGATCTTTCTGGAGGAAAAACTCCGCCGCTACTGCATGGCCCATGGCGAGGTTGCCTCAGCCGTCGTTGCCGATGCAGTAGCCCTGCATCTCGACCAGATGGAGGCGCAACACAACGCGCCGGGTGAGTGCAAGCATTGTGGGGATGTGTCGTGAACGAGCCGCAACAGATGATCGATGTGTTTGATGGCACGGCATATGTCGTCAGCGAGATCGACAGCGCGCTTGCCGACGCTCGCTTGGCGGTTGCCCATCTAAGATGCTGGCGAGATAGACGCGAACTTGACGGCATGAACGAGGCCCACGCCGAACTCACGAGGCTCATCAAACAATCCCGGCTGCTATCGGAGAGCTTGGGCCGGGTGATCCAGTTTCACGTCAACAGGCGGAAGGCGCAGTCATGAGCATCAGCAGCACAGCAGTTGCAACACGCAACGGCAATGGATCGCATCCGACCCCGTCCACCGTCGAGAGCGTCGTCATGCGCGGTGATCTCTCTAAGCTCACCGATCCGCAGCGTCTCGATTATTACAATGCGGTCTGCAAATCGGTCGGCCTCAATCCGCTGACGAAGCCGTTCGAATACATCACGCTCAACAATAAGCTGACCCTCTACGCCCTGCGCGCTTGCACCGACCAGCTCCGGTCCATTCACAAAATCTCGGTCGCAGAGATGGCCGAAACCGAACGCGACGGCGTCTACATCGTGACGTGCAAGGTGGCCAACGCCGATGGCCGCACCGATATCTCCAAGGGTGCTGTGAGCATTGCCAATTTAAAGGGCGAGGCGCTCGCGAACGCCTTGATGAAGGCGGAGACCAAGGCCAAGCGCCGCGCCACGCTCTCGATCTGCGGGCTTGCAATGCTGGACGAAACCGAGGTCGAGGATATCCCAGCAGCGCGGCGGCAGAATCCTCACGTCACGCGCCCCGACGATATCACCGACGTCCCCTCGTCGGATAGCGAGGACTGGTTCCCGCCGGCAGGCGACGGCATCAAGCCGCTGTCCAAGGCGAATGCCCGTCCGATCGGTGACGCGCTGCAAAAGGAAATGTACGCAATCGCGGACGTCGAGGAATTGCGGGCATGGAAGAAAAAGGCCGAGAAGCGCGCCGAGGTTTTGCCGGATGATTGGCGGGAGATTCTCAGCGGGCGGTACAAGGAACACCGAGAGGGTCTTAAGGCCAAGCCGAAGGCTATCGCCAAGGGCGAGGAAATCCCGACCGACCCTGAGCAATTCCTCAAATACGCCGACGCCATCCTGGCCAGCGTGACGGATGCCGGGATGCTCGATCCAACGTACAGCCATCGCATCGAGCCGCATCTGGCGCAGTTTCTGCCGCCGGATGCCGACGAGGTTTTGTCGTTGTTCCGCAAGCATGAACGCCGTCTCGGTGGCGACTGATGGGCGACCTTGACGGGCGATGCTTCGTGAAGCGCAACGGCGGTTTTTTTCCGGCCGATTTCGCAGCTGAGGAGATGACCGCATCGGTCGCGGATGGCCGTGAGGTTGTCTTCACCGTTCGCAAGGCCCGGTCCCCCCAACATCTTCGCTGGTTTTTCGCGATGCTGCGAAAAGTCTGCGAGAATACTGACGACCAATGGCTCGATGAAGAGGAATTGCTCGACGATCTGAAAGAGGCGGTCGGGCTCTCCAAGAAAAAGATCAACCCGCTGACTGGTCGGGAAAGCCAGCGGCCGGGCTCCATCAGTTTCGCGGCCATGGGTGAAGCGAAGTTTGTGCGATTCAGGCGACGCTGCTCCTACGTGCTCGGGCAATTTCTCGGCTGCACGCCGGAAGAGCTGATGGCGGAGACCGATGAAACGCAGTCGCCGTCCGTCGTGCCAGAGCGCGAGAGGGAGCCAGCATGAGAGCCGGCCGCATTGCCATTCCGGACACGGCGTTCCGATTGTCGCACGGCAAGAAGCGCCCGCGCGTCGAGGACGGACGTCATCTCAAGGCCATCAGGCAACTGCCGTGCTGTATCTGCGGCACCTACCAGGCCATCGAAGCGGCGCACATCCGAATGGCCAGCAGAGCGCACGGCAAGGATAGCCCGGGATCTGGCGAAAAGCCGTCCGATCGGTGGGCGATTCCATTGTGCGCGGGCCATCATCGTCTCTTGCCCGATGCGCAGCACAACATCGGCGAGGAAGCGTTCTGGAGCAAACATCGGACGGACCCGTTCTTGTTGGCGCTCTGTCTGTTTGGTGCCGGCGACAATGTGGGCGTCATGGAAACAATCGTTCGAGAGACAATCGAGGCCCGGCGGCATCTGATCGCTGCGGGCCTTTAATCGGTATCACCGGACCAGGAGGGACTAATGAACAAGCGATATTCACTCGACGACGACCTGATGCCTATCGTGAACGGCAAGGTCGAGGTGCCGAATGCGAAGGCCGTGGAAGGCGATGTCGGCGCGGCGATCCTCCACTATCGCGAGATGCATTCCGGTCGCGCGCTGCTGGGCGGTCGCACCGAATGGGGCGCGCGCTTCTTCCTCGACTATGGCCAGGGCGGCGGCCTGCAAGGCACCGGCATCGTCGCTTGGACAGCGTGGAAAGATGGCGCCTGCCGCGCGACCGCGATGAAGTTTGCGATCTGCGACCATGCCCCGGTCGAGGGCGCGGGCGCCAACCATTCGCGCGGCTGGCATCCCGCGCGCTGCAGTAAGTGCGGGCTCGACATGAGCGTTGACAGCGGAGACTAGAGAATTTTGGCGCGTTCGCGAGAACAAAATGACAGAAGATGATCCCGTGACGCTCGCTGAGGCATGCAAGGAAGTCTTCGGCGGCAAGGTGACAGCGAGTACCCTTCGTGCCGAGGCCGCGCGGGGACGCCTTGACGTGTTCAGGATCGGCAAGCGAGACTTTACGACAATTCGTAGCGTGCGGGAGATGATAGAGAAATGCCGCGTCGCAGATCGCCGCCGAGGCTTTATCTCGACAAAGCGCGAGGCGCGTGGGTTATCCGCGACGGAGCGAGCTTCGTCCGCACAGGGTGCCTTGAAGCGGACGTTGCAAACGCTGCAAAGCAACTTGAAAGCTACCTCGAACAAAAACACACACCGGAGCGCGGCCCCTCGCCGCTGATTTCAGATGTCCTTTCTGTCTACGCTACAGAGCATGTTCCGCACACCAAAACCGCGCGGAACAATTTATACAATCTCGGTGTTCTGGGACGATGGTTCGGTGGCCTTCGATTATCCGATATCACTCCCGGATCATGTCGCGAATATGCTCGAAGCCGGGAAGGTTCCGGAACACGCCGTGATCTGGAAATCCTCCGAGCCGCCATCCGATACTGGCATCGAGAAAAGAGTCCTTTGGCGGCGATACCAAGTATCGTGCTCCCCGGCAAACGAGAAGCCCGCGACCGATGGCTTACCAGAGCAGAAGCTGCAGCCCTCCTTAACGCGGGACGAAGAATACCGCATCTGGCGCGCTTCATACTACTCGGGCTCTACACCGGCAGTAGACCCACGGTCATCCTGAGCCTGACATGGAACCAAATCGATCTGGAGCGGGGAGTGATGCGGCGCCGGGCCTCTGGCGAGGCCGAGGATGCGCGCAAGCGTACCCCGCCTGTCCGATTAGGCAAGCGCATTCTATCGCACCTGCGACGCTGGCGCCGGCTCGATTCCCCGGAGGTCAAATACTTGTGCCACTACGATGGGGTCAGGGTGGCGATGCTCAAGACATCCTTCCCGGCGGCCGTCAAGCGCGCGGGGCTGAGCAAGGTCACGCCGCATACGCTCAGACACACCCGTGCAACATGGCTGATGCAGGCCGGGGTGCCGATCTGGGAAGCGGCGGGGCATTTGGGGATGACGGTGGAGACCATAACGCGGACCTATTCCCACCACCACCCGGATCACCAGAAGGCAGCGGCGGAGGTTTGACCGATGTATAAATGGATAATCTGTATGTTTAAAGGACATAAGTGGGACGGAGCATATTGTTCTCGTTGCGGCGAATGGGAGCACGAGCGTTGACGCGAACAATAGCCTGGTTCTCTTGCGGGGCGGCCTCCGCTGTCGCGGCGAAGCTATGTCCGCATGCATTGCCAACCTATTGCGAGACGGGCTCTGAGCACCCCGACAATCTGCGATTCTTCGGCGATTGCGAGACGTGGTTCGGGCGGCCGATTACGCGCCTGCGCAATCCGAAATATCGCGACACTTGGCACGTCTGGGAAAAGCATCGATACATGGCCGGCATCAACGGCGCAAAATGTACGGTGGCGCTGAAGGTCGAGCCCCGGCTTGAGTTCCAGCGGCCGACCGACATCCACGTTTTCGGCTACACGGCCGACCTCCGGGACATGACGCGAGCCGCACTGCTCCGAGACACCTATCCCGAATTGACGATCAGCACCCCGCTGATCGATCGCGGGCTGACCAAAGCGGCATGCATCGCCATGGTCGAGCGCGCTGGCATCACCGTTCCGGTGATGTACGAATTGGGCTTCGAAAACAACAATTGTATCCCGTGCGTCAAGGCGACCTCGCCAGCTTATTGGGCACTGATCCGCAAGCACTTCCCGATCGAGTTTGACCGGGCGGCGATCTACTCCCGCGAAATCGGCGCCCGACTTTGCCGGATCAATGACGAGCGCAGGTTCATTGATGAGATACCGGCCGACCAGCCGACCAACGATCCGATACAGCCGTCGTGCGACTTCCTTTGCCACATCGCAGAGCAGGACTTATGACGCCAATCTGTGCCGTATCCGATCCGCGCCTGCAAGATACCGCTGCGGCAGTGCGCAATCTGCAAAATAGAGCATCGTGCGGAACGATGTGCCCCAGGGTTAAGTAGTTGATAAACCTAAGACGAACGCGGATGAATAACGTGAACCGAGCAAGAACATTGGCGCATTACTGTGCCAAAGCTGTGCCGCAGGGGGTGGCCACGTGACCATTCACTACCATGGCACGCCGATAACGCCGATGACCGCGCTCTACGACCTCGCGGGTCGGTGCTTCTGTGTGTCGTTTGCCCACCCTGGCGATGTCTCGCGCTGTCACATGATCGGACAGTCCGTGATGCTCGACAACGGTGCATTTTCCAAATGGAAAAAGGGAACGGCAACCAACTGGCCGGCCTATTACGACTGGTCGGATGAGTGGCTCGATTATCCCACGACGTGGGCCGTGATCCCGGATGAGATTGATGGTGGCTCGGAGGCTCAGGACGGCCTCGTTCTGCAATGGCCGTTCGGGGATCGCGGGGCACCCGTTTGGCACATGGACGAACCAATCGACCGCCTTGCGCAGCTCTGCAGCGACTGGCCGAAGGTTTGCATCGGGTCGACCTCGATCTATGCCGACGTGATGTCGGCGCCATGGGAACGCCGCATGGATGAGGCGTGGGATCGGCTAGCGAGGCAGCACCATCGCCTGCCTTGGGTTCACATGCTGCGCGGGATGGCCTGCTCGGGCAAGCGTTGGCCGTTTGCGTCTGTCGATAGCACGGACATCGCCCGCAATCACAACCGTGACCAGAACAGCCCGAGAAAAATGGCCGACCGTTGGGATTCCGCGCAATGCCCGGCGTCATGGCGCATATCGGCTAAACAATTGGAGTTAATCCCATGACGCCAAAAACCTCTCCCCTTCGAGAACTCAAGGCTCAGGCTTGCCGAATTGCGCAGTCCCTTAAAGCTGCCGACCGCGGTGAACAAATTGCCTACGATCCAGGCGGCAAGATCGTCGCTGCGCGTGGCCGCGAGGACATCAAATTTGCCATCGCGATGGACGACAGGCTTATTTCTGTCGACATGCCATGGACAACGATCCGGAACTATTCGGAGATCGGCCTGGCGGAATACTTCCTCAAGCTCATGCGCCAACGCGCGCCCCGCTGATTATGCATCACACGCGGGCCATTGATTTGTAAAGGATTTGCGGGCGGTCGAGTTGGCGAGAGACGGCAGGAAGACGCAGGAGAGGTCAGTATGAGCAGGCACACGGCACCAGCAAATCGAACACTGCCCGGCAAGGCATGGGCCGCGATCAGCGAGGACGACCCGCCCCAGATTTACGAGGTCGAATGGCACAAGAAGCATCTTCGCGATGATCTTCGGCACATTCGCGTGATGGTCGTCCCAATGGTCCGAAAGCGCAAGACGATCAAACGACGCTGATCGAGTTGGCGATAGACAGTAGCAGGCGGCAACAGGAGGCGAGAATGGAAAACAAGACGACAGTTGACTTGGATATCCCCCGCACCGCAGCCGAACGCTTTGCCCGATCCGATGCGTTGCGAGCCTGCGAATGTCCGCGTTGTGGTCGGAATCATCATCGCCTCGCGGCCCTGCCGCCAGTTGCTGAGGACGCCGCCATAAAGGCAATCGTCGCCTTGCGCGAGCCGGCTGCTTGCTTTGCTGCGGTGGCCAATACGATCCGCCAATCGACCGCCGACGTGATCGAAGATCAGCGCAGAAAGGCCGACAGGCTTGGGTTAGCGCTGATGATGATTAGGGAAGGCTGCGGCGATCCTCAGCGAGTTGCGGCGGACGCGCTTCGCTGACCTCGTTGGCGGGAGCGGCACAGAGCAGGAGCGCGAGATGGCGGACATTACTGAAATACTTGAAGATCGAGCCGTTTCATATGAGCAGAGCGGCCCAAGCGCGCACCATACGGCCGCTTTGCTCCGGCGGGCGAAAGTGGAGATCGAGAGTCTTCGAGCGGAACGCGACACATGGAAAAGGAGGGCATTCGATTCGATGCCCTCTGCAGATTGAGGTCCGCTGACCTCACATCATGGGACCGGAGAGCGAGATGACCGGAAAGCAGCGAATGCAAACAATCCAGCGCCACGTAATGGCCTGGGCAAATGTGCGACTTGCTCGATTCATGGCCGGCGAGATCGGCTATCTCCCTTGCTGGGGAGATGAAGTTGATGACCTTATAGCGGTCGAACTCGACAAGATCAGCGATCCACTTCGAATTGGCCTCTGGGTTTGGGAGGATCAGCCATGAGCGACCCCACCGAGCAGCAGGTTGCGGCGGCAGCGCGAGCCATTTGGGACTGCTCGTTTGATCCCTCTGAATCAGCCAGTGAAGATTGGGAAGCCTACATCCCGCATGCCCGCGCCGCCCTGCGCGCCGCCGCGCCCCGCCAGCCGGAGGGGTGGATGGATATCGAGACGGCGCCGAAAGGGGTGAGTGTTTTGGTCTCACGGCCTCCGCATCCCTTCTATCCGCGCGTCAGTGTCGACAAATTCACGAACGTCGGCATCGATATGTGTTGGGCGCATTCGCATCGGGACCACCAACCGACGCATTGGCAGCCGCTCCCGGAGCCGGCCGGTGTCGGTGAGACACCGGACCAGGAGAGGAAACCATGACACACGTCGATAAGGCTCGCGCATGGGATGCGATCGCGGAGAAGAATGCCGAGATCGGGCGGCTCAAAAAGGAAAACGGAGAACTGCGCAAGGCACTCGGTCCTTTCGCATGTCTCGGGATGAATGAGCTAACACCGGGGGATCGCAATCGTGCGCGGCGCGCTCTTGGGCTTAACAAGGTGCGGTCCGACGATGAGCAGACAGCGGGCCAGGAGCCTTAGATGAATGAGCCACGGTTATTTCTCAATATGACGCGGTCGGATGTCGAGGCCGAGTTGGTTCGAATACGGCGAGAAAACGCGGAAGCAAAGCAAGCCAAGCGCTATCTCGATGTGTTCTCTCGATACGAGCAGGCGCTTGATGATGCTTTAAAGGGCGTCGATCGCTGCCATGAGTGCGGGAAGATCAGGGGGCGCCGAAAACCATCGGCAACAAAGCTAGACGTGTGCTGGGATGCAGATGCCGGCGGATCGCCGATTGGGTGATAAGCGAACATCGGACCATGAAGCACGATAGGACAATAGCGGTCGTAATTCCTCCAGGGTGGAAATTGGTACCGCTCACCATGACACCGGAGATGCGGCTTGCGTCCAAGCGTGCTTTAAAAAACTATCTCGACACGCTGCCTCCAAAGGTAAAGGAGGAGATGCCGAAGGGCCATTATGGAATAAAGATAGCCACCAATCTGAAGCACGATTTGCGTTACATTGCTGCAGTTAAGGCGGCGCCAGAGTTGATCGATGATGGGCAATCATGAGACCGGAGGAAACATGAGCGCGGTCGAGATCAGGCGCAACGATGACGGCTCAATTGGTGAGATCGTGGCGCAAGACTGCGCCATTCACGTCGAGCAGATGGATGCCAACAGTTGGTACATGGGCGTACAGGCATCGGATGGCACCTATTGGCAATTCTGGTTTGGCGCGAAGAACAGGAAATCAGCGGTAGAATTTAGGCACACCGAAACTGCGCCAGCCGGTGTCAAGAGATCATAGGACCATGCAAATAAATTCCTTTACGCGCGATCGCTGGTGCTTCCACATTTGGAAGGTGGAAGTCGTCTGGATGCGCCGTCCAATGAACGGCAGGACAGAGAGGTTGATCAGCCTTTCTTGGCTGACCCGGTGATGTCTAGACGGTCGGACCAGAGGAGGATGAGATGGCGCTCTCTGTAGCTGAGACTGATGCCGGGCGAGCGATGCTTATCAACGCCGCGATGCAGCAGGCAGACACCGGACATCTGCTGCGGCATGACCAGTTCTTTGCGCTGATGTTCGAGCGCTGGCCGCATTACGTGCATTACAGAGGACGAGGCAAGCCGGTCCACTGCCCGCCAGACACATTCGGATTTATCGGCAAGCCCAGTCTCACGGCGTGCGACTGGATCGTGCCGGGGACCTTGTGACGCTGTGATGCGCTATCATCGGACTAGGAGAGACTAAATGATCGTGCCCGCCTATGGCCCAAAATGGCGACACAAAATCCCGAGGATGAATCCCTTCCTCTGGCACATTCAGGCAATCCATAGCCCGCTGTGGCGAACGATCAGGCCGGCGCCGTGGAATGCGCGGCGTCGCCCAAAACGCAAGACCCGATGATATGTCATCACGGGATCGCGCAACAGGAGGACACAAATGGCCGTGATCGAGCATGGACCCAGCATCGGTACTTATCGGGAACGCGACATTCCGTCCTACATCATCACCAAAGACGGCCAACGATATGAGTACGACAGAATCGCCTTAGAGA
>Ga0193726_1000309_pt1 | contig 58456 bp, 55 predicted proteins | sample H2c1metaG_FD_144928 | JGI IMG/M metagenome (GOLD analysis project Ga0193726, IMG submission 144928) | Soil microbial communities from a riparian zone of the East river system, Colorado, United States - H2c1 | ecosystem: Environmental > Terrestrial > Soil > Riparian zone | place: USA: East River... | reverse complement strand
GTCTGCTGGTGCTGCTGTATGACGTGCACCCGTTCATCGGCCTGTCGATCGGGCCGATCACCTTCCTGGTCTGCGTGCTGGGCGGGCTGGGCAACTTCGTCGGCGGCTTCGTGGCGGCCTTCGTGTTCGCCCAGATCATCTCGCTCGGCGGCATGTTCTCCGACCTCGAATGGGGCTACGTGCTGGCCTTCGGCTTTTTCATCATCATGATGTTCATCCGACCCGCCGGACTGCTGTCGAGGCGCCAATGACGAGGTGCCCGTGAACCGACGCCAAGTCGCTGTCGCGATTGCCGGCGCGATGCTGATCGCGCTGCCGTTCGTCCATCGCGATCCCTACCACCTCCATATCCTGATCCTGATCCTGATCTGGTCGTTCGCCTACACCTCGTGGTCGATGATGGGGCGCTTTGGCCTGGTGTCGCTCGGACACGGCGGCTTCATGGGCGTCGGCGCCTACGTGACGGCGCTGCTGTGGAACCATCTCGGCATCTGGCCATGGATCGGCATTCCCATCGCCCTTGTGTGCGCCGGCGCACTGGCCGTGATCGTCGGCTACCCTTGCTTTCGCTTCCGCATCACCGGCCACTATTTCGTGCTGGTGACCCTGGCTCTTTCCGGCATCGTTCTGCAGATCATCACCGCCACACGCGACTATACCGGCGGTTCCCTGGGCTACACGCCGGAGCGCACCAAGGGCAACCACGTGCTGGCGCTGCAGTTCGACGACAAGACGACATGGTACATGATCGCGCTCGGCGTCTGGGTCGGCGGCTTGCTGATCTGGCGCTGGGTCGACCGCAGCATGGATCGCTACGCGCTGGAGGCGATCTCGGAGGACGAGGACGCAGCGGCCGCGGCGGGCGTGAACGTGACCCGGGAGAAACTGAAGATCACGGTCATCAGCGCGCTCATGACCGCCTTTGCCGGCGCGCTCTACTGCCAGTACCAGATGTTCATCTCGCCCGACACGGTGAGCGGCATCGCGGTGTCGCTGCAGATGGTATTTGCCGCCATCGTCGGCGGCCTCTACGTGGCGCTCGGGCCGACGGTGGGCGCCGTCATCACCATCCTGATGGCTGAGATCCTGCGCATCGGCTTTGGCACCAGGGCGGTCGGCTGGGACAATCTGATCTACGGCGTCCTGCTGGTGCTGTTCATCATCTTCCTGCCCAAGGGCATCCTGGGCAGCGTGCTCGCGTGGGTCAGGGCCCGGCGCCGACCCGCTGCAACGCCGCAATCCCGAGCGGCGCCGCTCGGCCGCGCACCGTAAGCGTCGGCAAGGGCTCAGCGACGATGCCGCTCGGCAGGACCGCCCGTTCAAGCAAATCGGCCGAGACCAGCACGTCGCGGCCCGTCGTCTTGGCCGCATCGAGCAGCCGCGCCGTCACGTTCAGCGTGTCGCCGACATAGGCGATCTCGTGGCGCACGGCGCCGATTTCGCCGGCGACGATCTCACCGCAATGCAAGGCCGCGCGGAACTCGGGCACGGCGCCGAAGCGGTTGAGGTAGCTCTGCCGGTTCGCTTCCATGAAGTCCCGCGCAACGAACGGACAAGCGAGGCAATCGCTGTCGCCGAGCGCGCGCGCGCTCGGCCAGGTCAGGATCGCCTCGTCACCCACGTATTTGTGAATTTCGGCATCGCACTCCAGGGCGGCATCGGCAATGTCGCGAAAGAAGTCGTTCAGCAGCTCGTGGAAGCGCACTGGCCCCATCCGCTCGGCCATGCCCGTCGAATCCTTCATGTCGATCAGCAGGAAAGCGCGCTCTTCGCGCTTGGGCTGCACGTAGCGGCCGGTCAACAGACTCCGCAGCGTGCCGAATCCCAGCAACCTGCCCATTTCAATGATCACGTTGGCCACCACCGACATGATCACGGAAAAGACGATCGAGGAGCGGAAGGTCGTGTCGATACCGAGGGGTTCGTGCGTGATCGGCGAGGTAACGACGCGGCTGAGAAGCAGGCCGCCGACGATCACCACGAGATAGAAGACCACCTTGATGCCGAAGTAGATGACCAGCGGCAGACGCCTCAGTCGACGCAGGAAAGCAATGCGCTCATTGTGGAGCTCAAAGATCGCGATCGGCGTCGCAATGATCAGCGACGTCACGACGCCGACGAACGCCGACATCATCGGGGTATCCGGCCTGACCGAGTAGCCGAAATAAGCGCTGACCATCGCGCTGGCCAGGCTGAACCAAAAGAAGATCCGCCAGTTTCGTCGGGCGCGCCGCGACACGCTCATGTCGACCGTCGCGACAGGGCACGAATGAATGTCGCGTGATCGACATTGCCGCCCGAGCAGACCACGGCCACGGCGCGACCCTTCACCGGCAGCTTGCCAGTCAGCGCCGCCGCCAGCGCCACCGCCCCACCCGGCTCAACCACCAGCTTGAACTCGCGGAAGGCCGTCTCCATTGCGTCGAGGACTTCCTCGTCGGTGACGACGAGGCCCGGTCCCAGGAGTTTTTGGGCGAGCGGAAAGGTGACGTCGCCCGGCGTCGGCGCCAGCAACGCATCGCAGATCGAGCCCGAGAGCTTGTCGTTCTTCTGCTTGGTCCCGCTCGCAAGCGAGCGCGCGAGGTCGTCGAAGCCTGCGGGTTCGCCGGCGTGGACGCTGGTCGACGGGCTCAGCCCCTTCACGGCGAGCGCGATGCCGGTCGACAGCCCGCCGCCCGAGCAGGGCGCCGCGACGGCATCGAGCGTGACGCCTGCAGCCTTGGCCTGTTCGACGATCTCCAGCCCCGCCGTGCCCTGGCCGGTCAGGATCCAGGGATGATCGTAGGGCGGCACGACGGTGGCGCCGGTCTTTTTGGCGATGCCGAGCCCGATTTCCTCGCGGCTGTCCTTGACCCGGTCGTAGAGCACGACCTCCGCGCCCGACGCGCGCGTGTTGGCGACTTTCAGCGCGGGCGCGTCGGCCGGCATCACGATGGTGGCCTTCATGCCCATCAGGCGCGCCGCCTCGGCAAGGCCCTGCGCGTGGTTGCCCGACGACCAGCCGACGACGCCCTGCTTGCGGTCGACCTCGCTCATCGAGGCGAGAAAGTTGTAGGCGCCGCGCAGCTTGAACGATCCCGTGCGCTGCAGGCATTCGGCCTTGATGAACAGGCGTCCGCCCAGCAGGGCATTGACGCGCGCATTTTCCAGCAACGGCGTGCGCAGCGTGATGCCGTCGAGGCGGCGGGCGGCGGCTTGGACATCGGCAAAAGTCGGCGACGAAGACATCAGGAAACACCAAGCAAAGCAGGGAGATGCGAGAGATTGCGGATCTGGCCGGCAAGCGTGCCGGGCAAGTTGTCGTCGGGCGCATCGGCACGATTCACCCATACGGTCGAAAAGCCGAAATACGCGGCGCCGTGAGCGTCCCAGCAGTTGGACGACAGGAAGCAGACCTTGTCCGGCTTCACGCCGCAGCGCGCCTCGACCAGGCGGTACACTTTGGGATCAGGCTTGAAGACTTTCGCTGCATCGACGCTCAGCACCGCCTCGAAGCGATCGGCAAGCTTCGACGCCGCGACCATGGGGTCGAGCATCTCGGAATTGCCGTTGGACAGGATGGCGAGCCGCATTCCGGCGCGCTTCAACCTGTCGAGCATCGCCGGGACTTCAGGAAAAGGATCGAGCGCCAGATAGGCGCTCAGCAGCTTCTCTCGTACGCCGGGATCCTCGATGCCGTGGACGGCCAGGCAATGGTCGAGCGCCTCGCCCGTCACCTGCCAGAACTTGGCGTAGGCCCCCATGCTGTTGCGCAGCCAAGTGTACTGGATCTGCTTGGAGCGCCACAGTTCGGAAAGCGCGTCGGCCTTCGGCCCGACAGCGCCGCGATGATGGGCGACCGCGGAATTGAAGTCGAACAACGTGCCGTAGGCGTCGAAGACGCAGATCTCGGTGCCGGAAAGGGCTCCGCTCATGAATTGCTCCAACCAGCCGATGACCGTAGGCTAACAAGCATGTTCGTCGCCATCGTTCAAATCCCGATGACCAAGCGCCCGCGCGACGCCGCCGTCGAGGCGGCGCGCAAGTTCGCGCCGACCTACACCGCGCTGGGCGCCAAGGGTCTCGTGCGGAAATATTACCTCAACGGCGAGGCCGGCGGCGGCGGAGTCTATCTTTGGGAATCGGAGGTGGCGGCCCGCGCCTGGTACACGCCGGAATGGGAAAAGCGCATGGAAGCCGCGTTCGGCGCCAAGCCGACGGTGACCTATTACGACAATCATGTCGTGGTCGACAACGAAGCGGGCAGCGTCCGCGTCGAAGGCGAGAGTTAGTCAGACTTCCTCCCCTGCGCGGATGCCGCGCAGGGGAGGTGTCGGTGTCTTACGCCGACGGAGGGGTCATGAATCATGATGGAGGCTTCCGACCCCTCCGTCGGCCTGTGAGGCCGACACCTCCCCAGCTTCGCTGGGGAGGGATTTGAGAGATGGGAGGACGCACATGCAAAGGCGCAGGTTGGGCCGCACGGGCCTCGAAGTCTCGGTTCTCGGTTACGGCGCCGGCGCCGTCGGCGGACTGTTCACCAAGGGCACGCCAGCCGACCAGGAGCGCGCCGCGGCGCGGGCCATCGAGGCCGGCATCAACTATTTCGACACGGCGGCGCTCTACGGCAACGGCGAGTCCGAGCGCAATCTCGGCCGCGTGCTGAAGGCCCTCAGGGCCGACGTCATCGTCGGCACCAAGGTCCGGCTGTCGGCCGAGCACCGCGCCGATGTCGGCAAGGCGATCGCGCAGGGCATGGACGACAGCCTGAAGCGCATGGGCCGCGACCATGTCGACCTGTTCCAGCTGCACAATCCGCTGGTCGCCAAGGATGGCGGCGACAAGCTCGCCATCGACATCGCCCTGAACGAAGTGGCGCCGGCGCTGGAGAAACTGAAGAAGGCCGGCAAGACGCGCTTCATCGGCTTCAGCGGTGTCGGCGAGACGGCGGCGCTGCACCGCGCGATCGATTCGAAGCTCTTCGACACGATCCAGGTCGTCTACAACGCGCTCAATCCCAGCGCCGGCGGTCCGTTGCCCAAAGGTGCACCCGGGCAGGATTACGGAAGGCTGTTCGAGCGGGTGAAAGCCGCCGACATGGGCACGATCATCATCCGCGCCTTGGCCGGTGGCGCACTCTCCGGCACCGCCGAGCGCCATCCGCTAGCCATGCAGGCGGTCGATCCCATCGGGTCGGCGCCCGACTTCACCGGCGACGTCGCCCGCGCGAAGGCGCTGGAGCCGCTGGTGCGCGAAGGCGTCGCCGGCAGCCTGACCGAACTGGCCGAGCGCTTCGTCATTGCCCATCCTGTCGTGTCGACCATGCTGATCGGCTACTCGACGGTCGCCCATCTCGAATCCGCCATTGCCGCCGTGAACAAGGGGCCGCTGCCGGAAGCGGCGCTGAAGCGCATCGCGTCCTGAGCGCGATCACCCTGAAACATCCGGCAACAAATTGTAACACCGGGCAATGAATTGTTATTTCCCATCGACTCTCCGCTGATGCCTGATGTCGTCCCCTTCATTTGCATTCAGCGGAGAGTGCTTTGCAGACCGCACGCAACCTGGCCCCCGACACGCGGGGTGCAATAAACGTCCTCCAGCGCGAACGCATAACGCTTCGCGACGACGTCATGTACGAGGTCTGTCGTCAACTCGCGCCCTACCGGGTCGACGAAAAGCCGATCACCGGGCAAACCGTGATCTACGACGAGCTGTCCATCGATTCGCTGGCGGTCATGGACATCGTCGTGGAGCTCGAGGATCGCTTCGACATCGCCATTCCGATCAATACCGTGGCGGAAATTCGCACGGTCAAGGAACTGGCCGACGCTATCCTGGCGTTGGCCCGGCGCTGATCGCGGCTCAGGATCGCCCCAGCGCCGGCGGCATTGTCCGGAACGGGCCGTTCAGGCGGTCGCGATAGACGGCGACGCCTTCCATGATGCGCTGGACGTAGTTGCGCGTCTCGCGGAGCGGGATCATCTCGATCCAGTCGACCATGTCGATCTTGCCGGCGCGCGGATCGCCGACCGATTCCAGCCAGCGTGCCACCCGGCCAGGGCCGGCATTGTAGGCGGCCAGCGCCAGCTCGTAGGAGCCGCCGAAGCGCTGCAACATCTCCGCCAGGTATTGACTGCCAAGCTGCACGTTGTAGCTGGGATCGCGCGTCAGCTTGTCCTGGATGAACGGCACGCCCAGCCGGCCGGCGACGTCGCGCGCCGTGCCCGGCATGAGCTGCATCAGGCCGAGCGCGCCGGAGGGCGAAACCGCGGCGGCGTTGAATGAGCTCTCCTGGCGCGACAGCGAGAGCGCCAGCGCCCGCTCGATCGAGCCCGTGGCGCCGAGATCGACAACGGGGAAGGCGGTATCGAACAAGGTGACGCCGTTTTCGGTCGCTCGACGCGCCACGGTCAGCGCCACGTCGGGGCGCCTGAGCTCGACGGCAAGCTGCGCCAGCAGCGCGGTCTCGCCGGGCGTCGTGATCATGCGGGCGAGTCGCAGCAGGAAGGGCCGCGCGCGCTCGAAGTCGCCGGCCTGGCCGAGATAGCGCGCCACGGTGACGAACTCGCGGCTGCTGAGCGTCTGCTGGTCAATGGGCAAGGCGACGGGATCGCTGGGCAGGCGCGGCGCGCTGGCGGGCAGTTTGCGCGCAGCGAGCTGGCCGTAGAAGGTCTGGCCGTAGCCTGCGGCGCGGCCATACCATTCGCCCGCCTCCTTGCCGCGGCCGGCCGCTTCATGCGTGCGGCCGAGCCAGTAGGCGGCGCGGCTCTTGGAGATGTCGGTCCCGACACCATCGTAGAGCGTCTGGAAATGCTTTTGCGCCTCGGGCGCGCGCTTGAGGTGGCGCAGCGCGATCCAGCCGGCGAGGAACTCGGCCTCGGCGAAGGCCACGCCCTTGGTGAGACCGTGCGGCACCGTGACGGCATAGGCGTCGGCGGCACGGCCGGCGGCCAGCAGGTCGCGCGCGAGCTGCTGGCGCTCGTTCCACCACGCGTCGTTCTGGTTGGCGACGGGGCCGGTCAGCAGGGTCTTGGCGTCGTCGAGGCTGCCGGTGCGGCGCATCCACTGCGCGCGCTCCAGTTTTATCGCCGGCTCGTCCAGGCGTGCGGCCGAGACGCCGCGCAACACGGTCGGCGCATCGGCAGCGCGCGTCGCCATCGCCAGCCGCGCATTGGCAAGGGGCTGGTAGTCGGGCGGCAGCTTGGGCAGCAGGTCGCGCGCCACCTGGGCACGGCCGTCGCGCAGGATGCGATCGAAGCGGGCGACCTGGTCCTGGGGCGTCAGAAGCTGGCCATAGCGGTTCAGGAAGTCGTTCTCGTCGGAACTGCGGAACGTCGCATTCCGCCAGCTGTCGCTGGCGAACTTCTGGACGTCGCCCGGGCTCGCCGCCTGGGCGGCCTCGAGGCGGCGCATGTGGCCGGTGCTGGTGAGCGGCGGGAAGGCGGTGAAGTACCGGACGACATCGCTGGCGGGCGTTTCGGGCGCAATGCGGTCCTCCGCCTGCCGGCGCAGCACCTCGGGCTCCGGCCAGTCGGGATTGTCGCGCAGGAAACGCCAGGTCGAGGCGAAGTCGGCGTCGGCCTTGGTCGCCGCCCGCAGGATGTTCCAGTCGACGTAGCGCGACAGCAGGGGATTGCGGAAGTTCGCCACCATCGGCCGCGCATCGGCGTAGCGGCCTTCGTCGATCGCCTTGAGGGCCGCGGCAAAGGAAGCGGCCTCGGCGTCGCTCAGCGGCTTCGACGAGGCGATGGCCTGTGCCATGTCGCTCGGCGGCGGCGGCGGCAAGACGCCGCCCGATGTGCCGTCATTGCCGATGGGCAGCGCCGGGTTGCTCGATCCAACCTGCGGCACACCCGGCGGTGTTGGCGCCGCCGGGCGGGGAGCGGGAGGGGTGGCCCCACGCTCGACCGGCACGCGTCTTACGCCGGTATCGGGCGTGCCTTGCATCGGCTGATCGCCGCTCTGGCCGCGCAGAATGGTGACGCCACCCTGCTGGGCAAGGACAGGGTCGCTCGCCAGCAGGCCGGCGAGCAAGATGAGGGGGGAACGGACGGACTTCACGCTAGGAATCGTAGGCAGGGACTTGCGGCATCACAATGGCAAGTTGCTAACCTTGCGGGGACAGGGGGTGGGGCCTAAACTGATTTTCCCCATAAGAAGTCGGAGGAAGCCATGTTCACCGGGTCGCTCGTCGCGCTGATCACCCCGTTCAAGAACGGATCGGTCGACGAGAAAGGCTTCGAGAAGTTCGTGGCCTGGCAAATCAAGGAGGGGACCGACGGTTTGGTGCCGTGTGGCACCACCGGCGAATCGCCCACGCTCTCCATGGAGGAGCACAAGCGGGTCATCGAAATCTGCATCGCCGCGGCCAAGGGCACCGGCGTGCCGGTGATCGCCGGCACCGGTTCGAACTCGACCGAGGAGGCGATCGACCTCACGCGCCACGCCAAGAAGGCCGGCGCCGACGCCGCCATGCTGGTCGTGCCCTACTACAATAAGCCGACCCAGGAAGGCCTGTTCCAGCACTTCAAGACGGTGGCCGAGGCGGTCGACATCCCGATCCTGCTCTACAACGTGCCGCCGCGGACCGGCGGCGACATGCAGGTCGACACCGTCGTGCGGCTCTCCCAGGTGCGCAACATCATCGGCATCAAGGACGCAAGCTACGACATGGCGCGGCCGACCCTCACCAAGCTCAGGGCCAAGAAAGGCTTCCTGCAGCTCTCGGGTGAGGATGCGAGCGCCGTGGGCTTCCTGGCGCAAGGCGGTGACGGCTGCATCTCGGTGACGGCCAACATCGCGCCGCGTCTGTGCGGCGACATGCACGATGCCTGGAAGAAGCGTGATCTCGACAAGGTGTTCGAGATCCAGGATCGCCTGATGCCGCTGCACAAGGCGCTGTTCGTCGAGACCAGCCCGGCGCCGGTGAAATACGGCGCGGAGCTCTTGGGCCAGGCGAGCGCCAAGCTGCGCCTGCCGCTGGTCGAATGCACCGACGCGACCAAGAAGCAGGTGCGCGACGCCATGGTCCATGCGGGACTGATCAACTAGGCGCTTGTAACCAAGCGACAGCAGGGATTCATCTGGGCGAAGAAACCGGACCTGGACCGCACGGTGGTGGCCCAGAACCGCAAGGCGCGGCACAACTACTTCATCGAGGAGACCTTCGAGGCCGGGCTGGCGTTGACCGGCACCGAGGTCAAGTCGCTGCGCGGCGGACGCAGCACGATCGCCGAATCCTATGTCACCGAGGAGGGCGGCGAGGCCTGGCTGGTCAATGCCAACATCCCTGAATACGCCTCGGGCAACCGCTTCAATCATGAGCCGCGCCGGCCGCGCAAGCTCCTGCTGCACCGCAAGCAGATCAACAAGCTGGTCGGCGCCATCCAGCGCGAGGGCCGCACCGTCGTGCCGCTGCAGCTCTATTTCAATCCGCGCGGCCGCGCCAAGATCGAGATCGCCCTGGTCACCGGCAAGCAGGCCCATGACAAGCGCCAGGCGATCAAGGACCGCGACTGGCAGCGCCAGCGCGCCCGCCTGCTCAGCCACCGTTAGCTTTCATTCACCTCCCCCGTCCTACGGGGGAGGTAGGGAGGGGGAAAGCCACGCGGGCGATCTCGAAAATTTCAGATCTGATTTCATGCTGATCTCGACTGGGGCTTTCCCCCTCCGGCCCTGCGGGCCACCGCCCCCGTAAGACGGGGGAGGACGTTTCTTGGTGCTTCTAGGATTTCCCATGCTCCTCAACGAAGAACAGACCCTGATCCGCGACACCGCGCGCGCCTTTGCGCAGGAGCAGGTGGCGCCGCATGTCCGCGCCTGGGAGGCGGCGGGCGAGATCCCGCGGCCGCTGCTGGCCGAGATGGGCCGCATGGGTTTCATGGGCATGTGCGTGCCCACCGAGTGGGGCGGCAGCGGCGCCGACATGGTGTCGTACGTGGCGGCGCTGGAGGAGATCGCGGCGGCCGATGGCGGCCTGTCCACCGTGATGAGCGTCAACAACTCGCCGGACTGCGCAGCGCTGCTGGCCTACGGCTCGTCCGAGCAGAAGGAGCGCTGGTTGAAGCCCCTGGCGCGCGGCGAGGTATTGGGCGCCTTTTGCCTCACCGAACCGCAGGCCGGCTCGGATGCCTCGAACCTCCGGACCCGGGCCGAGCGGCGCGGCAATGGCTGGGTGCTGAACGGCGTGAAGCAGTTCATCACCTCGGGTCGCTCCGCCGACATGGCGCTGGTCTTCGCCGTCACCGACCCGGCCGCCGCCAAACGCGGCATCTCCTGTTTCATCGTGCCGACCAAAACGCAGGGCTATCGCGTGGCGTCGATCGAGAAGAAATTGGGGCAGAAATCGTCCGATACCTGCCAGATCGTCTTCGAGGACTGCGCCGTCGGCGCCGACGCCCTGCTTGGCGCCGAGGGCGAGGGCTACCGCATCGCGCTTGCCAACCTCGAGGCCGGCCGCATCGGCATCGCGGCCCAGGCCGTCGGCATGGCGCGCGCCGCTTTCGACGCCGCCCACGCCTACGCCAACGACCGTGAGGCCTTCGGCACCAAGATCGTCAACCACCAGGCCGTCCAGTTCCGCCTGGCCGATATGGCGACCAAGATCGCGGTGGCGCGACAGATGGTCCTGCATGCGGCAACGTTGCGCGACGCCGGCCGGCCATGCCTCACGGAGGCCGCAATGGCCAAGCTATATGCCTCGGAAATGGCCGAGGAAGTCTGCTCGGCCGCAATTCAGATCCACGGCGGTTACGGCTACGTTTCGGACTACCTGGTGGAGAAGATCTGGCGGGACGTTCGCGTTTGCCAGATCTACGAAGGCACCAGCGACGTCCAGCGCATCCTGATCGGCCGTGGATTGGCTGCTTTATAGCGCCTGTCTTTCGCTTGTTCCCGCGCCGGCCACGTGCAAACATCAGCCGGTGTGAAAAAGGCCGCAAAAGCGGTTTGGGGACAGGGGGAGCTCGGGCGACGGATGGTCGGTCGTGCGCCGTAAGAAGTGGATCGCCCTAACAATCGTCGCAGCAGCGCTTGCGGCGACCAGTATCGCTGTCGCCGGGGACAAGGATAGGCCCGCCGCCAAGCCTGCCGACCTGGGCCCCTCATCCGGTCGCCTTATCGTGATGCAGACCGCCTTCAATCCGGCTTTGCCGGGCTCGGGCGAGGGCGTACGGGTCTTCACGCGCACCGTGAAACATATGTCCGGCGGCGCGCTTGCCATCAAGATCATCGAGCCGGGCCGCATGGCGCCCACCGCCGACATGCTCGACGCCGTGGTCGCGGGCGACCTTGAAGCCGCCTTCACCTGGTCGGGCTACGCGGCCGCCAAGGCGCCGGTATTCGGCGCGTTCGCGACCGTGCCGTTCGGCCTGGGACCCGAGGACATGACGTCCTGGATGCTGGAGGGCGACGGCAGCCGCATCCATCGCGAAGCCTATGAGAAGCTCGGCGTCACCGGCATTCCCTGCGGCATTCAGGGCGGCAAGGGCGGCGGCTGGTTCCGCAGCGACCTCAACACCGTGGAAGACTTCAAGGGCCAGCGTCTGCGCTTCGGGCGTTACGCCGGCGAGATCGTGTCGCGAATGGGCGCCACCCTGGTGCCGCTTCCGCCCGGCGAATTCTTCTACCAACTCCAGCAGGGCAAGGTGGACGGCGGCGAGATGTCGACGCCGGCCATCGATGCCGCGCTCGGTTTCGACAAGCTTGGCCTGCCGTACTACGTGCCGGGTTGGCAGCAACCGTCCGCGGTGCTCGACTTCCTGATGCGCCACGACAAGTGGAATGCCTTGCCGGCGACCATGCGCGCGCAGATCGAAACGGCATGTCGCGCCAACATCGCCTGGATGCTGAGCCGCTCACCGCACATGCAGGGGCTGGCGCTGGAGAAGCTCAAGGCGTCGGGCGTGGTCATCAAGCAATGGTCGCCCGAGATCATGAAGGCATTTCGCACCAACGCCGAAATCGTGATCAAGGAACTGGCCGATCACGACCCGGACCTTGCCGCCGCGCTGGCCAACCAGCGCGCCTTCATCAGCCAAAGCGTCTCCTGGCGCACACTTTCGCGACTGCCCTAGAGTCTTGTCGGCTGGCTGACGTCTCCGAGTCGGACGCACAACAAGACCTCATGCTGAGGAGCATCGCGTAGCGATGCGTCTCGAAGCATGGGCCTCAGGCATGGTGCCCGTTGCCCACCCTTCGAGACGCGGCCCGGTGGGCCGCTCCTCAGGGTGAGGTGAGTAGTATGTGTCGGAGCGACTCTGGTAGGCGCCCGCTGGCCTTGCACCCAGACGCCGGTCCGGGCAGTTTGGCTCGGACATGACGATCCTCTCCTCGCAAGTCGACACCCGTTCCGACATCTTCAAGCGCAACACCCAGGCCATGCGCGGCCTGGTCGATGACCTGCGCCGCCGCACCGAGCAGGTGCGGCTGGGCGGCGGTGAGGAGTCGCGCAAGCGCCACGTCGCGCGCGGCAAGCTCCTGCCGCGCGAGCGGGTGCGCGCGCTGCTCGATCCCGGCTCGCCGTTCCTCGAATTGTCGCCGCTAGCCGCGCTCGACATGTACGACAACGAGGCGCCGGGCTCGGGCGTGATCACCGGCGTCGGCCGCGTGAGCGGCGTCGAATGCGTGATCGTCTGCAACGACGCCACGGTGAAGGGCGGCACCTACTATCCGATGACGGTGAAGAAGCATCTCCGGGCCCAGGAAGTGGCGATGGAGAACCGTCTGCCGTGCCTGTACCTAGTCGATTCCGGCGGCGCCAACCTGCCGCAATGGCCCGAGGTCTTCCCCGACAAGAACCATTTCGGGCGCATCTTCTATAACCAGGCCAACATGTCGGCGCAGGGCATTCCGCAGATCGCGGTGGTGATGGGCTCGTGCACGGCGGGCGGCGCCTATGTGCCGGCGATGAGCGACGAGACCGTGATCGTGCGCAAGCAGGGCACGATCTTCCTGGCCGGCCCGCCGCTGGTGAAGGCCGCCATCGGCGAAATCGTGAGCGCCGAGGATCTGGGCGGCGCCGACGTCCATGCCCGCACCTCGGGCGTGGCCGATCACTATGCCCAGAACGACAGCCATGCGCTCGGCATGGCGCGCCGCATCGTGGCCAACCTCAACTGGAAGAAATCGCCGTCGGCGTCGCTGCTCGAGCCGCGCGAGCCGAAATACGCCGCCGAAGAGCTCTACGGCATCGTGCCGCCCGACAGCCGCACGCCCTACGACATGCGCGAGGTCATCGCCCGGCTGGTCGACGGCAGCGAGCTCGACGAGTTCAAGCACCTCTATGGCACGACCATCGTCACCGGCTTCGCCCGCATCTGGGGCTACCCGATCGGCATCGTCGCCAACAACGGCATCCTGTTCAACGAATCGGCGCTGAAGGCCTCGCACTTCATCGAGCTGTGCGGCCAGCGCGGCATTCCGCTGCTCTTCCTGCAGAACATCACGGGTTTCATGGTCGGCCGCAAATACGAGGCGGGCGGCATCGCCCGCGACGGCGCCAAGATGGTGACCGCGGTGTCGACCGTCGGCGTACCGAAATTCACGGTGATCGTCGGCGGCAGCTATGGCGCGGGCAATTACGGCATGTGCGGCCGCGCCTACGGTCCGCGCTTCCTGTGGATGTGGCCCAGCGCGCGCATCTCGGTGATGGGCGGCGAGCAGGCGGCGAGCGTGCTCGCCACCGTGCGGCGCGACAATATCGAGGCGCGCGGCGGCACGTGGCCGAAGGAAGAGGAGGAAGCCTTCAAGCAGCCGATCCGCGAGCAGTACGACCGCGAGGGCCATCCCTATTACGCCACGGCGCGGCTGTGGGACGACGGCATCCTCGATCCGGTCGACACGCGCATGGCGCTGGCGCTTGCCCTGTCGGCGTCGATGAACCAGCCGATCGGTCCGACGAAATTCGGCGTCTTCCGGATGTGATGGCCATGACCTCCAGCGTATTGACGCGCGTCGAGGATGGCGTGGCGACCCTGACCCTCAACCGGCCGAAAGCGATGAACGCCTTCGATGCCGACGACGCGCGCGCCATCGTCGAAGCGACAGAAATGTTCGCCGCCGACCCCGACGTCCGGGTGATGGTCCTGGGCGGCGCCGGCAGGAGTTTCTCGGCCGGCGGCGACTTCAATTGGGTGCTGACCTGGCCCAACCTCGATGCCATCACCCGCCGGGTCGGCGCCGACGCCATGATGGGCGCGGTGCAGGCGATCTACGATTTCCCCAAGCCCTCGATCGCTCGCGTCCATGGCGCCGCGGTGGGCGGCGGGGTCGGCCTGATGCTGGCCTGCGACTTCGCCATCGCCGCATCGCCGGCGCGGTTCGGCCTGACGTCCGTGCGCAACGGGCTGCTGGCGGGAGTCGCCATCCCGGTACTGATCGAGGCGGTGGGTCCGCGGGTGGCGCGCCAGCTCATGATGCATGGCGGCATGTTCGATGCCGGGACGGCGCTCAGGATTGGCCTGGTCGACCAGGTCGTCGAGCAAGAGGCCCTCGACAAGACCGTGTTGGCGCTGGCCGGCGAATTGATGCTCGGCGCGCCGTCGGTCCAGACCACGGTGAAGAAGCTCATCACCGAAATCGACGCCCTGCCGCACGACACCGACGTGGCCGACATCCTGGGCGAGCATGTCGCCAACCAGTGCGTCACCGACGAGGCGCTCGAGGGCATGAGTGCGTTCCTCGACAAGCGCAAGCCACGATGGGCGCCCTGATGTTCGCCAAGATCCTCATAGCCAACCGCGGCGAGATCGCCTGCCGCGTCATCAAGACGGCGCAGCGGTTGGGCATCAAGACCGTCGCGGTCTATTCCGACGCCGACCGGCTGGCGCGCCATGTCGCGATGGCCGATGAAGCCGTCCATATTGGCGGTTCGCCGGCGCGCGACAGCTATCTGGTCGCCGACAAGATCATCGCGGCGGCCAGGCACACCGGTGCCGAGGCGATCCATCCGGGCTATGGCTTCCTGTCCGAGAATGCGGGTTTTGCCGAGGCCTGTGCCCAGGCGGGGCTGGTCTTCATCGGGCCGCCGCCCGCCGCCATCCGCGCCATGGGCTCCAAGAGCGAAGCCAAGAAGATCATGGAAAAGGCCAGGGTGCCGCTGGTGCCGGGCTATCACGGCGACGACCAGGCGCCCGAGTTGCTCGCCCAGGAAGCGGCCCGCATCGGCTTTCCCGTGCTGATCAAGGCTTCGGCCGGCGGCGGCGGCAAGGGCATGCGGGTGGTCGAGAGCGCCGACAAATTCGCCGACGCGCTGGCCGGCGCCAAGCGCGAGGCCAAGGCATCGTTCGCCGACGACCACGTGCTGGTCGAGAAGTACCTGACGCGGCCGCGCCATATCGAGATCCAGGTTTTCGCCGACTCCCACGGCGGCTGTCTCTACCTGTTCGAGCGCGACTGCTCGATCCAGCGCCGCCACCAGAAGGTGATCGAGGAGGCGCCGGCGCCCGCCATGGATCCGGCGCGGCGCAAGGCGATGGGCGAGGCGGCGGTCGCGGCGGCCCGGGCGATCGGCTACCAGGGCGCCGGTACCGTCGAGTTCATCGCCGACCAGGAAGGCACTTTCTTCTTCATGGAGATGAACACCCGCCTGCAAGTCGAGCATCCCGTCACCGAAGCGATCACCGGCCAGGACCTGGTCGAGTGGCAGCTCGTCGTGGCGGCCGGCGGCAAGATGCCGCTCGCCCAGGACCAGCTTCGCATCGACGGCCACGCCGTCGAGGTCCGGCTCTACGCCGAGGATCCGGCGCGCAACTTCCTGCCGTCGACCGGGACGCTCGTTCACCTGCGGTTGCCGACCGAAGGCCCGCACGTGCGCGTCGACACCGGTGTCCGCCAGGGCGACACGGTGACCCCGTTCTACGATCCGATGATCGCCAAGGTCATCGTCCACGACCGCGACCGCGCCTCGGCGATGCACCGCATGGCGGTGCTGATGGGCGAGACCGAGGTGGTGGGCGTCACCACGAACGCCGCGCTCCTGAAGGCGCTGTGTTCGCACCCGGCCTTCGTCGGCGGCGAGATCGACACCGGCTTCATCGAGCGCCATCGCGACGAGCTCTTCGCCAAGCCGGCTCCCGCTGACGACCGCGCCTTCGCCATCGCCACCTTGGCGCGCCTGGTCGAGTGGCAGGAGGCCGCCGATGCCGCCGCCCGCTCTTCCGGCGATCCGTGGTCGCCGTGGAGCGGGCAGGGTGGCTTCCGGCTGCTCGATGAAGGCCATGACGCGGTGCACTGGAAGGACGGCGATCGCGAGGTCACGGTGATCGCCCGCCGCCGGCGCGACGGCATCATCGGCCTGGAGCTGCCGGGTGGTCCTCTCGATGCCCGAGTGCAGCGCGCCGACGATGCGAGGCTGCTCATTGGTCTCGGCGGCGACACGTTCACGGCCACGGTGGTCCGTCGGCAGACGGCCGACGGCGTCGACTACACCTTGTTCGCCGACGGCGCGAGCCGGAGGCTGCGCCTGGTCGACCCGCTCGATGTCACCCAATACGAGGCCGCTGGCGCCGCCGAGGCTGCCGTGCGCGCGCCGCTGCCGGGCAAGATCATCGATCTCAGGGTCAAGCCAGGCGACAAGGTGAGCAAGGGCCAGCCGCTGCTGGTGCTCGAAGCGATGAAGATGGAGCACACGCTGACCGCTCCCGCCGACGGCACGGTCAAGAGCGTGCGCTATGCCGTCGGCGAGCAGGTGCCGGAGGGCGCCGAGCTGGTGGAGTTCGAGACGGCGGACTGACCGTCGGGGTGCTCCCACCACCTTGCCGTGATGATGAGATAGCTGGCTCTGCTTGCGCTTAGCCGAGGGAGCAGAGCTAGTGGAGTTCGAGGCAAGCTGATAAAAGCGGCCTCCACGCGCGGGAGGAAGCGGCATGGGCAAATTCATCGTCGAACCGCACTTTCGCTTGCAGGAGTGGGTGGCCGAAGAGAAGGGCTACTTCCGCGCCGAAGGCCTCGACTACGAGTTCCGCGAGCTGATCCGATCGAGCGGCGGCCAGCACCACAACAAGGGCGCCAAAGGCGCGTTCCAGAGCATCGAACAGGGCCGCGAAGCCCAAGTGAGCTGCGCCTGCCACTGGACGGTCAACGTTGCGGCCTCAAACGGCCACGCCAGGCTCTATGCCGACGCCTACTCGGTCGCGCCATCGGGCATTTTCGTTCCCGCCGATTCACCCATACGCACGCCGGCGGACCTCGCCGGTGTGCCCATCTCGGTCGGCTTCCAGTCCGGCAGCCATTATTCGACGATCCAGGCGCTGGAGCAGTACCTCCCGGCCGACCAGATCAACCTCAACTTCGAAGACGGGATGCTGTTTCGCCGCCTCGAGCTCCTGATCGAGGGCAAGAGCCCGGCGGCGGCGCTGTTCAGCGGTCCTTATTACCTCGTCGAGCAGCTCGGCTTCCGCAAGGTGATCGACACCACCTTCATGATCGCGGCCATGATCAACGGCTCGCCCGATCCCGAGGACGTCCGTCGCTATTTCGCCGCCCTGAAGAGAGCCCAGCGCGACATCGACCTGCGTCCGGAACTCTACACGCGCTACTACAGGAATGAGTTTCCCGAGCGCTATCACGCCATGATGGACACACGGCGCTGGGGCCCCGGCGAGCGGATCGTCTTCGAGACCTACTCCAAAGAGGTGTTCGAGCAATCGTTCGACTGGATCGCCCAGCACGAGATCTTTGCCGAAGGCCGCATGGGCTCGGGCGATTACGACAAGGCCGCCGTATCCTTCGCCGTCAGGTAGGACGGCGGAGGGGGAGAAGTCAGTACGTCACCACCTTGCGGTAGAGATGCCAGGTGGCATGCCCCAGGATGGGCAGGACGATAGCGAGGCCGACCAGAAGCGGGATCGTCCCGATGACGAGGCCCGCGGCGATGATCAATCCCCAGACCGCCATCGGCCCGGGATTCGCGCGCACGGCCTTCACCGATGTCGCCACGGCGCAATAGACGCCGACATTGCGGTCGAGCAGGAGAGGGAACGACACCACGCTGATCACCAGCACCACCAGCGCGAACACGAAGCCCACCCCCATGCCGACGACGATCATCGTCCAGCCCTGGGGCGTCGTGAGCACGTCGCGGGCGAAGTTGGTCGCCGAAACCGGCAGGTCCGGTCCGAGCGTCAGGGTGTAGATGAAGCTCGCCGCGAACAGCCACAGCGCGAACAGCGCCAGCAGCAGCAGGCCCAGCACCAGGATCGAGCCGATGGCGGGCGAGCGCAACGCCGCGAAGGCGTCCGACCAGCCGATGGCGACGCCCTGCTCGCGCCGCCGGCTCATCTCGTAGAGGCCGACGCCGAACAGCGGCGCGATCAGCGCGAAGCCCGCGATCAGGGGGAAGATCAGGGGCAGCAGGCCGTAGTTGAACGCCACCCGCGAGATGATGATGCCGGCGATGGGATAGAGCAGGCAGAGGAAGATGACGTCCGTCCGGCAGGCCTCGAAATCCCGGGCGCCTTCGGCCAGGGCGTGCCTGAGGTCGGCGATGCCGATCTTGCGGACGACCGGCGGCGCCAGGTCGTGTGCTTCCCAGGCGCCGTCCATGGTGTTGGCGGCTGATCCCAGGGCGTGTCCCGTCTCCTTGATGGTTTCCCATCCCCATTCGATGGGGTTTCTGACATGGGGTTGCGTGGCCATGGTGCTTCCTCCCGAACAAAAGTTCGAAGAGCGCGGCCTCGTCGTGCCGATAAGCCGTGGCAGCCAGTCGTGGCATTGACGTCCAGTCCAGTTCGCCGGCCACGAAGAGCCGCGATCTGCCACGCCTCAAATTCTAGCCCCAATAGAGGCGGAAGTAAGCCCCCCCCGGCCGCCCCTGAGGCAGACCGGTTGCCGCCTTGCCGCTTGACAGAACTGAGCAATGTTGTGGCGTATGTCCGCCGACCTTCACGATCCCGAGGTTCGGCAGCATGGCTTTCATTGGATGCCCCCGGCCGGTGACGAACGTTTCGGCCACCAGCGTTTTCCGTCGACCAAAAGCGACTGCGCTAACTGCGCTAACTGCGCTAACCCCCGTCGCAGCCCCTTTCCGGGCCGCCAACGACCCGCACGCCAATGCAAAAACGACTACCGCACTGCCGGAAATACCGGAAATACCGGAAATTCAGACCGGCAACGCGGCGCCGGCCCTACTGCAGGAACTTCAGGTACTGCCCCACGAAATCGCAGCCGACGCTCTTGGAATAGGCGTCGATCAGCTTCCTGGTGATCGGGCCCGGCGTCTTGCCGTCGGCGACCGGGCCGCCGTTGAAATTTTTCACCGGCAGGATGCAGAGGCTGGTCGAGGTCAGGAACATTTCCTCGGCGTTGGCCGCATCGAACAGGTCGATATCGCCTGCGGTGCAGGCGATGCCGAGTTGCTTGGCCATGTCGATGGTCATCTGCCGGCTGACGCCCGGCAGCACATAGCGCTCCGACGGCGTGAAGAGCTCGCCCTCGCGCACGATGAAGATGTTGCTGCCCAGTCCCTCGGCCAGGTTGCCGTTCTCGTCGAGCAGGATCGCCCAGGCGTCGGGGGCGAGCGCCTTCACCGGTTTCTCGGCCATGATCATGTTGAGGTAGTTGTGGGTCTTGGCGCGCGGGCTCAGCATCGAGGGCGCGGTGCGGCGCACCGTCGTGGTGATGACCTGGGCGCCGTCGCGGTAGAGAGGCGCGCGCTTGGCGAGCGGCAGCGGCAGCACCTCGATCACGACATTGGGGCCGGTATGGTCCCAGCCCTCGTCGCCCACGGCGTCGACGCCGCGGCTGACCCGCTGGCCGACCCACCAGTCGCCGATCGCCGGGCGCAGGTGCTCGTTCCGCGCCACCACTTCCTCGCTGTTGGCCACCATCTCCTTGGGCCCGATGCCGGGATCGATCTGCAGGTAGCGCAGCGAGCGGTAGAAGCGATCGATATGCTCCTTGAGGCGGAAAGGCTGGCCCTCGAAGGTGCGCGTCATGTCGAAGGCGCCGTCGCCGTACTTCCAGCTGCGGTCGCGGAAGGGAATCATGACCTGATTTTCCGGCATGAATTCGCCGTTGAACCAGGCGATGCGTTGATTGCTGAGCTGTTGGGCCATGACTTTCTCCGTAACCTGAGCCTAGTAGAGTTCTAGCGGCACTGCCGCTTTCGAGCCACCACGTCGCCTCCTGGCAGCCATCGGCGAAGCGGGGGCGATGTTTCCCGAATCGTCCGCCAGATCGGCGACATAGGAAAGAGCATGCCGGACATCGTTCTCAATTTCCCGACGCGCCGCAACCGCATCGTGCGACTGCAGGGCGCGGATGATGCGCGCCCGTGTCTCCGGGCCGTGCGGCCGGCTGACGAACTCGGGATAGAGGAGGTTCATGTAGGGGCCGGTCTGCAGCCACAGCCCCTCGATGACGCGCAGCAAGGTCGGCTGGTGGGCAATGGCATAGAGCGCAAAATGGAACTCGCGGACCTTCAGGCGATCCGTCACGCTGTCGCCGGCGCTGCGTGCCGTGGCGATTTCAAGCGCGATCCGGCGCAATCGTCCGATCTGCTGCTTGCTTGCCCGTTCGGCGGCCTTTTCCGCCGCCAGCCCCTCGAGCGCGATCCTGATGTCGCGCAGTTCGAGGATCCTGGCCCGCGTCATGAGGGGGACGCGGACCGACCGGTTGGGCTGCATTTCGAAGGCGCCTTCGGCGACCAACCGGCGCAGCGCCTCGCGCACCGGCGTAAGGCTGACGCCCAGCGCGCCGGCGACGAAACGGAAGGTCAATTTCTGCCCGGGCACGAACCGGCCTGCGGTGAGAGCCTCGCGCAGCGAATCGTAGACCTGCCGGCGCAGGGACGTGTCTTCGGCGGTGCTCAGGAGCGACATCGTCGTGGACCATAGCCGATCGCCCGTTATTTGTGATCACAAAAATCGTTGCGGCAGCTATGCGGTGGATTTAGAGTTGTTTTGTGATCACAGATGCGCCGGCGACGAAAGACGTCGACATGGGCACTGTTCTTGCTGGATGGGGGCCATGCGCAGCTACGCCAAGTCGATAGCGCTCTACGAACGGACCAAGACGCACCTCGCGGGTGGCGTCAGCAGCAACGTGCGCTACGCCAGCACGCCGGTGCCGCTGTTCTTCGAGCGCGGCGAGGGGGCGAGGCTCTATGACGTCGATGGCAACGTCCATATCGACTATGTCCTGGGCAACGGGCCGGCGATTCTCGGGCACGCGCCCAAGCCGGTGATCGAGGCCGTCGCCCGTTCGCTGGCTGACGGCCAGGTCTATGCCGGCCAGCATCCGCGCGAAACCGAACTGGCCGAGCGGCTGTGCCGGCTGCTGCCGGGCTGCGAGGTCGTGCGCTTCGCCACCTCCGGCACCGAGGCGGTGCTGATGGCGCTGCGGCTCGCCCGTGCCTTCACCGGCCGCACCAAGATCCTGAAATTCGAAGGCCATTATCACGGCTGGAGCGACCAGGCCTATATCAGCGCCCGGCCGTCGCTCAACGAGGCGGGCCCGGCCGATGCCCCGGTTCCGGTCGCCGGTTCGCCCGGCATGCCGCAGAGCGTGCTCGACGATGTCGTGGTCGCGGGCTGGAACGACCTTGCGGCGCTCGCCGCCGCCTTCGACCGTCATCCCGGCGAGATCGCCGCCGTCATCATGGAACCGGTGATGGTGAATGGCGGCGCCGTCGTGCCCGCCGACGGCTATCTCGCGGGCGTGCGCGATCTCTGCCGCGCCAAGGGGGCGCTGTTCATCTGCGACGAGGTCATCACCGGTTTCCGCGTCGCCTTGCGCGGCGCGCAGGGGCGGCTGGGTGTAACCGCCGACCTCGCGATCTACGCCAAGGCGGTCGCCGCCGGCTTTCCGCTCGCCATGGTCGCCGGCCGGCGCGATGTCATGGACACCCTGCTCGACAAGGGCGTGATGCATGGCGGCACCTACAACGGCAACGTCCAGAGCATGGCCGCGGCCATCGCGGCGCTCGACGAACTCGAGCGCGACGGCGGCGCCGTCTATCGCGCCCTGGAGCAACGCGGCACGCGATTGATGCAGGGGCTGGCGTCCCTCGCGGCCAAGCACCGCGTGCCGGCGCGCGTGCAGGGACTCCCGGCGATCTTCCAGACCTTCTTCACCTCGGGACCGGCGCCCCGGAATTACCGGGAGGCGGCGGCCTGCGACCGCGATGTCGCGTTGGCTTTCCATCGCGCGCTGCAGGAGGAGGGCATCCGGATCAACCAGGTCGGGAAGTGGTTCCTCTCGACCGCACACGACGATGCGATCATCGACGAGACCTTGGCGGCCGCCGACCGCGCCATGGCGGCGCTCACGTGAGCGACATCCGCCTCGAAGGCGTGAGCAAGCGCTACGGGCCCGTTGCGGCGGCCGACAATGTCGACCTCGCGGTCGCGCAGGGCGAGTTCGTCACCATCCTGGGGCCGAGCGGCTCGGGCAAGACCACGCTGCTGTCGCTGATCGCCGGCCTCAACCGGCCGACGGCAGGCCGCATCTTCATCGGCGGCCGCGACGTCACCGAAGCGCCGGCGCAGCAGCGCAACATTGGGCTGGTGTTCCAGTCCTACGCGCTGTTCCCGCACATGACGGTGCTGGAGAACGTGCTTTTTCCGCTCGGCGTCCGCAAGATCGGCGGTGCTGTGGCGCAGAGCCAGGCGCTCGACGCGTTGAAGCTGGTGCGCCTGGAAGGCCTAGAAGACCGCCGGCCGTCGCAGCTCTCGGGCGGCCAGCAGCAGCGGGTGGCGCTCGCCCGCGCCATCGTCTTCAAGCCCGACATCCTGCTGCTCGACGAGCCGCTGGGGGCGCTCGACCGCAAGCTGCGCGAAGAGCTGCAGGTCGAACTGAAGCAGCTGCAGCGCACGCTGGGCGTGACCACGATCCTGGTCACGCACGACCAGGAAGAGGCCTTGTCCCTGTCCGACCGCATCATGGTGCTGGACAAGGGCCGCACCCAGCAGGTGGCGGCGCCGGCCGAGGCCTATCTCAAGCCGGCCAACCGCTTTGTTGCGGAGTTTCTGGGCATCGCCAATTTCGTCGGGCTCGAGGACGGCCGCACTGGCCTGGTGAGGCCGGAGCGGGTGCGCATCGGCGTCGTCGGCACGGCAGGCAAGACGGCGCGCGTGGTCGAGGCGATCTATCTCGGGCAAATGGTGCGTTATCATCTGGCCCTGGAGAATGGCGCCGCCGGAGCGCCGATGGTCGCTGCGGTGCCGTTCGTGGGACGCGCCTTCGCCACCGGCGAGCGCGTCGCCGTGTCGTGGGAGGCGGCCGACATATGGCCGGTTTGAACAGAAGGGGTTTTAGATGAAGAGACGTACTTTCGTGGGAGCGGCGGCGGCGAGCCTGCCCGCCTTCAGCATCCTGGCGGGCGGCGGGGCGCGCGCCCAGTCGAAGGAAATCCGCATGGTCGAATCGGGCGGGCTGTCCGGCGATTCGATCCAGGTCGGCTACATCGATCCGCTGAAAGCCAAGACCGGCATCAATGTCGTGCGCGAAAGCCCGAGCTCGCTCGGCAAGCTGCGCGCGCTGGTCGAGAGCGGCCAGACCAGCGCCACGCTGTTCGAGCTGGGCTCGGGCGTCGTGCTGCAGGCCAAGAAGCTCGGCCTGATCGAGCCGATCGATTGGGCTGCGGTCAATCCCGCGGCGATGTTTCCCGAGGCCAAGGCCGAGTACGGCTTCGGCTATCAGTATTTCTCCACCATCATGGCGTGGCGCGCCGGCGCGAAGGAGCCGAAGAACTTCACCGAGTTCTTCGACATCAAGGCGTTCCCGGGCAAGCGCTGCCTGCCCGACTATCCCCATTACTGCCTGCCGTTCGCCGTGCAGGCGGCCGGCGTGCCGATCGACAAGCTGTTCCCGCTCGACGTCGACTTGGCCTTCAAGAAGCTCGACGAGATCAAGAAGGAGGTCGCGGTGTGGTGGAAGGCGGGCGCCCAGCCGCCGCAGCTCATGAAGGACAACGAGGTGCAGTACTCGATCTGCTGGTCGGGCCGCGTCGTCGGCGATCCGGCGTTCGGCCTCAACTTCGCCGGCGGCAAGGCCGATCTTTCCTTCTTCGGCATCGTCAAGGGCGCCAAACCGGAGGACAAGGCGGCGGCCTACAAGCTCATGCACGAGATGTCGCTGCCGGAGAACCAGGCCAAGGCCGCAGGGGTGATTTCCTACACCGGTCCCAGCCCGGATCTCGATTCCCTGCTGCCCAAGGACAAGCTGTGGCAGTTCCCGACCAGCAAGCAGAACAAGGCCGTGCAGTATTTCGAGAACGCCGAATGGTGGGCGGAGAACGGCGAGGCCGTGAACAAGAAGTGGGAAGCCTTCAAACTCAATCTGTAAGAGAAATGGTGTTTCGACTTCAACTTGCCTCTCCTCGTCTTACGAGGGGAGGTGTCCGCGCAGCGGACGGAGGGGTCATAAGCGACCGGGCGTTCGCGCCGCTCATGACCCCTCCGGCCTTCGGCCACCTCCCCAGCGGAGCTGGGGAGGAAAGAGATCTTTAATGAACCGCTCCACGGGCTTCGGTTTCGTCGCGCCGCTGCTGGTGCTGATGGTCATAGCCTTCAACGCGCCCATCGCCTACATGCTGGGCCTCGCCTTTTGGGACAAAGGGCGGGGCTTCACGCTCGAGCACTATCAGGGCCTGCTCGAGGCGCCGGTCTATCTGCGCGTGCTGGGCAACACGATGCGCATCGCGCTGATCGCCACCGTGGCCAACGTGCTGATCGGCTATCCGCTGGCGCACTGGATGCGCGGCCTGCAGAATCGCGCCCGTCTCGTCGCCATCGCCCTGGTCGTGCTGCCTTTCTGGGTCAGCATCCTGGTGCGCACCTACGCCTGGATCGTGGTGCTGGGCAATGGCGGCCTGGTGAACCGCGCTTTGCAGTGGAGCGGGCTCACCGATCAGCCCGTCCAGTTCCTCTACAACGAGCTCGGCGTCACCATCGGCATGGCCAACGTGCTGCTGCCGTTCCTGGTCCTGCCGCTGTTCGCCGCCATGATCCGCATCGACGATCGCCTGCTGCAGGCGGCTGCCTCGCTGGGCGCGCCGCCGCGCACGATCTTCTGGAAGGTCTATTTCCCGCTCACCCTGCCGGCGCTGGCGGCCGGCACGCTGCTGGTCTTCATCCTGTGCCTGGGCTTCTACATCACGCCCGCGATCCTGGGCGGCGGCCGCGTGCCGATGATCTCCAACCTGCTCGACACGCTGATCAACCAGATTCCGCGCTGGGAACAGGCCTCGGCGATTTCGACCATCCTGCTGGTGGTGTCGCTGCTGATCTTCGCCGCCTATCGGCGGCTCGACCGCAAGGCGTCGCTATGAGGCGACTTGCATGATCGGCGGGTCGCCCTGGAGTCGCCGCGCCCTGGCGGCTGTCGGCATTTTCGGTCTCGTCTTCCTGACGGTGCCGTTGCTGATCGTCGTGCCCATGTCCTTCTCCTCGGCGCGGGCGCTCACCTTTCCGCCGCCGGGCTTTTCGTTGCGCTGGTACGAGGCGTTCTTCGGCGATCCGCGCTGGATGGACGCCATGTGGACGTCGGCCGCGCTGGCGGCCCTGTCCTCCGTCGCCGCGCTCGTGCTGGGCAGCCTGGCCGCCTATGGCCTGCGACGCGGCTCCTTCGCCGGCCGCGACTGGGCGGAAGGCAACTTCATGGCACCGCTGATCGTGCCCACCATCATCGCCGCGATCGCGCTCTATCTCGGGCTGGCGAAGGTCGGCTTGCTGGGGTCCTTTATCGGCCTGGTGACGGCGCACACCATCCTCAACGTGCCGCTGGTCATGATGGTGATGGGGGTGGCCATCCGCGAATTCGACCTGCGCATCGAGCAGGTGGCCTGGAGCCTGGGCGCTTCGTGGAGCTACACGGTCGCCAAGGTCGTGCTGCCCAACCTGGCGCCCAGCGTCTTCGCCGCCTGGATCTTCGCCTTCATCGGCAGTTTCGACGAGGTGATCGTGACGTCGTTCATCGCCGGCCGCTACGAGACCGTGCCGAAGAAGATGTTCAACGAGCTGATCCTCGAGGTCAATCCGACCATCACCGCCGTTGCAACCCTGCTGATCGGCCTTACGGTCTTGGCGCTGGCCGCCGTTACGGTCATCCTCGGCCGCGCCGGCAAGCTTCGGCCGACGCTGGCCTAGGGGCGGAAACATGAACTATCCGAAGAAGGTGCGACTGGTCGAAGTGGGCCCGCGCGACGGCCTGCAGAACGAGGCCAGGCCGGTTCCCGTCGACGCCAAGGTCGCGCTGATCGACGCGCTGTCGGCGGCCGGCCATTCGGCCGTCGAGGCCGGCAGCTTCGTGTCGCCCAAATGGGTGCCGCAGATGGCCAACACCGACGAGGTGATGGCGCGCATCAAGCGCAAATCGGGCGTCGGCTATCCCGTGCTGGTGCCCAACAAGCAGGGCATGAACGGCGCCATCGGGGCCAGGTGCGAGGAGATTGCCATCTTCACCGCGGCATCGGAGGCGTTCTGCCGCAAGAACACCAACTGCTCGATCGACGAGAGCTTCGAGCGCTTCGCGCCGGTGATGGAGGCGGCGCAGAAGCACGGCATGAAGGTCCGCGGCTACGTCTCGACCGTGATCGCCTGTCCCTATGACGGCAAGGTCGCGCCGGCCAAGGTGGCGGACGTGTCGGAGCGGCTGTTCCGCATGGGCTGCTACGAGGTCTCGCTGGGCGACACGATCGGCGTCGGCACGCCGGCCGAGTGCGTCGCCATGATCGATGCCGTGGCGGCCAAGGTGCCGAGGGAGAAACTCGCGGCACATTTCCACGACACCTACGGCCAGTCGCTGGCCAACATCATGGCGGTGATGGAGCGTGGCATCGCCGTGTTCGATACCGCCGTCGCCGGACTGGGCGGCTGCCCTTACGCCAAGGGCGCCTCGGGCAATGTCGGCACCGAAGATGTGATCTACCTGATGAACGGCCTCGGCATCGAGCATGGCGTCGACCTCGACGCCATCGCCAAGGCGGGCCGCGAGATTTGCGTGGCGTTGGGTCGGGAGCCCGCCTCCAAGGTGGCACAGGCCCTGAAGGCGAAGGCGGCGGCATGAAGCACGCAACGGCGCCCGCGCTCGACCGGCTGGAACCGATGCTGGCGAAGGTGCGGCGGCATGGCGGGCTGAAGGAGAAGTCGCGCGGTGTGTTCTATTTCAAGTCGAAGGCGGTGCTTCATTTCCACGAGGATCCCGCCGGACTCTTCGCGGATTTCCGGGCGAAGGGCGATTGGCAGCGCTTCGCGGTGAACACGACCGATGAGCGGACGGCGTTCCTGCGGGTCGTTGCGGCGTTTCTGGTGCCGAAGTGAGCCGGGATCGGCTGACGCACGAACGTTCAAGACGGTGCGGGCGGCGGCTTCCATAAAGGGAAGGTGGATGGACTCCCCGCTTTCCTCCTTGCCGCGGTTGCGCTGGCTGGCAGTCCCGGCCCGGCGACACTGAGCCTGACCGCCACCGGCGCCGCTTTCGGCGCGCGCCGAGGGGCCGCCTATCTCGCGGGCATCGTGGTCGGCATGGTGGCGGTGATGGCGATCGTCGCCAGTGGCTTGGTCGGACTGCTGCTGGCCTTGCCCGGCGCGACTCCGGTCGTGACCGTGCTGGCTGCGGGCTATTTCCTCTATCTTGCCTGGCGTATCGCCACGGCGCCGCCGCTGGCCGACGATGATGGGCAACGGCGCGCCCCCACCTTCGCGGCCGGCCTGTTGCTGTCGCTGGTCAATCCCAAGGGCTATGCCGCGATGGCGGCCTTGTTCTCCGGCTTCGTGCTGATGCACGAGCGGCTGGTGTTCGACGTTGCCGTCAAGATGGCCGTGCTCTTCGTGATCATCACGGCCGTCAACGTCGCGTGGCTGCTGGCCGGCGCCGTGCTCACGCGCTTCTTCCGCGAGCCGCGCACCAACCGGGCGATCAACGTGACGTTTGCCGTGCTGCTGGTGGCGTCGGTGGTGTTGGCGCTGGCGCTCTGAGACAGCGTCAGCGGCGCTCGACGATGCGCACCGTGACGGCGCTCGAATGGCCGGCCTCGTCGACCACCGCTACGCGGACGGTGCCGGGACCGTCGGGTACCCACTTGGTGCCGTCGAGCGGGCGGCCGTCGACCAGCCAGCGCAACCGGCCTTCGCCGCCCAGGGCGGAAAGCGGCACCGCTTCGCGCGACCCCAGCTCGATCCTGGCATCGGGCGGCGGATAGGCGATGCGCGGCGCGCCATGGGCATCGGCCACCGGCCCCAGGGTGCGCATGCGCAGCGGCAGCTCGTGATACGAGGCGACGCGCAGCACATCGGCGGGGGCAGGCTGCGCGCGATTGTCCTCGGCGGGCAGGCGGCTGAAAGCCTTGAACACGACCGGCAGCGCCGACAGGCGGCCGAGCTGTCCGGGACGCGGCGTGCCGTCGGCATGGCCGACCCAGACCACGACGGTCCAGTTGGCGCTGTAGCCCGCGGCCCAGGCGTCGCGGAAGCCGGCCGAAGTCCCTGTCTTGAAGGCGATCCGCCGATCGCGCAGCGCCACCGGCAGCGACGCGAAGCCCTCGGGCAGCGGCGCGCCGGCCAGCACGTCGGCGACATACCAGGTGGCGGTCGGGCCGATCAGCTGCACCGGCTCCGGGCGCGGACGATCGCGGCGCACGATGGGCGGCGCGAACCTGCCGCCAGTGGCGAGACCGGCATAGAGCCCGGCCATCTCCAGCGGCGAGACCGTGGCACTGCCCAGCGCCACGCCCAGCGTGGCCCCCGCATCGCCCGGCGGCAGGCCGGGCGCGACTCCGGCATTGCGCAGCGTCGAGATGAAGCGTTGCGGACCCACCTTCTCCAGCGCGAGCACGGCCGGCACGTTCAGCGATTGCTGCAGGGCCCGGCGCACGGTGACGGCGCCGACGTGCTCGCGATCGAAGTTTCGCGGCAGCCAGTCGCGAAAGCGCACCGGCACGTCCTCGACCAGCGACTCCGGATGCAGCACCCGGTCGTCGAAGGCCATGGCGTAGATCAGGGGCTTCAGCGCCGAGCCGGGCGAGCGGCGGGAACGCACCAGATCGACCTGGCCGGCGCGGCCGAAATAGTCCGAGCCGCCCAGCCACGCCACGACACCGCCCGTGCGGTTGTCGATCGCGACCAGGGCGATCTGCGCCCGGTCGGCGAACTGGCCGCGCTCCTCGGCCACGAGCTGGCTGAGCGCGCTCTGCAATTCGAAGCGGAGCGTCGTGGGAACGATCGCCCCGGGCGACTGGCCGGCCAGCCACGCCGCGAGGTGCGGCGCCTGCATGGGCATGGCTAGCCTGCGATCGGGCACCGGCCGGCTGGCCGCCTTGTCGAACAACACCTGGTCGATGATGCCGTGCTCCAGCCCGCGCACCAGCACGCGATCGCGCGCGGCCTGGGCGGATTTGCCGGCGCGCTCGGGCCGGCGGCGCTCGGGCGATTGCGGAATGGCGACCAGCAGGGCCGCCTCGGCCGCGGAGAGCTGGCGCGGCTCCTTGCCGAAATAGGCGAAGGAGGCCGCCCGCACGCCTTCGAGGTTGCCGCCCATCGGCGCCAGGGTCAGGTAGATCGCCAGCACCTCGCGCTTGGAGTAGCGCCATTCGAGCTGCAGGGCGCGGGCCGACTGGATCGCCTTGGTGAGAAGCCCGCGCCGCCGCGGCTCGAGCAGGCGGGCGGCCTGCATGGAGATCGTCGAGGCGCCCGACACGATGCGGCCGCGCGCCATCCACTGGCCGGCGGCGCGCGCGGCGGCCAATGGGTCGATGCCCCAGTGATCGTCGAAGCGACGGTCCTCATAGGCCTTGAGCAGGGCGAGATAGACCGGATCGACGTCGTCGACCGTGGTCTTGAGCCGCCATTTGCCGTCGGCCGTCGTGAAGGCGCGCAGCAGCCGGCCATTGGCGTCGACGGTCTCGCTCGACCGCGCGTGATAGCGCGAGAGGTCGGGCGGGAAGAGCCGGTCGAGCGCCAAAGCCCCCGCCGCCAGGCTGGTGACGGCGAGGGCGGCGACCGCGAGGACGCGCCGGAGGTTCATCGCAACGCGGTGTCCTTACCGTGGCGCGATCGCGACGTTGCCCATGCCGCTTCGGGCATAGACACGCGGTGCGTACATGTCGGAGACGTTCACCGCCGGCAGCACGAAGCTGCCCGGCGTCACGGCGCGCACGATGTAGGCGACATGGAAGGAGTTGGCGTAGGTGTCGGCCGGATCATCCCACCAGCTGCGATAGGTCTTCCGCCCGAGGTTGAACGAGGCGAAGAAGCGGTCGTCGCGCGCCTCGGCGATGCGCGTATCGGAGAGCTTCGCCAGGAAGGGGAACGACTTCACCGTGTCGTCGGTCAGCACCGATTCGATCTCGAATCCGGCCGGCAGCAGGTCGAGCAGCGCCACTTCGTGGTAGCCGCCCTCAAGATTGCGGCCGTCGATCGAAACGATCACACGATCGTTCTGGCGCAGCCGCGCGAGATTGGCGGGCTCGCCGGTGAGCGTCAGGAACTGCCGCCGGACGCTGAGACCCTCCGAGGCGGCGGGCTGCGGATCGATCGGCACGCCGCGCGCCGTCACCTGCAGCCAGACCGGACGTTCGCCGTCGTTGGTCACGCGCATGCCCCGCGCGACCGCGGCCTGGTCGGGATTGAGCACGACCGGTTCGGTGGCCGCCTTGCGCTTCTCGCCGTCGACCGAGTAGGCGAGTTCGCCGCCGGCGCTCATCGCCCGCGCCGCCAGCAGCAGCCAGGCTTCCTCCTGCGTCGTCGTCTGGTCGATCTTGGCGACCAACTTCTCGCGCACCGCATTCACGACTTCGGCGAGGGCTTCACGACCACCAGCTTCCGTTGCCAGCGCGATGATGGCGGCGCGGTTGCGCAGCGGCGACCCGTAATATTCTCCTGGGTCGCGCTGGTCGATGTTCTGGCGGGCCAGCGCAAAGGCGAGCCGCGCCCGGCCGGGCTCGGCCACGTGGTTGAGCGCCGCCGCGAGCTGCGCCCAGGCAAGCCCGCCCTTGATGTCGGCGGCCTTTGTGTCCTGGAAGTAGCGGATCCTGCCGGGATCGGCGAGGCCGCCCTTGGCCAGCACATACCAGCCATAGGCCTGGGCATTGGGCGACATCTTCTCGACATTGCGGTTGAGCCAAGTCAGCCCACGCTGCAGCGAGGCGGCGGGCACCGCCATCGACTGGTCGCGGGCGCGCAACAGGAAGTCGAGCGCATAGCTCTGCAGCCACTCCGCCGCCGGCGCATAGGGCCCCCACATGCCGAACGAGCCGTCGGGCAGCTGCATGTCGACGACGCGATAGACGGCGTCCTGCACGCGATCCGGAATGCGCGGATCGGACGGCCCGTAACCCAGCAGCGCCACGTCGTTGTAGTAGAGCAAGGGCAGGGCACGGCTGGTCGTCTGCTCGATGCAGCCGTAGGGGTACTTGTCGAGCGCACGCAGCAGGCCGGGCACGTCGATGCCCGGAATGCGCGACAGCGCCACGCTCACCACCGAGGTGCCGGGCGCGAAGCTGGCTGTCAGGTTGCGGTCGACCACGAGCTCGCGCTGCGGATCGAGTTGCGAGACAGTATCGATCGCGGTCGGCGTCTGGGCCGAGCGCACCTGGATGTCCCATTCGCGGCGCACCGCGAAGTTGCCCGGTCCTTCGACCGCGACGGCGACCTTGCCGAATCCGGCATCGCCCGCCTTGAGATCCCAGGTCAGGAGCTCGCGCTGGTTCACCGCCAGCTTGCGCGTTTCGGCGACCGGCCGGTCGAGTGCGACCGCACCCGTCGCCTCCAGGGTCACGCGATAGTCGCCGGCCTGGCCGTCGACATTGTGCAGCGACAGCGCCACGCGGCCGCGGTCCTTGGGCGCCAGGAAGCGCGGCAGAACGACGTCCGCGGTCACCGCGTCGCGCACGAACATCCGTTGCTCGGCCGAGCCGACGCGCGTCTTGGCGTAGGCCACGACCATTATCCTGAGCTGGCCGATGAAGTCGGGGATGTCGAGCGCGATCTTGGCCTCGCCCTTGTCGTCGAGCTTCACCGGCCCGCTGAACAAGGCGACGGTGCGGGTCGGCACCACGTCGAGGCCGCCGATGTCGCCCGAATCGCCGCCGGTGCGGATGCGGCCGAGATCGTCGACATTGGCGTCGAGCAGGCGGCCGTAGTCGTCGCGCATGGCGACGCCCAGCCGGCGCTTGCCGAAGTAATAGTCGGCAGGATTGGGCAGCTTGAAACGCGTGAGCTGCAGGATGCCCTCGTCGACGGCGGCGAGGGTCACGAACGCCTCCTCGTTCTGCAGGTTGGCGACCTTGATGGGCACCTCGATGCGCTGGCGCGGCGTCACCTTCTCGGGCGCGCCGATCTGGATGCCGAGCGTGCGCAGGGCCGGATCGATGCCCAGCCACGCCGCGCCGATGGCGCGGGTCGGCGTGCGGTCGGCTGGCGCCGAGAGCGGCCGCCAGGCCGTGACCAGCGCGTAGGCGCCGGCGCCCCATTCGGCCTTGATCGGCACCTCGAAGGTCGTGCCGCCGGCAGGAACCTGCACGGGGTAGGTGGCGACGATGCGGTCGGTGGCGATGGCGACCAGCGCCTCGCCGACGAAGGGCGGCTCGATGCGCAGGCGCGCGTTTTCGCCTGGTGTGTAGTTCTGCTTGTCGCTCGCCACGCGCAGCGTGTCTGGCGTCTCCTCGACGCCGCTGCCGCCGTACCAGCCGACATAAAACGACAGGCTGCTGAGCGCGCGGCTCTGACTGTCGACGATCGTCAGCTTGTACTCGCCCCAGTCGAGCTGGCGCGACAGGCGCGTCGGCTGGTCAGCCTTGAGGGCGATCGAATCGGTGGTGAGCAGTCGTTCGCTCTGCGTCGACTGCCAGCGCCATTTCCCGTCGACCTGGTACCACTGGTAATTATAGTCGATGCGCTCGATGCGGTATTCGACCGCCGGGCGGGCGACTTGCTTGCCGGCGGCGTCGACGGCCACGATGTCGAACTCGGTCACAGCGCCCTCGCTGGCATAGCGGCCCTCGAAGGTCGGACGGATGCCGAGATAGACGTCGCGGGTGCGCATCGGCACCGTCTTGTCGGCGCGCGTGGCACGGCCGCCGCCGGGCTCGAACACGCGGGCCTGGAGCTGGGCGCGCAGCGGCAACACCGTGTCCTTGACCTGGTCGCCGCCCCATTCGAGGCGCGACTTGCCGGCCTGGTCGGTATCGGGCGCGGTGAGGGTGATGAAAGGCGGCTCGAACTTCTTGCGTTCGTTCTCCGAGCCGAACGAATATTTGCCGAAGTCGGCGAACGGCTGGTCGTCGATGGTGACGCGCATGTCGGCCTCGACCGTGAGGCCCGAGGCCGGCGCGCCGTAGAGGAAGTCGGCGGCCACGGCAAAGCTGTTGACCTGGCCTGGATGCAGGATCGGCTGGTCGGGGGTGAGCTCGACCTTGAGCTTCTCCGGCACGAAATCCTCGACCGAGAATTCGACGCGACCGACCGATGCGCCCTTGGGATCGATGTAGGCGTTCACCGACCAGCGGCCGCGACGCGAGGATTTCGGCAGGTCGATCGCCTGGTAAAGCGCGCCCGAGGCCTGCAGGGCGTGGGTGAAGCGCGTGAACTCGGTGCCATCCGGCCGCTTGACGATCAGCGTCACCGGCATGTTGGCGAGGGCGACCGCGCCGTTGTCGCGCAGCATGGCCATCAGCTGCACGCTTTCGCCGGGGCGATAGACGCCGCGTTCGGTGTAGAGGAAGGCGTCGACGGGGCCGGGCTGGTCGCGGCCGGAGATGCCGCGGTCGGAAAAGTCGAACGCCGCCTTGGTGAGCTCGAGGCGGGCGAACTCCTGCCTGCTGGCGTCGGACGCCATCACCGCGAAGGCCTCCGCCGCGCCGCGGCCTTTCAGCAGCCCGGCGGCGAAATTGACACGGCCGTCGGCGGCGGTGATCGCCTTGGCGACCGGTTCGTTGCCGCGCGTCAGCAGCACGACCTCGAGGCCGGCGAGCGGCTGGGCGCTTTGCAGGGAGCGCGCGAAGACATTGAGCCCGTCCTGGCCGGTGAAGCTGGTCAGCGCGATGTCGGTGTCCATCACCCACATGCCGGCCGCCTTGCCGCCGGACGAGTCGTCATCGTCATCGTCGAAGCTGCGCGATGGCGGCGTGGCGGCGTTCCACACCACGACGAAATAGGCGCCGGGCTTCCAATCCTTGATCGTCTCGCGGATCGGGAAGGCGGTGACCACCGGCTGGTTGGGCGGGCTGCGTACTTCCATCGTGCCGCGCCATTGCCGGACGCCGTTGGTGCCGTTCAGCCAGCCGCGCAGCGACCACGATTCGGTGACCGGCTCGGAGCCGGGAAAGCTCGCGTCGTAGCGATCGTTGGCGAAACGGTCGATCGCCCGCTCGTTGACCCGGTAGACCTCGATGCCGACCTTGGAGACGTTGATGGTGGTGATCGGCAGGCCGACCGTCGTGCCGCGCGGCAGGATGAAGCCCTTGCCCGGCAGGGTGACGACGGCCGGGCGGGCGCCCAGCGCCACATCGACCTTCTTTTCGTCATTGAGCTTGGCGCCGTTGCTGCCTGGAAAGCCGGCAAGCATAGTCACCGTGTAATCTTGGCCGTAGGTCAGCCCGCCGATGCACAGGCGGTCGTCGACCACGCGCAACGCCGACTTCACTTCCGGGGTGATGCGCACATAGTCGGCATATTTGACGTCGCCGGTCGCCAGCGGCTTGTTGAAGGCAAGGCATGCCTCGGCCTCCGGCCGGCTGCTGTCGATGGCAACACGGCGATAGGCGAAGGCTTCGTTGGGGGCGGCCGCCGGCTGGGCGACCGGCGTGGGCGCCATCGATCGTGCCGGTGTTGGGGTCGCCGCAGGGGCCGCGGGAGGAGTCTGAGTCGCGGGCGGAGTAGCCGGCGGCGTGGCCGCTGGCGGCGCTGCGACGGCCGTTCGCGGGGCCGGTGGTATCTGATCGACGGAGTCGCCGGGCTTTCCAATGAGATAGCCCGTGATACCCGATCCCAGCATGAGAGCCACGATCAGGGCAGACAGCGTCGACCTATTCATGAGTACCCCCGCAGAAAGCGACGAACACTATACTTGAGATTGTGTAAACACTGTGGTGTCTGACGGATGAGTTGCGAATCTTCCACCGCTGTTGCGCGCATACCACGCCATTCGACGTGCTGTGGATAGGCGCCGCTTGAGTGGCGACGCTGCGCGTACTAAGCGCGAACGATGGCGTTGCATTTGATCAAGCTGGCGGTCGGCGTCAACGACCTCGCCCACATGAAGAAAGTCCAGGCGGCGCGGCGCGAACAGCGCCGCCAGAGTCCGCGATCCCCGCATTGGGTCTATACCCGGAACACGCCGCGACGGGCGGACGAATTGCTGGCCGGCGGCTCGCTCTACTGGGTGGTGCGCGGCGTCATCCGCTGCCGCCAGGAACTGATCGGCTTCGAGGAGGATTTCGACGAGGACAACGGCAAGAAATTCTGTCGAATCAAGGTCAGGCGTCCCTTGGTGCCGACCGCGCCGCGCACCTGCAAGGCCTTCCAGGGCTGGCGCTACTTCGAGGAGGAGCGTGTCCCGCCCGACCTTTCGACGGGCGACACTGCCGACATGCCGGCGGAAATGGCAGCCGAACTGAAGCGACTCGGGCTTCTGTAAGGACGTGGCAGCAGCGCTATGCAGGCGCGGTTGGAAGATGGACATGGTCCTTGCGTTCCCGAAAGAGTCGGGAAGCATTCGCCACAATATTGGTCAGCGCTGTCAACACCGCGCGATACAAGCGAAACAGAATTTATCGACTGGTCAGCTTGAGCTCGATACGCCGGTTGCGGGCGGTGTCGATGGTCGACAGCGGCTGGTATTCGCCGTAGCCCGCGGCAACCAGGCGCTCGTTGGGAATGCCCTGGCTGTGCAGGAATTTCACGACGGCGATGGCACGCGCAGCGGACAGTTCCCAGTTCGACGGGTAGATCACGTTGTTGATCGGCTTGTCGTCGGTGTGACCGTCGACCTGCAGGACCCAGTTGATGTTCTTGGGGATGCGCGAGCCGATCTCCATTAGCCGCTGGGCGACGCTCGCGAGCTGCTTTTCGCCGCCGGGCTGCAATTGCGCCGAGCCGGAGGGAAACAGCACCTCCGACTGGAAGACGAAGCGGTCGCCGACGATCTGCACGTCGCGCTGGCCGGCCAGGGCCTCGCGCAGCTTGCCGAAGAATTCCGAGCGGTAGCGCGCCAGCTCCTCGACCTTGCTGGCGAGCGCGCGATTGAGCTTCTGGCCGAGATCGACGATCTGGGCGTTCTGTTCCTTGGCTTTGGCGTCGGCGGCGTCCAGCGCTGTATTGAGGCGCGCCAACTCGTCCTTGAGCCCGGCCAGCTCGGCGGTAAGGCGCACCACCGCGGCCTTCTGCTCTGCCGTGAGCTTCTCCTGTTCGGTGAGATCGCCGAACAGCTTGCCCTTTTCGTTGTTCGCGGCGGCGAGCGAGGCGGCCAGCCGCGTCAGCTCGACGCGCTGGCGCTCGATCTCCTTCTGCAGGTCGGCGGCCTTGGCCTCCGACTCCTTGGCGGCACCCTGCAGCGCCGTCGAGAGCTTGTCGCGCTCGGCAATCATCGAGGTCAGGCGCTCGGTGAGCTGGTCGCGCTCGATCTTGAGCGCATCGGCCGACTGGCGTTGCGCGGCAAGGTCGGCGTTGAGCCTGTCGCGCTCGCTGCGTTCCTGGCGAAGCTGCAGGGTGAGCTGTTCGAGGTCCTTCTGCAGGCTCTGGGTCGCCTTCTTCTCGATCGACAGCTGGCTGGCGAGGTCGCCGATCTGCTTGCCGAGCTGGTCGATCGCGCTGTCGCGGCTGCTGAGCGCGCTGGACAGCGTGAACTGCGCGACGCTCAGCAGCGACAGCAGGAAGATCATCACCATCAGGAGCGTGGTGAGGGCGTCGACATATCCCGGCCAAGTATAGTCGGGCGAGCCGCCGCGACGATGGGAAATGGCCGCCATGCGGTCAGCCTTCGCCGGCCGGGCTGCTCACGCCGCGTGTCGAGGCGATAGTGCGGGCCAGCAGCCTGAACTCGCCGCGCAGCTCGTCGGCCAGCGCCGTGCGGTTACGCACGTTCTCCTCGACGAGGCGGGCGAGGTGGGATTCGATGGCGCGCTGGTGCGTCATCAGCGCTTCGCGATCCGAATCCGGGGCGCGCTCCGCCATTCGGTTGATCGCGCCGCGCAGCTCGATCGACTGCTCGGCCATGCGTGCCAGCAGAGTCTGCTGGCCGCGCATCGCCTCGGCAAGGGAAGACAGCCGTTCGACCAGGACGGCACTCGACGCCGCCGTGGCTTCGCGGCCTTCCTCGGTGCGCCGCAGCATGCGCGTCAGCTCGTCGAGGCCGTCGGCAGTGCGTTCGAGCAGGGCCTCGACATAGGCCGAGACGCCCTGGTCGCCCTCGACCTGCACGCCGCTCGAAAGCCGCGTGGCGCCGGCCAGCCATTCCTCGAGCTCGATATGGAAGCGGCCCTGGGCCTGGCTCGCCTGCAGCTCGAGGAAGCCCAGCACCAGCGATCCCGAGAGGCCGAACAGCGAGGCGCCGAACGCCGTCGCCATGCCCTTGAGCGGGCCTTCGATGCTTTCCTTGAGCTTGGCGAACATCTGGATGGCATCGCCGCTGGCGACCTGCAGGCCCGAGATGGCGTCGGCGACGGCGCCGATAGTTTCCAGCAGGCCCCAGAAGGTGCCGAGCAGGCCGAGGAAGATCAGCAGGCCGATCAGGTAGCGCGTGAGTTCGCGACGCTCGTCGAGGCGGGTGGCGATGCCGTCGAGCACCGCGCGGGTGACCGTGGGCGACAGGCGGAAGTGGTCCTGTCGGTCCCCCACCATGGCAGCCAGCGGCACCAGCAGGTTGATCGAATGCGTCTCGAGCGGCGGGGCGCCTTGCTCGCGGTGCTGGAAGCGGCGCAGCCAGCGCACCTCCGGCCACAGCGAGATGACCTGGCGCATGACGAAGAAGATGCCGATCACCAGCACGGCCACGATCACGCTGTTCAAGATCGGCGTGTTCATGAACACGCGCAGCAGGTCGTGATGCAGCAAGTAGGCAAGCCCCACAACGGCTGCCAGGAACAGCAGCATGCGGACGAGATAGGGTAACGGGTTGCTCATCCGCCCAGCCGCCGCTGACTGCGTCGAAGGTGGGTCACGTGTTGGGCACCAGGATGTCGACGCGCTCGTCGTCGCCCAGGAAGGCGCCGACATCGATGCGGGACTTGACGCCGCGATCGATCAGATAGGCGCGAACGACCAGCGCGCGCGCCAGTGAGATCTGCCGGCTCACGATGTCGTCGCCGGTGGCGAAGGCGCGCACTTCGACCAGCCGCGGTCTCTTGTCGGCGAGCGTCTTGCCGACGCCATCGAGCGTCGTGCGGGTCGCGTCGGTGAGATCCGGCGATCGTCCGACGAACGGAATGGAGGCGGCGAGGGGGGCCTTGGTGGGCGGCGGCGTGGCCGGACCAAGGTCCGGGGCGACGGCAGCTACCGTCTTTTCCGGCGGAGCGGGGTCGTCGGGCGGCGGCGCCGGCGTGCCGAAGGGCGCGGGGTTTATCGTGATGACGAGCCCGGTTTCCGTCCCCGTGCCAGGCGCGGGAGATCTTCCCTTCGACTTCCGGCGATCCATGACGGTTATCACCGGCAACTCTCCGCCAAACAGCGCCGGCGGCGGAGCGGACTCCGGCATTGGCTGGCCGTCGGCGCGCTGGGGGATCGCCAGGAGGCGGCTCTCGATTGGTCCCGGGGGTGGGGCGGGCAGCGTCGCCGCCGGCCGGGCGGCATCCTGACGGCCGTCGAAGGCCGCAACAGTCGGTCCCTGGGCAAACGCCGACACCGCGCCGATGCCGAGCGCGGCAAGGGCGAGGCTGCTCGCGGCGGCCGAAGACGTTGGCATAACCGATTGCCTTTCAACGGGATTTGCCGCTCGACAATAGCCAATGGCCGACCCCCGCTCAACCGCGCCCGGAGGGCGCCGCTAGGCCTTGGACAGGATCTCCACCATCGAATCGCGTAGTCCGAAATTGCTGGCGAGGAGGGACGGGCCGCCCAGTTCGTAAGGCTTGCCCGCGATGTCGCCGATCACGCCGCCAGCCTCGCGCACCAGCAGAAGGCCCGCCGCGACGTCCCATGGCTGAAGTCCGAACTCGAAGAACGCATCGTAGCGGCCGGCAGCCACGAAAGCGAGGTCGAGCGAGGCGGCGCCCCAGCGGCGTATGCCCGCCGTGCGCTCGGTCACCGCTGCGAGCTTGGCGAAGTAGGCGGCATGGCCGCCCTTGCCGATATGCGGGATGCCGGTGGCGACCAGGCCGCGCGCCGGATCCTTGCGGCCCGACACGCGCAGGCGGCGCGAGCGGGCGTTGGGTGTGTCGACGAAGGCGCCGTTGCCTTTCTCGGCCCAGAACAGTTCGTCGGAGATCGGCTGGTAGATGACGCCGGCGATGATCTCGCCCTCGCGCTCCAGCCCGATCGAGATGGCGAAATGCGGCACGCCGTGCAGGAAGTTCGTCGTGCCGTCGAGCGGGTCGACGATCCAACGGTTGCGGCCGTCGCCCTTGGTCTCGCCGCCTTCCTCGCCCAGGAAGCCATATTCCGGCCGTGTGCGTGAAAGTTCGGCGCGCAGCGTGCGCTCGGCCTTGATGTCGGCGTGGCTGACGAAGTCGCCGGGGCCTTTCTCGGAGACCTGCAGCTGCTCGACCTCGCCGAAGTCGCGCTTGAGGTTCTTGGCGGCGGCGAAAGCGGCGCGGATCATCACCGTGATGGTGGCCGAGCGCACCGCCAGGGAACGGCGTTCCGGCGGGCCCGAGCGCTCGCGGCCCGGCGCCATCGGGGCGCGTCCAACGCGCGCGACCGGGCGATCAGGGGGGCGACGATCGGTTGGGACGGCCACGGACCATCAATCCTTGGCGCGTTCCATGTAGCTGCCGTCCTCGGTGTTGATCACCAGACGCGTGCCGACGCCGATATGCGGCGGCACCATCACGCGGACGCCGCCCTCGACGATGGCAGGCTTGTAGGACGAGGAGGCGGTCTGGCCCTTCACCACGGCATCCGCCTCGGTGACGGCGAGGACCACGCTCTTGGGCAGCTCGACGCCGACCGGCGTGCCTTCGTAAAGCGACACGGTGGCTTCCATGCCGTCCTGCAGCCAGCGCGACTGGTCGGGATCGAGAACGTCGGCGCCCACCGTAAGCTGCTCGTAGTTCTCCTTGTCCATGAAAGTGAAGCCGTTGTCGTCCTTGAACAGGTAGGTGCACTCGCGCTCGTCGATATGGACATGTTCGATGGTTTCGCCTGAACGGAAGCGTTCCTGCAGCTTGTTGCCTTCGCGCAGCGCCTTGGCCTCGATGGCCACGAAGGCACCGCCCTTGCCCGGGCTGATGTGCTGGACCTTGGCGGCCACCCAGAGCTTGCCGTTGTACTCGATGACATTGCCGGCGCGGATGGAATTGACGGGAACTTTCATGGGATTACCGGGGCTTGCCGCAGGGTTTGGATGAATGGAATGCGGCCTCGCCCGCAGGGGCGGGGCGAGGCCGGCGGCGCCTTCTATCAAAGGCCGCCAATGGCCGCAACAGGCGCTCTTACAGGCCGGTCCCTCACAGGCCGAGGGCGGCCTGCTTCTTCCTGGGCAGGGCAGCGCCGATCACGGCATGGGCCCGCTTGATGTAGGCCCGGATCTCGGCCGCGGTCAGGATCCCGGGGTTGTCGAGCGCCACCCACTTGGCGCGCGCCAGATAGGGCGCGGGCCGGAACCCCGGCGAATGCGACAGCGCCTCATAGTGCTCCGGCGGGCATTTGAAGCAGATGCGGCCGACCGAATGATCGGCCGGCGCGATCAGGCAGAACATCTTCCCGCCGACCTTGAAGACCACCACGCCTTCCCATTGCACGGCCCGTGTCGCGGCCGGCAGCGTGCTGCAGAAAGAATCGATTTGCTTCGGCGTCATGGCGCCACCCTACACGGCAGCCGAATTGCGTGCGATGGTCGGGCATGACCGAAGGGAGGCCGGACAAGCTCGGCAAGCGCCTGCCGAATCTTCAGGCGCGGGCGCGACTGCAGGCGACGATGCGGCAGTGGTTCGCGGCCGGGGGGTTCGTCGAGGTCGAGACGCCGATCCTGCAGGCCGCGCCCGGCGCCGAGGTCCATCTCGTGGGCTTCGTCACGGACTGGGAGCTGCCCGACGGTGAGGAACGCGAGCGCTGGCTGCACAGCTCGCCCGAGTTCGCGATGAAGAAGCTTTTGGCCGGCGGCGTCCCCAGCCTGTTCCAGTTCGCGCGCGTCTTCCGCAATGCCGAGGGCTCGGCGCTGCACCATCCCGAGTTCACCATGCTCGAATGGTATCGCGCCGGCGTCGGCTACGAGGCGATCATGGAGGATTGCGTGGCGCTGCTCGCGCTCACCGGCGTCGAGGAGTTGCGCTGGGGCGAGCATGTCTGCGATCCCGCGGCGGAGCCTGAGCGGCTGACCGTGGCCGAGGCGTTCCAGCGCTACGCCGAGGTCGACCTGTTCACGACGGTCGGCAGCGCCGAGAAGCTCGCCCATGCCTCGCGGGTGGCGATGCACGCCGGTGACACCTGGGAGGACGTCTTCTTCCGCATCATGTTCGACAGGATCGAACACCGGCTGGGCATGGGACGGCCGACGATCCTCTGCGAATATCCGATCTCGATGGCGGCGCTCGCGCGCGCCAAGCCCGGCGATCCGAGGGTGGCCGAGCGCTTCGAGCTCTATGCCTGTGGCGTCGAGCTCGCCAACGCCTTCGGCGAGCTCACCGATCCCGCCATCCAGCGCGCCCGCCTGCAGGCCGACATGGACGAGAAGGAACGGCTCTACGGCGTGCGCTGGCCGGTCGACGCGGATTTTCTCGCCGCCCTCGACCACGGCCTGCCGGACTGCGCCGGCGTGGCCATGGGCTTCGACCGTCTGGTCATGCTGGCGACGGGCGCCCGGCACATCGAAGATGTGCTGTGGCTACCGGTTCGCTGAGAAGATCTCGTTGAAGGCGCGGACGGCGGCCTTGGGGCCGTCCTTGTAATTCCACACGCCGCCTGCGACCGCCAAAAAATCGGCCCCGGCAGCGATCACCGGCTTGCAGTTCTCGACCGTGATGCCGCCGATCGCCACGCAGGGGATCTCGAACAGCTCGCTCCACCATTCGATGATCTCGAGCGAAGCGGGCGTGGTCACGGTCTTGGTGCTGGAATGGAAGAACGCCCCGAAGGCCACGTAGTCGGCGCCGGCCTCGCCTGCCGTCATGGCGAGATCGCGTGAGGCCTTGCAGGTCACCCCGATCTGCCGTTCGGGGCCGACGATGCGGCGCGCTTCGGCGTAGGGCATGTCGTCCTGGCCGACGTGGACGCCGTCGCAGTCGAGCTTCACCGCGAGGTCGGGCCGGTCGTTCATGAAGAAGGCCACGCCGCGCTGCTGGCAGACCGGCCGCAAGGTGTCGGCGGCGCGCGCGATGGCGGTATCGTCCATGCCCTTGAGGCGCAGCTGGAAGGCCGCGACATCGCCGCCGTCCAGCGCCGCCCGAAGTTCGTCAGCGAAGATCGCCGGAAGCTCGAGGCGTTCGGGCGAGATGAGATAGAGGCGGCAGCTTTCGGCGGCCGGCACGCCTACATCTTGCCCTGATAGATGCCGATGATCTTGTCGAGCATGTCGAGCGCTTGGTCGCGCGGGCGCTGGAAGGTGTTGCGGCCGATGATCGAGCCGTTGGCGCCACCGTCGCGCAGGCCGCGGATCTCGGTGAACAGGCCTTCCAGGTCCTTGGCCTCGCCGCCGGAGAACACCACGATGCGTCGGCCGGCAAAGGTGGCCTGCATGACATGCTTGATGCGCGCGGCCAGCGTCGAGATGTCGATGTTGGCCTTCTCGTAGGCGGCCTTGGCCTCGGGCTGCCACAGCACGTTGGTCGGCGGCTTGACCTTGATGATGTGGGCGCCGAGCAGGGCGGCTATGTGGGCGGCATAGGCGCAGACATCCATCGCCGTCTCGCCCGCCTTGTCGAGCTTGCCGCCGCGCGGATAGGACCACATGACGACGGCGAGGCCGACCGACTTGGCCTCCTCGGCCATCGCCCGGATCTCCTCCATCATCTCGTACTGGTCCTCGGAGCCCGGATAGATCGTGAAGCCGATCGCCGAGCAGCCGATGCGCAGCGCATCCTTCACCGAGCCGGTGACGGCCTGGTCCTTGTTGGTCGACAGCGAATTGGCCGAGTTGAGCTTGAGGATGGTCGGGATGGCGCCGGCGAAGGTATCGGCGCCGGCCTCGAGCGGGCCCAAGGGCGCGGCATAGGCGTTCAGCCCGGCGTCGATGGCAAGCTGGTAGTGATAGTGCGGATCGTAGGCGTCCGGGTTGGGCGCGAAGGAGCGGTCGGGGCCGTGCTCGAAGCCCTGGTCGACGGGCAGGATCACCATCTTGCCCGAGCCGCCCAGCCGGCCGTGCATCAGGATGCGGGCGAGATTGGTCTTGGTGCCAGGACAATCGCTCTCGTAATTGTCGAGGATCTTCTTGACCTTCTGCGTGATCTTCATCGCCAGCTCCCAAGCGGTTCATTGCTGCTCAAAGCGGCGCCGGTGATAGCGGGCGCGGCCTATTCGTTCAAGCCCTTGCCGGGATAGGGATGCGTGGCCATCCAGTGTCTGGCGATGTCCAGCCGGCGGGTAACCCACACGCCCTTCTGCTGCTGGATATAATCGAGCAGGCGCCACAATCCCGCTGTGCGGCCCGGATGGCCGATCAGGCGCTGGTGCAGGCCGACCGACATCATCTTGGGGGCTGTGGCGCCCTCCTTGTAGAGCACATCGAAGGCGTCGCGGCAGAAGCTGAACCATTGGTCGGCGGTGGTCATGCCGGCGGCGTACGTGCCGTCGGTGTGGGGGAGCGAGTAGGGCACGATCAGGTGCGGCTTGCCCTCGACCGTCTGCCAGAACGGCAGCTCCTCGCCGTAGTAGTCGCTGTCGTAGGTGAAGCCGCCATGCTCCAGCAGCAGGCGGCGCGTGTTGACGCTGGGACCATAGCGGCAATACCAGCCGGCCGGCGCCTCGCCGACCGTCTGCTTCAGCGACTTCACCGCCTTGGCGATGTGCTCGCGCTCCTCCGCCTCGGTGAGCTGGAAGTGGCGCACCCAGCGCCAGCCGTGGCAGCAGACGTCGAAGCCCGACTTCCTGATCGCCTCGGCGGCCGGCTTGTTGCGCTCGAGCGCCAGCGCGCAGCCGAACACGGTGAGCGGCAGCCCGCGTTCCTGGAAGGCGCGCATGATGCGCTAGAAGCCGACGCGGACGCCGAACTCGAACATGCCTTCGGCCGCGAGGTCGCGGCCCTTCAGACCCTGCGAGGAGGTCGAGGATTCGGTCAGGCCGTTCTCGGTGTAGCCCTCGCCGTCCTGCACCGACGGTTCCGACCCTTCCTCGTAGTTGACGACGAAGTTGACGGCGATGCGCGCCCCGTCCGGCCACTTCGGATCGGGCGGATTGGCTCCGTAGCCCACGAGGTCGCGTGTCGGCTCCCAGCTCATATCGGTCTCCTTACCAGTCGGGCGCCCATCTGACGGGCGATGTCGGCGATCTTGTCGTTGGGTTCGCTCATCGAGATCCGCTTCACGCCGGCGCGCAGGCAGGCCAGCGCATGGCCCGGCGCATCGCTGCAATCGACGATCAGCTCGAACTCGATGTCTGGAAATTCCCTCTCGGCGCGCGCCTGCAGGGCCGCGAGATAGCCCGCGCCGTGGAACGACGCCGCACCCACGGGCGTGATCAGGACCGGCGCTGTGCCGTCGGCGCGCGCGGTCAGCAGCGCCGCCTCGGTCGAACGCCAGTCGCGCACCAGGATCACGGGGTTGGTCATCAAGGGTCCAAGTAGCGCAGCGCGCCTCTCCCCCGCTAGGGGGAGAGGCTGGGCGAGGGGGTTACGCACGTCGATTCCCTCTCACCCAACCTCTCCCCCGAGCGGGGGAGAGGAACATGAGGGGCATGCTGTTCTCACTCATTCAGTCCCTTGCCCGGATAGGGATGGGTCTTGATCCAATGTTTTGCGATCTCGACCCGCTTCGTGATCCAGACGTCCTCATGCTTCTGCATGTAGTCGAGCAGCCGTTCGAGGCCGACGGCCCGGCCGGGATGGCCGATCACGCGCATATGCATGCCGATCGACATCATCTTGGGATGCGTCTGGCCTTCGCGGTAGAGCATGTCGAAGGAGTCCTTCAACAGCGTGAACCACTGGTCGGCGTTGCCGATGCCCACCATGTACTTGCCGTCGTTGGTGGTGAGCGAATAGGGCACGACCAGCTGGCCCTTGCCGTCGACATTCACCCAGAACGGCAGCTCGTCGCCGTAGTAGTCGCTGTCGTACGTGAACCCGCCTTCCTCGACGACCAGCCGGCGCGTGTTCTCGCCGGGTCCATAGCGGCAGTACCAGCCTTCGGGGCGACGGCCGATCATCTTTTCGGTCGAGGCGATGGCCTTGCGGATATGCTCACGCTCCTCGGCTTCGCCGAGCTCGTAGTGCTTGATCCAGCGCCAGCCGTGCGAGCAGATGTCGTGGCCGGCCTTGGCGATGGCCGCGGAGGCCTCGGGATTGCGCTCGAAGGCCAGTCCGCAGCCATAGACCGTCATCGGCAGGTCGCGCTCGGCGAACAGCCGCATCACGCGCCAGAAGCCGACCCGGCTGCCATATTCGAACAGGCTTTCGCCGGCCAGATCGCGGCCCTGGATCGTCTGGCCCATGCCGTGGGCTTCGGTGAGGCCGATGTCGGTGTGGCCCTCGCCGTCCTGCACCGAGGGCTCCGAGCCTTCCTCGTAGTTCATGACGAAATTGACCGCCAGCCGCGCGCCGTTCGGCCATTTCGGGTTGGGCGGGTTGGCGCCATAGCCGACGAAATCGCGGCGCACCTCGTAGGGCATCATGGACTCCGGATCAGGGGATGCGGATGGTGAAGGGCTCGACCGGCACGAACTCCTCGTCGCCCCCGGTTCCGGTGCGCCACATGAAGACGGCGAAGCGGCCGGGCTTGTCGAGCACGGTCAGGCCGTGATGCCAAGTGTTGGGCTTGTAGGTGACGCCTTGCTTGCCGGTGGCGATGAAGGCGCGCACGCCCGAGGTGTCGGGTCCGCCGCGCGCGGCGTGCGGTGCCACCACGATCAGCCAACGCGCGACATCGATCGGCACGAAGCTCTGCGAGGAGAATTCATGGCGCTCGAGCAGCTCGGCGCGCAGCGGCCGGTCCGGCGTGTCGGCCTTCAGGCTGACCGAAAGGCTGGGCCGTGCCTCGGCGCGCAGGTTGCCGAGCGCATCCTCGTAATATTGGCGCCCGGCCTCGGTCGGGATGTCGATCACGTCGCCATAAGGTGCGAAAGCTTCCCTGGTCAAAGGCTGCGGGTCGATCTGCATGGCTGGCATCATCGTCCTCAGTCGCGCATGCGGCGGGTCAATCCCACCGTCCATTCCATGATCAGCATCAACACGAACGCCGCGGTGATCAAGACGCCGGAGACCGCTGCGACCCGCACGTCGAGAGTGGCTTCCATCATGCCCCACATGCGGATCGGCAGCGTATCGGTGCGGGCATTGGACAGAAACAGCGAGACCGGGACATTGTCGATCGAGGCCATGAAGGCGAGGAAGGCGCCGGCGGCGATGCCGGGCGCGATCAACGGCAGGGTGACGCGGCGCAGCGTGTAGAACCAGGAGGCGCCCAGGCTCCGCGAGGAATCGAGCAGGGCGGGATCGAGCTGGGAGAGGCTGGCGGTCGTGGTCCGCAGGATGAAGGGCATGGTCACAATCAGGTGGCCTGCGATCATCAGGTCGAGCGAGGGCCGAAAGCCCAGCGTCGAGAAGTAGACCAGGGCCGCGAGGCCGAAGGTGATGCCCGGCAGGACCAGCGGCGACATGAAGAAATTATCGGCGACGCGCGCCATCTTGCGGCGATCGCGCGCCAGGCCGAGCGACGCCAGCGTCGCCAGCACAACGCCAAACAGGGTGGAGAAACATGCCACCTCCAGCGAGTTGAGCGCCGCTTTGTGGATCTGGCGCGATTGGCTGGCGTCGAACAACTGCTCGTACCAGCCGAAGGAAAAGCCGGTGGGTGGGAACTTGAGGGAACGCCCCTCGGTGAACGACGTCATCAGCACGACGACGACCGGGGTCACGATGATGAGGACGGCAAGCGTCGCCAGCCCGCCAATGACGAAGCCGTACGAGATGTCGCCGAAGCTGCGTCGCCTGGTCATGTCCCTTAGCCGTGCAGATGGCCGCTCGAACGGCGGCCCATGTAGGAAAGAGCGGCGATCACCGACAGCACGGAAACCACCAGCGAGAGCGAGATCACGGCGGCGAGCGGCCAGTTGTAGACCACCAGCGACTGTTGCCAGATCAACAGCGGCAAGTAGATGAGGCGGACGCCGCCGATCACGGTTTGCGAAATGAAGGCCGTGGTCGAACTGGCGAACACCAGCAGGCAGCCGGCGACCAGGCCTGGCATGCTGAGCGGCACGATGACGGTGAACAGCGTCCGCCAGCGCGAGGCGCCAAGGGCGGCCGACGCGTCACGCAGATTGGGATCGAGCCGCGACATCACGCTGATCAGCGGCAGCAACATCAGCGGCATCTCGATCTGGGTCAGCGATATTACCAGGCCGAGCTCGGTCTGCAGCAGGCGCAGCGGTTCGGAGATGAGGCCCAGCGACAGGAGCACCTGGTTCACCATGCCTTCGCGGCCCAGCACGACGATCCAGGCGAAGGTGCGCACCACGACCGACAGCAGCAGCGGCATCACGATGATGAAGAGCAGCACTCTCTGCAGCCGCGCCGACAGGTCGAGATAGACCAGGGCCAGCGGGTAGCCGACCACGACGGTCGCACACACGGTCTTGACGCCCAGCAGCAGCGTGTCGCCGATCACCTTGTAGTTGAAGGGATCGCCGAAGAACTTGATCCAGCTTCCGAAGCCCGGCTGGGTGATCTTGTCGTCGTTGAAGAAGCTCACGCCGACCAGCAGAAACAGCGGCGCGAGGAAGAGCGCGGCGAACGCCAGCGCCAGCGGCAGCGCGAGCTGCCACTCCGCGAGTCGCGCCCAAGGCCGTCCCTCGCGCCGAAGCGGCGAGTCCATGAGGCCCGATGCAGCGCTCATGCTCATCAGTTATCGTCATACTCCTCTCCCCCTTGGGGGAGAGGTTGGGTGAGGGGGTGAAGCAGGAGACGGCCTTCGTGTTGAACCCCCTCACCTGGCCTCTCCCCCAAGGGGGAGAGGAATCTGAGGGTGTGCGCGAAGCGAGAAATCATTTTGCCATTTCCTTGTTGAACTTCTCGATCCACGCCGCGCGCAGCGGATTGATCTTGGCCCAGTCGTGCTCGACGTACTTGGTCATCTCGTCGAGGCTCTTCATCGGCAGGTCGGGCGACAGCGGGACGTCCTTGTTTACGGGAAGGAAATTGTAAGGCGGCTTGGTCAGCGCTTCCTGGATTTCCTTGCTGACCACCAAGTCGAGATACTTGTAGGCGTTCGGCACTTCCGACGTGCCCTTGGCGATGTGCATCGTCGTGTAGAAGGCGATGGCGCCGCTCTCGGGCTTCACGAACTCGATGTCGATGCCCTTGCCCTTGAGCGTCGCGACCGTCTGGGTGTTGGTGTACATCACGTCGCACTGGCCTTGCTGGAACAGGCCCGGCATGGCGGCCGGCAGGCCGACGGCGGCGACCTTGGGCAGCACCTTCTTGAGCTCGACCAGGGCCGGTTCGACGTCGGTCAGCGAGCCGCCGAACTGCTTGGAGAGCTCGATCAGCGAGGACGTGCCGAACGTCGTCTGGAAGCCGGTCAGGCCGAGACGCGACACCCACGGCTCGACCAGCAGGTCCTTCCAGCCCTTGGGCGCCGGTACTTTCTTGGGATTGTAGGCAATGCCCACCACCTGGGCGCTGACGCACACGCCGTATTCGTCGGTGAAGCCGGCCGGGATCTTCGACAGGTTTGAAAGCTTGGTGCCGTCGAACTTGTCGAACAGGCCGCCCTCGATGGCGACGATGCGCGGGCCGGGGTCGAGCACGAAGACATCGAACGGCGGTGCACCGCGCGAGGCTTTGACCTTGCCGATCTGGTCCATGGCGAACAGCGGCGCCAGTTCGAGATCGATGTCGTCCTTCTTCTTGAGCGCCGGCGTGACCACGGCGCGGTAGGCGTCCTCCCAGCTTCCGGGATAGGTGGTGGCGACAAGGCCGCCCTTGGCGAAGGCGGCGCGGGGCAGGAAGGATGCGCCGCCAAGAGCGGAGGCGCCGGCAAGCAGGTGTCTACGGCTGAAAGATTGCCTCGTCATGGGATCACTCCGTTGTTAATTGCGGGGAACGCGGAAAAAGCGAGGGCCTGGCATCGGCGGCAAGGCCGCAATAGCGGCGCGCACCGTTCAGGGCGGCAAGCCGCGGCTCGACGATCTTGAGCGCCGAGCCGTCTGCGGTACGGGCCTCGTGCACCAGTTGGGCGCCGAGCGGCAGGCTGAGACCGGGCTCGATCGGCCAATACTCGGGACCGGGAATGGACGAGAGGGTCAACTGCTCGGGCCGTACCGAGAGCAGCACGGGCGCGCCGGCGCCAAAACCCGACGGAGCAGGCAGGCGGACCGTCGCGCCTGCATCGAGCGCGATGGTGGCGGTGCCGCCGTTCAAGGCCGCGACCCGGCCGTTCAGCAGGTTGGTCGTGCCGATGAAGCCGTTGACGAAAAGCGTTTGCGGCCGGTCGTAGATCGTCACCGGCGTATCGAACTGCTCGACCTTGCCCTTGTTCATCACGGCGATGCGGTCGGCGACGCTCATCGCCTCGTCCTGATCGTGAGTCACCAGGATGGTGGTGAGGCCGAGCTGCCGTTGCAGCCGCTTGACCTCGATCTGCATGTCGAGCCTGAGGTTGCGGTCGAGGGCGGCGAACGGCTCGTCGAGCAGCAGGATCGAGGGCTCGACGGCCAGCGCGCGGGCGAGCGCCACCCTCTGCTGCTGGCCGCCCGACAGCTGGCGCGGCAGGCGCTCGCGGAAGCCGCCGAGCTGGACGATGTCGAGGAAGCGCGAGACGCGTGCCTGGATCTCGGGCCCGCGCATGCCGCGGGCGCGCAGGCCGTAAGCGACGTTCTCCACCACGGTCATGTGCGGGAAGAGGGCGTAGTTCTGGAAGACGATGCCGATGTTGCGCTGGTTGGCCGGCAGATGGTCGACCGGCGCGCCGTCGACGCGCACGCGGCCGGCGGCCTGGCGAACGAAACCGGCGATCACCCGCAGCAGGGTGGTCTTGCCGCAGCCCGATGGTCCCAGCAGGGCCACGACCTCGCCGGGCTCGATGGCGAGCGTGACGCCGTCGACCGCCAGCGCCTGGCCGTAACGGACGGTCAGGTCCTCGACGTCGAGCGTCCGCGCCGTGGGTCGTGCGGTCGTCGCGGGTGCCTCGTCTTTCGCGGTCGGTTGCACTCCGCCGTCCTCCTCAAGCACAGGCAGGCAAGCGTCGTGCCAACACTTGCCGTCTCTCGTCAGGCGCCGCCGGGCGCCGGGAACTGTTCCATCCAGGCGCGGGCGATGTCGATGCGGCGCGCGACCCAGATCCGCTCGCCGTAGTCGTCGAGCAGTTCGAGAATACGCTTGAAGGCGGCGAAGCGGCCAGGACGGCCGGCGATCCTGAGATGGAAGCCGATGTTCAGCAGCTTGGGATGCCCGGCCTCGCCTTCCTCCAGCAGCACGTCGATCGCATCGCGTACATAGGCCGTCATGTCGTCGGCACAGACGAAGCCGTTGGGATGGAAGAATTTCATGTCGTTGCTGTCGAGCGCGTACGGCACGACGAGGATCGGCCGGGTGGCATCGCTGCGATCCCAGTAGGGCAGGTCGTCGTCGAAGCCGTTGCTGGCATAGGCAAATCCGAGATCGCGCAGGAGCCCGCGCGTCCACGGACTTTCGCTGCCGCGGCAGAAGAAGCCCACGGGCCGTTCGCCGGTCGCAGCATGCATGACCTCGATGCAGCGCTCCAGGTCGAGCCGCTCCGCGGCGGCGTCGGCGTAGTCGGCATGAGGTCGCCAGCGCCAGCCATGGCAGGCCGCCTCATGTCCCGCCGCCACGACCTGGCGGGCGATCTCCGGAACGCGTTCGACCGCGCGGCCGCACATATAGAACGTCGTCGGGTAGTTGTGGCGCCGCAGGCGGTCGAGCATGCGCCAGATGCCGGCCCGCATGCCGTAGGCGAAGATCTGCTCGGTGCCCTGATCCCAACGTCCGGGGGAAACGACGCTGGCGACCTCCGACATCTTCTCGGTGGTCGGATCGCCGTCGCTCGTCGAAAGCTCCGCGCCTTCCTCGAAGTTGACGACCAGCGACACGGCGAGAGCCGCGCGCTTGGGCAAGATCCAGGCCGGCGGTGTGCCGCAATAGCCGACAAGGTGCGTGTGAACGGAGGATCGATCATGGCGGGTCCCCATTATGTGCACATTTCTTGACGTAATGTGCACATTATTTTACCATGCCCTCAACGGAGCAATTTCCTTGCCGCGCCATGTCTGACCTTCACTTGGACCTCCAGCCGGAGGTGGCGCTTGCCGGGCAATGGTTCGATCATTTGCGGCAACACTCGCGCAGCCGGCTGGGCGTGACGCGGGCTTCCTATGGCGAAGGCGAGCAGATGGCGCACGATCTCATGCGCCGCATCGCCAGCGACCTGGCGCTCGCGCAACGGCTCGACGCGGCGGGCAATCTCTACCTCACGCTGCCGGGACGCGACCGGTCGCTGCCGTCGATCATGACCGGCTCGCATCTCGATTCGGTGCCGGAGGGCGGCAACTACGACGGTGCCGCCGGTGTCGTGGCCGGCATGGCGATGCTGGCGCGCTGGCGGCGGGCGGGGCGTGCGCCGCAGCGGGACATCACCGTGATGTGCGTGCGCGCCGAGGAGCTGTCGTGGTTTCCCGCCCCTTATATCGGCAGCCGCGCGGCGTTCGGACAGCTCGAGGCCGAGGCGCTGGACAGCTGCCGGCGACCCGATACCGGCCGCACGCTGGCCCAGCACATGGCCGAAGCGGGCTTCGCGCCGGACCGCATCCGCGCCGGCGAACCGCAGCTCTCGGCGGAGCGCATCCGCTGTTTTTTCGAGCTCCACATCGAGCAGGGACCCGTGCTGGTCCAGAAAGGCGTTCCGGTGGGCATCGTCACCGGCATCCGGGGCAATCTGCGCTATCGCCATTGCCATGTGAGGGGACGCTACGGCCATGCCGGCGCCGAACCCCGCGAGTCGCGGCAGGATGCCGTCCTGGCGGCGGTCGAGTTCGTGCATCGGCTGGAAGCCCTGTGGATCGCGCACGAGACGGCCGGCAAGGATCTCGTCTGCACGGTGGGACGTTTCCATACCGACACCGACGTCCACACCATGACCAAGATCCCGGGCGAGGTGTGGTTCACCCTCGACGTCCGCAGCGAAGACAATGCCGTCCTGCTGGAGCTGGATCGCGAATTGCGCCGGATGGCCGAGGAGATCGGCACGCAACGGGGCGTTGGCATCGACCTCGGCCCTTACACCAACGCCCTGCCGGGGCCGATCGACCGGGCACATCGCAATCGTCTCGAGGCGCTGGCGCGCTCGCTCGGCATTTCGGCGATCTCCCTTGCCAGCGGAGCCGGGCACGACGCCGCGGTGTTCGCCAATTGCGGGGTGCCGACAGCGATGATCTTCGTGCGCAACGAGCATGGCAGCCACAATCCCGACGAGGCGATGGCGCTTGCCGACTTCGCGCAGGGCCTTCGTCTGCTGGTGGCCGCCGTGGAAGACATCGATGGGCGCGCGCTTGGCTAAGCCCGCGCGATCCGCCGGCCGGCGCAAGGGCGACGTCGCCGCCGACGAGGCGGTCTATGGCGCCATCCGCCGGGCGATGCACATGGGGCGCCTGTCGCCGGGCACCAAGCTCCAGGAGCCGGTGCTGGCGCGGGTCCTGAAAGTCAGCCGCGAGCGCGTGCGCAAGGCCCTGCATCGGCTCGTGCACGAGGGCTGGCTGCAGGCCGTGCCCAATCGAGGCACCTTCGTGCCCAGGCTGACGATCGGGGAGATGCGGCAGATCTACGACGTGCGCACGATGCTGGAGGCCGCCATCGTGCGGCGGCTGAGCGCCGAGCACGGCCCGGGCGCCGCTCGCCGGCTCAAGGCGCACATCAACAAGGAGCGGCTGGCCGTCCGGAACGACGACCGCGGCCGGTTGTTCGGACTGTCAGGCGAATTCCACGTGCTGCTCGCCGAGCTGTGCGGCAACGACGAGCTGACGAGCTTGCTGCGCGGCCTGCTGGCCCGCTCGACGATGCATTTTTCGCTGGCGGCGCCCGAACGATTCCACAATTGCGCCGGGCCGCACGACCACGCCGACATCGCCAAGGAAATCCTGGCGCACAACGGCGAGAAGGCGAGCCAGCTGATGCTCGATCATCTGCTCGGGCTGGTCGAACTTCAGTCGGCGTCGCCGCCTCCCCGAAGCGCCGTCGCGCTCGAGGAGGCCTTCCGCGGCATCACGGCAGCGCGGCGGCGGGTCTAGCCCAGCTTGCCCATGGCCACGGCCGTGTCGGCCATGCGGTTGGAGAAACCCCACTCGTTGTCGTACCAGCTCATGACCCGGACAAGGGTGCCGTCCATGACCTTGGTCTGGTCCATATGGAAAGTCGAGGAGTGCGGGTCGTGGTTGAAGTCGATCGAGACGTTGGGCGCGTCGGTCCAGCCCAGGATTCCCTTGAGCTGGTTGGCGGCGGCGAGCTTCACCGCCTTGTTGATCTCGTCCTTGTCGGTCTTGCGCTTGGCGACGAACTTGAAGTCGATCATCGAGACGTTGGGCGTCGGCACGCGGATCGCCACGCCGTCGAGCTTGCCGTTGAGCTCGGGCAGCACCAGGCCGACGGCCTTGGCCGCGCCCGTCGAGGTCGGGATCATCGACAGCGCCGCGGCACGGCCGCGGTAGAGATCCTTGTGCATGGTGTCGAGTGTCGGCTGGTCGCCGGTGTAGGCGTGGATCGTGGTCATGAAACCATGCTCGATGCCGACCGCGTCGTTCAGCACCTTGACGACCGGCGCCAGGCAGTTGGTCGTGCACGAGGCGTTGGAGACGACCACGTGGTCCCTGGTGAGCTTGTCGTGGTTGACGCCGTAGACGACCGTGAGGTCGGCATGGTCGGCCGGCGCGGAGATCAGCACGCGCTTGGCGCCCGCGTCGATATGGGCCGTCGCCGCCTTCTTGGAGGTGAAGAAGCCCGTGCACTCGAGCGCGATGTCGACGCCCAGCGCCTTGTGCGGCAGCTTGGCGGGATCGCGCTCGGCCGTGACCTTCATCTTGCCGCGACCGACATCGATCGTGTCGCCGTCGACCTTGACCTCGCCGTTGAAACGGCCATGCACCGAATCGAAGCGGAACAGGTGGGCATTGGTCTCGACCGGGCCGAGATCGTTGATCGATACGACCTCGATGTCCTTGCGGCCCGATTCCATGATGGCCCGCATGACGTTGCGGCCGATGCGCCCGAAGCCGTTGATTGCAACCCGAACTGCCATGTCTTCCTCCGTTAGCCCCTGAGCCGGCGCGCCGCGTCGGCAATCGCCTCAGCCGTGATTCCGAAATGTTTATATAGGTCGGCGGCCTTGGCGGAAGCGCCAAAGCCCTTCATGCCGACAAAGGTGCCGCGCGTTCCAAGCCAGCGCTCCCAGCCGAAGCCGCCGGCCGCTTCGCAGGCGACCCTGATCGTGTCGTCGCCGCCCAGGACCTGCCGCCGATAGGCCTCGTCCTGCACAGCGAACAGCTCCCACGACGGCATGGAGACCACCGCGGCCGAAATACCGTCCCTGGCCAAAAGATCGCACGCCGCGACGGCGAGTTGCACCTCCGAGCCGGAGGCGATCAGCCGGACAGCGGCCGTAGCGTCGCCCGCCAGCAGGTACGCCCCGCGGGCGCAGATGTTGGCGTCGTCCGCGCCGCGCAGGGTCGGCAAGTTCTGGCGCGTAAGCGCGATCACGCTGGGCTTGTTCTTCGACTCGAGCGCGATCTGCCAGCACTCCGCCGTCTCGATGGCGTCGGCTGGCCGCATGACCTGCAGGCCGGGGCTGGCGCGCAACGCCGCCAGGTGCTCGACAGGCTGGTGGGTCGGGCCGTCTTCACCCAGCCCGATCGAATCGTGGGTCATCACGTAGATGACCCGAAGACCCATCAACGCCGCCAGCCGGATCGAGGGCCGGCAATAGTCGGTAAACACCAGGAAGGTGCCGCCATAGGGGATCACGCCGCCATGCAGCGCCATGCCGTTCATGGCCGCCGCCATGGCGTGCTCGCGGATGCCGTAATGGATATAGCGGCCGGCCACGTTGGCGCGCGTCATCTCCTTCAGCGTCGCCGTCTTGGTATTGTTCGAGCCGGTGAGATCGGCCGAGCCGCCCACCGTGTCGGGCAGAACCGGATTGATGACTTCGAGCGTCTCCTGGCTCGACTTGCGCGTGGCCCAATTGGGTTTCTCGGCTGCGACCTTGGCCTTGAAGGCAGCGATCGCCTCGCCGACGGCCGGCGGGATGTCCCCCTTCTGGCGGCGGTCGAACTCGGCACGGTCGGCATCCGCCATGGCGGCATGGCGCTTGGTCCATTTACGTCGTGCCGACTTTCCGCGCGCGCCGATCTTGCGCCAGGCTGAGAAGATCGGCTCGGGGATGTCGAACGGGGGATAGTTCCAGCCGAGCTTCTGGCGGGCGCCTAAAACCTCGTCCTTGCCGAGCGGCGAGCCGTGGGTGGCGGCGGTGCCCGCCTTGGTCGGCGCGCCGTAGCCGATCACCGTCTTGCAGGCGACCAGCGAGGGCTTGTCGGTGACATTGCGCGCCTTGCGGATGGCGCGCGTCACGGCGTCGGGGTCGAGGCCGTCGACCGCCTGCACGTGCCAGCCCGCGGCGGCGAAGCGCTTCTTGTGATCCTCCGAGGTGCTGAGCGAGGTCGGCCCGTCGATCGAGATGCCGTTGTCGTCGAACAGCACGATCAGGCGGCCGAGCCCGAGATGGCCGGCGAGCGTGATCGCCTCCTGGCCGATGCCCTCCATCAGGCAGCCGTCGCCGCAGACGACATAAGTGTAGTGATCGACGATATCGCGGCCGAAGCGTTCGGCGAGCAGGCGCTCGGCGAGCGCGAAGCCCACCGAGTTGCCGAGGCCCTGGCCGAGTGGGCCGGTCGTGGTCTCGATGCCGCTGGCGTGGCCGTGTTCGGGGTGGCCGGCGGTGCGGCTGCCGAGCTGGCGGAAATGCTTAAGCTCGTCGAGCGTCATGTCGGCGTAACCGGTGAGATGCAGCAGGGAATAGAGCAGCATCGAGCCGTGGCCGGCCGACAGGATGAAGCGGTCGCGATCGGGCCAGTGGGGCTCCGAGGCATCGAACTTCAGGAACTTGGTGAACAGCACCGTGGCGACGTCGGCCATGCCCATCGGCATGCCGGGATGACCGGAGTCCGCCTGCTGCACGGCGTCCATGGCGAGGGCCCTGATGGCGTTTGCCATGTCGCGGCGGGCGGCGATTTGTTCGGTCATTTTATGCAGGCGCCGTACGGTTTTTGAGAGGCGGCGCGCAACATGCCGACCGCACTTTGGCGCGTCAATGCGCAAAAGCCGACGGCGCGACCAACATCTAGCGGGCCACGATGCTCCACAGGACCAACATGTTGACCACTCACGGGTGCTCCACTTATCCTTCTCGGATGGAGCAGATGCAGCCGGGAGACGACCTGCCATCCGCCGCCGGGGGAGCGATGTCCAAAGCCGCCAGTGCGAAGGACCGCGTCGATGATGCGCTCAGCCGGCTGGAATCGATGGTGGAAGAACGCCTGCGCGCCGAATCGGCCCGGGCCGACGAGATGGCGAAGCGTCTCAACAAGCTCGAGCGTCAGCACGACGACCTGAAGAAGGTGGCGATGGAGGTCGAGGGTCGCCTGGAGCGGGCGATGGAGTACATCCGCTCGTTGCTGGCCGCCGATCAGCAGTAACAAGTCCACCGCTGCCGCCAACGACAGAGGTGCTTCGGCCGGCGCGACGTGTCAGACTGTGAATCCCCTCAAACGCCGATAAGGCGCAATAAAAGGAGTAGCGGAAAATGCCGCTGGTATCGATTCAGATCGCCAATCGCACCTATGAACTCACCTGCGGTGACGGCGAGGAAGAGCGGGTCCAGGAACTGGCCGCTTATGTCGACGAGAAGGTCGGCGAATTGCGCAAGCAGCTCCCGGGCGCTCCCGAAATCAAGCTGATGGTCTTCGCCTCCCTCATCCTGGCCGACGAGAGTCGCGAGGCGCGCGGCATGGCCAAGGCGGCGGAGAGCGCGCGGGCGAGCGCCACCGACAGCGCCGAGACGCTGGCGACGGCGCTTGAGGACCTGATCACCTCGCGCGTTGACAAGATGAGCAAGAAGGTGAGCGGCGCGGCTTAGGACCTCTTTACCTCCCTATGCGAAGCATGGGGAGGTGGCCGAAGGCCGGAGGGGTCGGAAGCAGCAGTGCCGGTGCTTCCGACCCCTCCGGCCCTGCGGGCCACCTCCCCATATGATGGGGAGGCTATTGATTGCGGCGACCGCCCCGAATGCCTACATTGGCAATGGGGCGGATTTCTGCGCGGCGCGTGGTTTTGCTAAAACCCCGGGGCCAATAAGATCTCCTGGGAACTGTTCCTGGCCTTGACCGTGGTCTTGGCTACACGGTGCCCACCTGCTTACGCAGGCCTTGGAGGTTTCACGAACCACGGCCCATCGTGGAGCCGCCCCACTTTGCTTCTCCTTTCGACGCTTCTTCGTCCGACGTGGCCCTGATCGACGACAAGCGCACGTTGCGCAGCGCCATGCTTGCGTGGCGCGGCGCGCTGCTTGGCGACGAACGCCGTGCCGCGGCCGACGGCCTGCTCGCCACCTTGCGCCGGGAGATCCCGTTCGAGACGCCGGCGGTCGTGTCGGGCTTCTGGCCGATCAAGGAAGAGATCGATATCCGGCCGCTCATGATCGAGCTGTTCAATCGCGGATGCCAGATGGCGCTGCCCGTCGTGCAGGGGCGCGGCAAGCCGTTGCTGTTTCGCGCCTGGCGTCCGGGCGATCCCCTCGAAGCAGGCGTGTTCGGCACCCTGCAGCCCCCGGCGCGGCGCGAGACCGTCGAGCCCGACGCGCTCCTGGTGCCGCTGCTGGCCTGCGACGAGGACGGCTGGCGGCTGGGCTATGGCGGCGGCTTCTACGATCGCACGCTCATTGGCCTGCGCGCCCGGCGCAAGGTGACGGCGGTCGGCGTCGGCTTCGACCCTCAGCTTGTGCCCGAAGTGCCGCATGGGCCGGACGATCAGCCGCTCGATTGGATGTTGACCGACCGGCGTGCTTGCGCCTTTGTCTAGCGCATGAAAGTCCTGTTTTGCGGCGATATCGTCGGCCGGGCCGGCCGCGATGTAGTGATCAAGGAAGTGCCGCGGCTGCGCCGCGAGCTCGGCCTCGATTTCGTGGCAGTCAACGGCGAGAACGCGGCGGCGGGCTTCGGCATCACCGCCAAGATCTGCGCCG
>Ga0193726_1000308_pt1 | contig 58687 bp, 59 predicted proteins | sample H2c1metaG_FD_144928 | JGI IMG/M metagenome (GOLD analysis project Ga0193726, IMG submission 144928) | Soil microbial communities from a riparian zone of the East river system, Colorado, United States - H2c1 | ecosystem: Environmental > Terrestrial > Soil > Riparian zone | place: USA: East River... | reverse complement strand
ATCATGTGCTTCAGGCCGTCTTCGATCCTCTTCTCGATTTCGATTTCGCCCTCGCGCGTAAGGAGCTCGACCGATCCCATTTCCCGCATGTACATGCGCACCGGGTCGGTGGTACGGCCGAACTCGGGGTCGACCGTGGAGAGGGCCGCTTCCGCCTCTTCCTCCGCGTCCTCGTCCGGCACCCCCGCCGGCGCGGTCTCGGAAATGAGGAGCGTATCGGCATCCGGCGCTTCATCGTAGACCTGGATGCCCATGTCGTTGAACGTCGAGATGATGGCCTCGATCTGCTCGGCATCCACCATGTCGTCGGGCAGGTGGTCGTTGATCTCGGCGTAAGTGAGGAAGCCGCGCTCTTTTCCGAGCTTGATGAGGTTCTTCAGGCGAGTGCGGCGGGCTTCGGCGTCCTCGGGCCGGGCCTCTGCACGCAGCAGCAGGGCGCGCTCGGCCTCACTGTTGCGGCGCGGCCGGCCGGCCTTGCGCAGCTTCAGGAGCTCCTGCGCCTGAAGCTTGAGCTGGGCCTTGAGTTCCTTTTCCTTCTGCTTGGCAAGGAGCACGGCTTCCTTCGCCTTCGCCTTCTCCAGCGCGGCGAGTTCCTTGGCTTTCGCCTTCTCGCGGGCAGCGAGCTCCTTCGCCTTCGCTTTTTCGTGAGCGATGCGCTCGCGCTCGCGCTGTTTCTCTTTGGCCGCCTTGAGGCGCAGCTTTTCCTTTGCCGCGCGCTCCCGCGCTTTCTGCTGTGTTGCAGCCTTGCGCGCCCGTTCCTTGTCTCTTGCCGCATCAAGGCGCGCGCGCTGCTTGTCCTTTACCGCTTTCGCGCGAGCTGCGTCCTTCGCTTTGCGGACTTTGTCTTTTGCTCGCGCCGCCTTAATACGGGCCGCCTGCTTCAATTTCATGCTGTGAACTCTTTCCTTCTCTTTGGCGGCCTTGACGCGCGCGATATCCTGCGCCTTGCGCGCCCTTTGACGTTCCTTCTGCGCACGCAGCTTCTTGGCGGCTATAGCATTCTGTGCCTTGAGCCTCGCCTGAGCCTTAGCGCGTGCCTTCGAGTTAAGCTTATGATTCGCCATGATTACACGACCCTTCATGGTGTCGAACGGGAACCTGATATTGTAGCATTATTCCGAATCGTTTCCGCTATTCCCTTGAGTTCGTTGAGCTGGACAAGCAGGGAACTCATCTCGGCCCGTTCTTCCGGCGTGGGATCGGGCTTCGCGGTCAGGGCGTCGAGTCTGTGCTTCCTTTGCTTCTGCTGCCACAGCGTCACCAACCCTCGGAATTCCACCTCCATATGGTCGGCTTCGAGCTTAGTTTCGTCGAGTGCAGCCTGGCTCGAAGCAAGCATGTCGGCGAATTCGGTTCCGGCGAAATGCTCGATGAACGCGCCGCCATGCGCCAGCGGGTTGCGGTGGCAAAACTCGGCCACGGCAACTAGCATGCGGCCCTCGAAGGAGCCGGGGTCGAGCATAGCCGGCGGAAGCTCCGCGGCAAGCGTAGGCTTCGCAAGCAGACACTGGAGCAACGCCCGCTCTAGTCTGCGTTCGGGAGACTGCGCACCGCGGCCCGGTCCGGAAGCCGGCGCAGCGAATCTGGCTTCTGTGAGCTCTCGGGCAAGTTGCGCTTTTTGATCATCGTTCAGATGTGCCGTGGTTTCGATCCTCTGAATTAGCTGAGACTTCAACGTCCGGGCCGAAATTTGCTTCAGCAGCGGTTTCGCTTCGTGCACAAGTCGCCCGCGCCCCTCGTGCGTATTCAGGTCAACACGCCCTATTAGCTCGTCCACAAAGAACTCCGACAGCGGCCGGGCCGTCTCAAGCTTTTTCTCGAACGCTTCCTTGCCATTTTCCCGCACAAAACTGTCGGGATCGTGTTCGGGCGGCAGGAACAGAAACCGCATCGCCTTGTCGTCTTTGAGGTGCGACAGACTCACTTCGAGTGCGTGCCAGGCAGCCTTGCGTCCGGCCGCGTCGCCGTCGAAGCAGAAAACGACTTCGTCGGTCTGCTTCAAGAGCTTGTCTATGTGTGTCGATGAGGTGGCCGTTCCGAGCGTCGCGACGGCATATTCGACGCCGTGCTGCGCGAGCGCCACCACGTCCATGTAGCCTTCGACCACGATCGCGCGGCCTGCCGCGCGGATTGCCAACCTTGCTTGGACAAGACCGTAGAGCTCGCGCCCCTTCTCAAAGAGCGGGGTCTCCGGAGAGTTGAGATACTTCGGCTCCCCTTCGCCGAGAACGCGGCCGCCAAAGGCAATCACCGATCCGCGCTGATTGAGAATGGGGAACATGATGCGGTCGCGAAACCGGTCGTAGCGCCGTCCGCCTTCGCCGTCGATCACGAGCCCCGCGTCTTTCAACGCCTTGTCGTCATATTGGGGAAAAACGCTCGCCAAATTCTGCCACCCCTCGGGAGCGTAGCCGATACCAAAGCGCGCAGCGATCTTTCCGGTCAATCCACGCCCCTTCAGATACTCAACTGCGCGAGGCGCGTCCTTGAGCTGTTCACGATAAAAATCGCAGGCTCGCTTCAGAATATCGTAGAGATCGGGACCGGTTTCGGATTCTGCGCCGCTTTTTCCTCCACGGCGCTCGAACTCCGGCATCTTCATCCCCACCGACTCGGCGAGGTCCTTTACCGCGTCGACGTAGCCAAGGCCCTGGTATTCCATGAGGAAGGAGATGGCGTTGCCGTGCTCGCCGCAGCCGAAGCAATGATAGAACTGCTTGATCGGACTGACGGTGAACGAGGGCGTCTTTTCCGTGTGGAAAGGGCAGCAGGCCATGTAGTTCGCTCCGCCCTTCTTCAGTGGAACGTAGCGTTCGATTACGTCCACGATATCGACGCGATGGAGCAGATCTTGCTTAAACGATTCTGGAATCACGGTCGAGGTGAGGTTTTGTGTGAAACGGTGCGTGGATTTGCGCGCCACGCAAGTTCGAGCGTTTGGCTCTCCCCGCCGTCATGTTCTCTTTATAGGCGAAAATTCCTCGAACGCAAGGGGATGCGGATGCCACCCTATCGAGCCCTCTCAGCCTGCAAGTTTCGCCTTGACCAGCGCGGACACTTTGCCCATGTCTGCGCGTCCCGCCAGTTTACCCTTCAACACGCCCATTACTTTGCCCATATCTGACATACCTTTCGCGCCTGTTTGCACCATCGCAGCCGAGACTTCGCCGGCGAGCTCGGCATCCGTCAATTGGTTGGGCAGATATCCCGAAAGGAGGTTCAATTCGTAGGTCTCGTTGTCCACGAGGTCTTTCCGACCGGCAGTCTGAAACTGTGCGATCGAGTCGCGGCGCTGCTTGATCATCTTCTCGACCACCGCGACAACCTCCGCGTCGGCCAACTCCTTCCTCTCGTCCACTTCACGCTGTTTTATCGCGGCGAGCAGCAGGCGGATGCCCGAGAGCCGCTGGGCTTCTCTTGCCTTCATCGCGGCCTTCATGTCCTCGACTACTTTGGATTTGATAGGCATGGAAATCGGAGTTGAGAGTCGAAAATTGGGGCGAGGGTCAGAAACCGCAAGAGGCCACGAGCGAAAGGCCGGAAACGACAAGGGCCAGACGGGTTACCCCTGTCCGGCCCTCGATCCGCGTTCTGTGTCCTTAATTCTCTAAGTCCTCAAACCTAAAAGAGCTTGGGCGGCAGCGTCTGATTCCGCAGGCGTTTGTAGTGCCGCTTGACTGCAGCTGCGAGTTTTCTCTTGCGGTAAGCAGTCGGTTTTTCGTAGAACTCGCGGGCACGCAATTCCGTGAGGAGCCCGGTTTTTTCCACGGTGCGCTTGAAGCGGCGCAAAGCCACCTCGAAGGGCTCATTTTCCTTGACGCGTACAGTCGGCATGAAGGCCAGGTGTCCGAAAGCGAAGGCGCGGATTCTACCAGAGAACGCCCTCTGGAGTCACCTGTCCCGGGTTGGGCGGCGCCACCCCGGCTTGCTCAGGCGCTCGAAGATGAGATAGAGCGCGGGCAACACGATAAGGGTGAGCAGAGTGGCCGTCACCAGGCCGCCGATCACCACGACCGCAAGCGGTTTCTGCGTTTCCGAGCCGATCCCGGTGGATACCGCCATCGGCAGAAGCCCGAGGGCGGCGAGCAGCCCCGTCATCAGCACCGTGCGCATGCGCGTCAACGAGCCCCGCATCACCGCCTCCTCTGGAGAGGCGCCGGCATCGCGCAGCTGATTGAAATAGGCGACCATGACCACCCCGTTCAGCACCGCCTGTCCGAAAAGTGCAATGAAGCCGATGGCGGCGGAAACCGAAAGCGGGATTCCCGTGATGAGCAGCGCGAAGATGCCGCCTATCAGCGCGAATGGGATGTTGAGCAGAATGAGGAGCGCGCTGCGGAATGCGCCGAACGCGTCAAAGAGGAGGATGAAGATCAGCAACACCGACACAGGAACAATAATGGCGAGACGCGCCATGGCCCGCTCCTGGTTCTCGAACTCGCCGGACCAGGTGATGCTGTAGCCGGGCGGCAGCTTGATCCGCGCGGCGACGCGATCCTTCATGTCCGATACCACGCTGCCCATGTCCCGTTCGGCGATGAAAATGCCGATCGAGTAGACGCGAACACCGTTCTCGCGGGCAATGTTCATCACGCCTCCGATCGTGCTGAACTCGGCTACCTGCGAGATCGGCACGTACGCGCCGCTCGGGGTGCTCACCGTGATCGAGCGCAGGTTGGAGACGGTGCGCTGCGGATCGGCGAGGCGCACCGAGACGGCGTAGTGACGCTCGCCCTCCCAGAGTTGCGTCGCAGGCTTGCCCCCGAGCACCATTTCGATCACGTCCTGGATGTCGGCGACATTCAGTCCGTAACGTGCGGCCGCGGCCCGGTCCACGCGAATGAGAAGTTGCGGCAGCTCTCCCAGCCGGTCGACGAAAGCGCGCTTCACGCCGCGCACGTCCTTGATCGCGTCCAGCACCTTTTGCGACTGGTCGCGCAGCACGTCGAGATCCTCGCCGAACACCTTGATCACGATCTGACCGTCAATCTGAGAGATCGATTCGAGCACGTTGTCGCGGATCGGCTGGGAGAAGCTGGGTTCGATGCCCGGGAAGCGCGACATCGACGCGTCCATCTCGTCTATCAGCTGACGTTTGGATACGCCGCTGCGCCACTGGGAGTCGGGCTTCAGGCCAACGAAAATCTCGCACATGTTGATCGGCTTGGGATCGGTTCCGTCCTCGGGTCTGCCGCATTTGGAGATGACGGTGTCGACTTCCGGAACGGTCGCCAGGGCGGAGCGGAATTGGCCGGCCATGCGCTGCGTCTCGGTCACCGATACCGAGGTGGGCAGGTTGACGTTGATCCAGATCGAGCCCTCGTTCAGCTCGGGAAGGAATTCGGTGCCGAGCTTCGGCACGACCGCCAGGCTCGCAGCCAGGGCGACAAGTGCGGTACCCAGGACTTTTTTCTTGTTCCATATCGCCCAGGCGAGCGCCGGCTCGTACGCGCGCTTGCAGGCGTGTACCAGAGCATTTTCCCCCTCGGGGAGGTTCTTGCGCAGCAGCCACACGCAGAGTAAGGGCACCAGCGTCAGCGAAAGGATCAGCGACCCGACCAGGGCGGAGGTCACCGACCAGGCCATCGGCGCGAAGATCCGCCCTTCGTGACGCTGCAGCGTGAAGATCGGGATGTGCGCCGCGATGATGATGAGCATCGAGAACAGCGTCGGCCGCCCCACCTCGACCGTCGCGGCCAGAATCTTTTGAATCCGCGGCGTGCGGTCGTGCGCCTCCTCGGAGAGCTTGCGGAAAACATTCTCCACGACGATCACCGCACCGTCGACGATGATGCCGAAATCCATGGCCCCCAGAGACAGCAGGTTCGCCGGAATCCCCACCCAGGTGAGGCCGATGAAGGTGGCGAGGAGGGACAGCGGGATCACCAGCGCAACGATGAACGCCGCCCGCAGATTCCCGAGAAACAGTAGCAGTACCAGCGTGACCAGCATGGCACCTTCGACGAGATTGGTGAACACCGTCTTCAGCGTACGATCGATCAGCCAGGTGCGATCGTAGAACGGCGCGATCGTCACCCCGCGCGGCAGCCCGGACGCATTCATGGACTCGACTTTGTCCTTGACCGCCTTCAAAACCTGCGAAGGGTTTTCTCCCTTTCGCATCAGCACGATGCCAGTGACGACATCGTCGTCATTGTCCTGTCCCACGATCCCCTGGCGGGGGATGGAGCCGACGCTCACATTCGCCACGGACTTCACGAGGATCGGCACGCCGCCCCTCTCGGCGATCACGATATTGCCGATCTCGTCGGCCGAGCGCAGCAGGCCGATGCCGCGGATGAGGTATTGCTGCCTGCCCTGCTCGAGGTAGCTTCCGCCGACGTTGGAGTTACCGCGCTGCAGCGACGAGAACAACTGTTGAAGCGTCACCTTGTAGTCGCGCAGCTTCCCCAGGTCGGGATTGACCTCGTATTGCTTGATGAGGCCGCCGAAGCTGACAATGTCGGCGACTCCCGGGATTAGGCGCAACTGGCGCTCGACGGTCCAGTCTTCGATGGAACGGAGATCCCTCGCGTTCAAGGTATCCGACTTCAACCGATAGCGGTAAATTTCCCCGATCGGCGTCGACAGGGGCGCGAGCGACGGTTGCGCGCCGTCGGGCAGATCCACCTCGCGCAGCCGCTCGACTACCTGCTGTCGCGCAAAGTAGGCGTTGGCACGATCGTCGAAGGTGATGATGATGAAGGACAGCCCGAACTGCGTGTGCGAGAACAGACGTACCGCGTTAGGCAGACCGGAGAGCACCACCTCGAGCGGAACCGTGACCTGCTTCTCGACCTCCTCCGCCGCGCGACCCGGGTAGAGCGTGATCACGTTGACCTGCGTGTCGGTCACATCGGGAAATGCTTCGATCGGCAAGGACTTGAAAGCCGCGAAGCCGCCGGCCACAAAAAGAATCAGACCCAGAACGACGAACAGCGGCTTGTTCAGTGCGAAGGAAACGATGCGTTCGATCATTGAACCGCCCTGCGCATCTGAATGCGGGCCGCTCTAGGCGGGCGCGCCCCCGGCGAGCTGCCGATACAGGCGATACAGGAGGAGCGTTCCCTCTACGACTACCTTCTGGCCGAGGTCCACGCCGGAGATGACACCCGCAACGCCTTCGCGGACGCCTTCGACCTTGACCTCCTTCCAGGCATAGCTGCCCGGTGCTTCCTCGACGAATACGTAATAGCTGCCTCCGGACAGCACCAGCGCCTTTTCCGGCAACTGCAGGCCGGTACGCTGCGTATCCTCGATCTCGGCAGTGACGAACATCTCGCCTTTGAGCTTTCTGTCGCGGTTGACGACGGAGCCGCGCACCTTGACCGTGCGGGAGGCCGGATCGACGAAATCGGAAATCGCGTCCAGGACAGCTTCGAAGCTTTCCTCCGGCCAGGCGGAAGTGCTCAGCCGCACCTTCTGCCCGCGCCTCAAGCTCGCAAGCTGGCTCTCGGTCGCATCGAGCTGCACCCAGAGGCGGGAGGGATCGGTGATGACGAACATCGCCGGGGAGTTGGAGAGTTGCAGGTCGGTTCGCAGCTCCTGTCCCGGGTTGATGTTGCGCTCCACGACGACACCGTCGATCGGACTCGCGAGTGCGAGATTCTGGTCGACAGACTCATTGCTTCCGTCGCCATAGAGCTTGATCTTGCCGGAAGCACGAGCCCGTTCGGCATCGGCGCGCGCGTAGTCGGCTTCCGCAGTGCTCATGTCCTTGCGCGAAGAAACCCCGGCCGCGTACAGCTCCCGCAGCCGGCTTAGATTCTTTTCAGCCAGGGCGAAATCGGATTGTGCCCGACGCGCATCGGCCTGCGCCTGGCCAAAATCGGGAGAGGCCAGCACCGCCAGGGTCTGGCCCCGGGTGATGCGATCTCCTGCCTTCACCAGGATCTGGATCACGCGCCCCGCAAAGGCGGGAAACATCCGTACCGTGCGGTTTTCATCCCACACCAGACGCCCGGGCAGACGTAACTGCTGCGGCACGCTCTTCTTCACCGCCTCTGTCGCGAACGAGCCGAGCTGGTTGCTATCCTTCGGAAATACGACGCGACCGTTCTCAAGCCTCGGCCGCGCCACATCGGACTTGGCATCTCCGTTACCGCACGCCGATACCAGCACCGCAGCAACGAGCGCAACTATAAAAGCTGCCGCGCGGCCCAGGTCAGGTTTGCGCTCGAATATACTCACTGTCTCTCGTTCCCGAGTCGCTGCGTTCCGGCTTCCCATGCGGCAAGCGCCTTGGAGTAATCGCTTCGCGCCGTCGCAGAATCGATCTGAATCGCGCGCAGCGTCCGGCGGGCGTCGAGCAGGTCCATCACTCCGACGGCGCCGTTTTTGTACGCAAACTCGACGGAGTCAGATGCCTTCTTTGCTTCCACCAGAAGCGACTCATCGTAGCGCTGTAGGCGCTCTGCTGCCGCCTGAAGGTCCGACAGCGTGCGGCTGAGCTCCGCACGCGCCTGCGCGCGCACCTTGTCCAGGGCCTCGAGCGCGGCATTGTAGTCCACCTCAGCGCGCTGGATCTCGCCCTCATAGTAGTAACCGGCAAACAGCGGGATGCTCATGAAAACGCCGTAGCTGTTGCCGTTGCCGGCGCCGCTGCCCGACGCGTAGGAGGGGTTGACGGGGTAGTGGTCGAACTGCGCACCGACGGTCAGGTCGCGCGTACGCAGACTTCGCGCAAGATCCCGTGCTTTCTGCGTCCCCTCGACGCGGTTTCTGGCAGCGCGTACGTCCGGGCGCCGTTCAATCAGCTCGTCGGCGACGCCCGCCCCCTCGAGAACCGCCAAAGACGGCCACGGATCGGCGGCGCGGATGTCTGCAGCCTGCGCCTCGGCGCCGATCAGATAAGCGAGCGCGAGCTGGGCGCGACGGCGGTCCGCTTCCGCCGCGCGCGCGTCATTCAGGGCGCGCAGTGCATCGACACGCAATCTCGCGACGTCTGCGCTGGCGATGTCGCCGGCCTTCAAGCGCAGTTCCGCCGCCTTCAGCGAGCCTTCGAACAACGAGGTAGTGTCGCGCGCGATACCGACCTTGTCCTGCGCGAGCAGCAAGTCATAATATGCGGCTCTGAGGGCAAGTCGCTGCTGGCGGACCGCAGCGGAGAGGTCCTCGGTGCTCGCCGACTCGAGGCTTCTCGCGTTCGCGACGCGCAACTCGCGCCGGTCGCCGCGCTCTATGATCTGATCGATGCGGATCGAGCTGTCCACGAACTTGTCGCGCAAAGGTCCGGCGCCCACGCCGACGGAAGGATTGATCGCTCCGATCCCGAGGCTCAATGTGGGGTTCGGTCTCGCGCTGGCGGACAAGGTGTTTGCCTGTGCCGCTTCGACCGCCCGGCGTGCCGCCTGCAGCTCGCGGTTGTGGGACCGAAGCAATTGCTCGGCTTGCGAGAGCGTGAGTGCGCCGAGATCCGCAGATTGGCCGAAGGCGGCCAGTGCCTGCACTGCGAACGCGAGACTCAGAAGCATCTTGCCCGCCCACGGATGGGGAAGCTTGCATATGAACATGAGGGGCGGAATTCTATTCAAGCGCGGCTGACAACAGACTGACGGAAATCAATAAAAGGGCAGAAAAATCATGCTGGTGCTGGGGATCGAGACCTCGTGCGACGAAACCGGGGCCGCCGTGTATGACGGCGACCGCGGTCTGCTCGGCCACGCGCTGCATTCCCAGGTGACGCTGCACGATCCCTACGGCGGGGTCGTGCCGGAGCTTGCTTCACGGGACCATATTCGACGGCTCCTCCCCCTCATTCGCGAAGTCTTGCACCAAGCCGGTGCCAGTGAGTCGGACCTGGACGCGGTTGCGTTCACTCAAGGTCCGGGCCTCGCCGGGGCACTGCTGGTCGGCGCCGCGGTCGCAAACAGCCTCGCGTTCGGCCTCGGAATACGGGCGATCGGCGTGCATCACCTCGAAGGGCATCTGCTTTCGCCTCTGCTCGAAAAAAATGCGCCGTCCTTTCCCTTTGCCGCGCTCCTGGTTTCGGGGGGACACACCCAGTTGATGCGCGTGTCGGGAGTCGGGAACTACGAAATGTTGGGCGAAACGCTGGACGACGCTGCCGGCGAAGCTTTCGACAAGACCGCGAAGCTCCTCGGACTCGGCTATCCGGGCGGGCCGGCGCTCGCCAGGCTGGCGCAGCAAGGCAAGCCCGATCGCTTCGCGTTTCCGCGCCCCATGCTCGAACAACTGGAGAAGAACGGCGATCTCAATTTCAGTTTCAGCGGATTGAAAACGGCGGTGGTGACGCTCGCGCGCAAGCACGCGCTCGGGGTGCAGACGCGCACCGGGGATTCGAAGAGCGACTCGCAGTGGCACGCCGATGTAGCCGCGGGGTTCCAGGAAGCCGTGGTCGACGTTCTCGTGGCGAAATCGCGCGCAGCGATCGCGCGTACGGGCCTGGACCGGCTGGTCGTCGCAGGGGGCGTCGGCGCGAATGTGCGCCTGCGCGCTTCGCTCGACGCCGCCGCCGCGCGCGACAAGTTCAGCGTGTTCTACCCGGCGATGGAATTCTGCACCGACAACGGCGCGATGATCGCGCTTGCAGGCTGCCTCAGGCTGGAAGCCGGCAAAGCCGGCGCGGCTTCGGGGGGATTTCTGGTCAGACCGCGCTGGGACCTTGCCTCGCTGCGTTAAGCGGTTTCGCCGGTCCTTTTCTCGCCGATGCGGCCTTCTTTCCCGGCGACGAGATTGAGAATGTTCGTCTTGTGGCGCCAGACGAGCAGCGCCGCCACGAGTATCGTCGCAGGCAGCATCGAATTCAGCTCGAATCCGAGCGATGAGGTGAATCCCAGCAAGGACATGAAAAATGCGTAAAGCGGCGCAAACACCGCGGAGACGATGGCTGCCAGCGAGGAATACCGAAAAAAGAGCGCGACGATGATCCAGGTCGCGAGCGTCGCGAGGCCGAGCCATGGATGGATCGCAAGCAGGATCCCGCCCGCGGCGGATACCCCCTTCCCGCCCCTGAAACCGAAGAACAACGGGAACAGATGACCGAGGAACACCGCGACCGCGCAGGTCGCGACGCCGGTCGCGTCTACGCCGTAGTCCGCGGCGTAACGCGCTGCAAGAAATACCGCGAGCCAGCCCTTCCCGCCGTCGCCGATGAGCGTGCAGAATGCCGCGAGCTTCTTTCCCGAGCGCAGCACGTTCGTCGCGCCGGGATTTCCGGAGCCATACGATCGCGGGTCGGGAAGCGCGAAGGCGCGGCTCACGATCACGGCAAAAGACAGCGACCCGATCAGATACGCAATCGAAATAAATACTGCGGTGGCCATGGTGATCCACTAAAATTCGCGGCAAGAGTTTAACCCCAAAACCAGCCGCGACACCTTGGACTTCGTTTTCATACGCCAGCTACGCCTGCCGGCCTGGATCGGGCTCTACCGCCACGAGAAAGTCGCCCCGCAGACGATCGAGATCGACCTCGAGATTGCTCTTCCCGTCGGAGCCGTAGTGTTCAACACCAGGAAGGTCGCCGACACCATCGACTATGGAGTGGTGGTGGAACGCATCCGCGTCATGCTCGAGAAGGAGCGCTTCGGCCTCGTCGAGAATCTCGCTGAACGAATCGCCAATCTCATACTAGAGGACTTCCGCTCACCGCACGTCAAGGTGAGTATCGCCAAGCTCGGCGTGTTGCGCGAGGCGAAACAGGTGGGCGTGAGGATCGAGCGAAACGCTAGGTAAATCTGCGCTGTCCCTCCGCATGCCGATGTTCCCCTGATTTCAACAGCTCTCCGGCCAGCCGCGTTGCAACGCGGCCGGCGTTCGCCGGCGGCCGATGCGCGCAGGCGTATCGGCCGAATTCCCGGCTCACCCCCTGGGGTGGTGCTTCTGATGCAGCGCCTTCAACCGCTCGCGCGCGACATGGGTGTAGATCTGCGTAGTCGAAATGTCGGCGTGGCCGAGCAAAAGCTGCACCACTCGCAGGTCCGCGCCGTGGTTGAGCAGATGTGTCGCAAAGGCGTGACGCAGAGTGTGCGGCGAGAGCGCTTTGCCGGGAATCGCCGCAGCCGCGCGCTTCTTGATCAGGAACCAGAATGCCTGCCGCGTCATCGGACCCCCGCGCCCCGTGACGAACATGTAATCGCTGGAACGGTTCTTCAATAGCGCCGGGCGCGCTTCCTTCGAGTAGCGCGCGAGCCAGTCGAGCGCCTCCTCGCCGAGCGGCACCAGGCGCTCCTTCGAGCCTTTGCCGAAGATGCGGACGACACCCATGTCGAAGCTCACCTCGACGAGCTTCAAGCGCGTGAGTTCAGAAACGCGCAATCCGCTCGCGTAGAGCACCTCCAGCATCGCCCGGTCGCGAAGCCCGAGCGGTGTGCGCGGATTCGGTCCAAGCAAAGCCTCGACATCGCCTTCGGAGAGCGTCCTGGGAAAACGCGGCGGCTTCTTCGGCGCGTCGAGCTTGAGCGTCGGATCGGTCGCGATGCGCTGCCCGCGTGCCAGAAACCGGTAGAAACGCTTGAGACTGGAATGCAGCCGCGCCTGAGTGCTGGAGCGAATGCCGCGCTTCTTCCCCGGGAGACGTTGCGAGTGCCGCCAAGCAAAATACCCGGAGAGATCGGCTTCGTCCGCCGCCAGGAGCGAGGCGCGTCCTTGCCGCTCGTGCCAATCGGCAAACAAGCTCAGATCGAGGCGATAGGACTCGAGCGTGTTTTTCGCAAGGCCGTCCTCCAGCCAGACGGCGTCGCAGAACTCGTCCAGCAGAGCCGCGTTCTCGGCGTTCATCGCCTGCGTTCGGCGCCCTCGTGTGCGAGCAGCCAGTGCTTCACGGCAAGGTGAAAGCCGGCCTCATGATGTGCGAAGCCGCCGATCCCGGCCAGGGCGACCACGCGGTGGCAGGGAATTACAAGCGGCACCGGATTCGCCCCGCAGGCCTGCCCGACGGCGCGGGGGGCGGAGCCCAGCTCGCGCGCGATTTCACCGTAGCTGCGCGTACGGCCCGAATCGATGGCTGCGATCTTTTTCCAGACGCTGCGCCGGAACGGCGTGCCCTGTCGTGCGAGCGGCAAATCGAAACGGAATTCGGGGTCGTCTAGATAACGCTCGAGCTGAGCGCATGCACGTTCCGCGAGCCGGTCCCGCGGCGCTGACGCCTTGCCAGATTTCCGCAAAAACGCGATTTCCGCGAGGAAGCCGCCTTCGGTGCGGATGCCGAGCAAGGCGAACGGGGTCGGCAGCTTCGCCTGGAAATCCGCGCCTGCGACGCGCGCACGCTTCATGAGATCAGACGGGTTGGCGCGCGGCGCGGATGCGAAAGAGCTGCATCGCGATGACAATTGCAAACAGGCCGAGGCCGACGACGTCGGCCGCCGTGGTCGGATACACGAGCGCAAGCCCTGCCGCGATCAGCATGACTGTCTCGGCCCAATTCGCGCGTACCAGCAGCCAGCGCTGCACGCCGCCTGCGAGCGCCGCGATGCCGATCGCGGCGGTCACGGTCACTTCGGCGATCGAGCCCCAGTTCGCGCTGCCCAGCGTCTTGATCGAACCGGTCAGCAGCAGGCCCGTCCCGGAAGGATCGAGCACGAACATGAACGGCAGAAGGAACGCAGGCATGGTGTATTTCCAGGACTGCAGCGTCGTCTTGTATGGATCGCCGCCGGTGATCGCGGCGGCGGCAAAGGGCGAGAGCGCCGTGGGCGGTGACACTTCCGAGAGCACCGCGTAGTAGAAGATGAACATGTGTGCGGCGAAATCCGGCACGCCGAGCTTGATCAGCGCGGGTGCCGCGATCACCGCGCAGATGATGTAGCTTGCCGTCACCGGCACCGCGAGCCCGACGACCCAGACGATGAGCGAAGTATAGAGGGCCGTCAGAAACAGCGACCCGCCTGCGTACTCGATGATGATCGAGCTGAATTTGAGGCCGAGCCCGGTCAGCGTCACCACGCCGACGATGATTCCGGCGCCCGCGCAGGTAACGGCGACGTTCAACACGCCGGTCGAGCCCGCTTCGAGGGCCTTGAAGAACTTCGACTGGAAAATCTCTTTCACGATCGGCCCGCGGCCGCGGAACAGATCGTAGGAGAACATGGCGCTATCGCGGTGCAGGAAGCTCGTCGCGAACGAGGTCAGCGTCGCCCAGAACACCGACATCACGGGCGAGTAACCCATGAGCATGAAGACCACGATCGACACCAGCGACAGGAAGTGGAACCAGTACTGCTTGGTGAGGCTCCACAAGGACTCGACGCGCTCGAACCTCACCTCGCTCATGCCGAACTTGCGCGCGTCGATCTCGACCATGATGAGGAGCGCGAGGTAATAGAGGCAGGTGGGGATCGTCGCCATCAACAGCACGTCGAGATACGAGATCTTCAGGAATTCTGCGATGAGAAAGGCCGCGGCGCCGAGCACGGGCGGCGAGATGATCGCGCCCAGGCCTCCGGCCGCGAGCAGCCCGCCCGCCGCATCCTTGCCGTAGCCGGCCTTGACGAGCATCGGGTAGGCGACAGAGCCCAGAGTCACCGTGGTCGCGACACCGCTCCCGGAAGGACCGCCGAGGAGAAACGACGCGAGCACGACCGTGCGGCCGGCACCCGTGGATTTTCCGCCCATGGCGGAAAACGAGAAATCGATGAAGAATTTTCCCGCGCCGGAAAACTGCAGGAAGGCGCCGAAAATCGTGAACAGGATGATGAGCGACGAGGACACGTCTACTGCGACACCGAAGATGCCTTCGAGCGTCATGTACATATGCCCGACCAGGCGCCCCACCTCATAGCTGCGATGCGCCCACAAGCCGGGAAGGAACTCGCCGAAGAGCGCATAAAGGATGAAGGCGATCACCACCGCGGGGATGATCCAGCCCGAGGCGCGGCGCATGCCTTCGAGGATCATGAGGATCAGCGCCACGCCGAAGAAAAGGTCCCAGTTGTCCGGCGAGGTGTTGCGGTCCCAGAAATCGTCGCCGCCCCGGATTACGTAGGCGATGATGGCGACCGCGGCAAAGGCGGCGATCCAGTCCCACCACATGATGCGATGGCGGAAACGCTTCGTGACGGGAAAAACCAGATAGATCATGAACAGCACGAAGCCGACGTGCACCGGGCGCATCACCTGCGTCGGGACGATCGCGTACGCGGAGTAGAGATGGAACAGCGACATCACCACCGCCGTCGCGGAGACGAAGACGCCGAGCGCGCCGCGCAGCTTGTTGCTCGCGCCTTCCTCCTCCTCGATGAACTTCTCGGCCTTTTTCAGCGCCTCGGCATCGATGACCGGCTCAACGGTCGCCGGCTTCGCGATTTTGCTCATCCGCCCTCCTCGGCGCGCATGCTAGCACAGGGCCCAAGACGAACGGTTGCTTGAATAGCCTCTACTTCAGCTTCACGCCTCTTTCGGCGAAATACTTTACGGCGCCGGGATGAAACGGGATCGGCGAAGCATCGGCCCGCTGATTCTCTAGCTTGAAGTTCTCCGCTTCCTTGTGCACGTTGATCAAATCCGCCTGGTGGTCGAAGATGACCTTGACGATGTTGTAGGCGTTCTGGTCGCTGAGAGATTCGTTCGAAACCAGGATATTCCACACGGTCGCGATCTTGTTGTCCGCGTCCATGCCTCTGTACATGGTCTTCGGGATCGTGTCCTCGATGTAGAGCTGGCCGTATTTCTTGTTCATCTTCGCGACGGCGTCGGAGTGGTCGATCATCTTGATCTTGACCCCAGGCGTGTTGGCGAGGTCGGTCACCGCCGCCGTCGGCAGCCCGCCCACCCAGAAAAACGCGTCGATCTTGCGGTCTTTGATCGCGTTCACCGATTCGGCAACGCCCAGGCGCTCGCGCTTCATGTCCTTGTCCTTGTCCAGCCCGGCAGCTTCTATGACGCGAAAGCCCATGACTTCGGTCGCGCTTCCGGGCGAGCCGGTCGAGACGCGCTTGCCTTTGAGGTCGGCCATTTTGTTGATGCCGGTGCCTTCGATGGTGACCACGTGCATGCGGTTGGGATACAAAACCATGAGAGTCTTGAGCGGTACCTTGTTACCCTTGAACTTGTCCTCGCCGCGGTAGGCATCCTGGCCGGCATCCGCCATGGAAAAAGCGATATAGGGCTGGCCGGTCGCGACCAGCTTCAGGTTGTCCACCGAACCGCCGGTCACTTCGGCTGTGGCCTGCATGCCCGGCACGTATTTGGACAGGAGATTGGCAAGCCCGCCGCCGATCGGATAGTAGACGCCACCCGTCCCGCCGGTGGCGATCGACAGGCTGAATTTTTGCTGAGCCTGAGTCGTGCCCGAGAACGCGAGTACGGCTGCGAATATTGCGGATGCAGAAACTTTCATTGGATTCCCTCCTGTGAAAATGTGTCCCTTAAGATTTCGGCCGCTGGCGCGGCCTGTCCGGTTTTTTCCGATTATCCCTGCAGCACGGGCATCCGCCAAGTGGAGCGCAGTTTACTTCGAAAACAGCCGGCCGATGTCCTTGAAAGCCTTGAATTCGAGCGCGTTGCCGCAGGGATCGAGCAGGAACATCGTCGCCTGTTCGCCGACCTCGCCCTTGAAACGCAGGTGCGGCTCAATGACGAACTTCATGCCGGCCGCCTTGAGTTTTTTCGCGAGCCGCTCCCATTCGTCCATCGGCAGGACGGCGCCGAAATGCCGCACCGGTACCTTGTCTCCGTCCACCGCGCTGGTGCCGCGGTGACCGGCTTCTTCCGGCGCGAGATGGGCGACGATCTGGTGGCCGTAGAAATTGAAGTCCACCCAGTCGTCCGAGCTGCGCCCCTCCGCGCAACCGAGCAGCCCGCCGTAGAAGGCGCGTGCCTTTGCGAGGCTCGTGACGGGAAAGGCAAGATGAAACAGGGGCAGCGCGGACATTGGCGGCTCCGTAGAAACGGCGTCGCCGGATTCTACCCGGACTTTGGCTCAGGCCGGCCCGATATCCCTGAACAGTGCGCCGTCCCTGGCGAGATCGCCCGATGCGCGCACCTCGATGCTCCTGCATTCGGCAAACGCAAGCATGCGCTCGATAGGCACGTACGCAAGGCGCGCGATTTCGGGATCGACGTGAATCTCGTTCGCGCCCGTCTCGAGCGTCTTGGCGAGATTCGCGAGGCCGTTCATCGCCATCCAGGGACAATGCGCGCAGCTCTTGCAGGTCGCGCCGGCTCCCGCGGTCGGAGCTTCGATGAAACGCTTTTCAGGCATCAGCATCTTCAGCTTGTGGAGCATGCCGCTGTCGGTCGCGACGATGAATTCGTCGGCCTCGAGTGCCTGCGCTGCGCGGATGATCTGCGTGGTCGAGCCGACCGCGTCTGCGAGCGCGATCACTTCGGCGGGGGATTCCGGGTGGACGAGCACTTTGGCTCGTGGGTGCTCTTTCTTCAGGAGCCCGAGCTCCAGCGCCTTGAATTCCTCGTGCACCACGCAGGCGCCGTGCCAAAGGAGCATATCGGCGCCGGTGCGGCTCTGTATATGGGCGCCGAGATGCCGGTCGGGGGCCCAGAGAATTTTTTCTCCGCGTTCGTGCAGGTGTCGCACGACCTCGACCGCAATCGACGAAGTGACCACCCAGTCGGCGCGGGCCTTGACGGCGGCGCTGGTGTTCGCGTAGACCACCACCGTGCGGTCGCGATGCAGATCGCAGAATTCTGAAAATTCCCCGGCCGGACAGCCCAGGTCGAGCGAGCAGGTCGCATCGAGGTCCGGCATCAGGACGCGTTTCTCGGGATTGAGAATCTTCGCCGTCTCGCCCATGAAACGCACGCCCGCCACGACCAGTGTCGGAGCTTCCTGAGCGCGGCCGAAGCGCGCCATCTCGAGCGAATCGGCGACACAGCCGCCGCTCTCCTCGGCTAGATCCTGGATATCGGGATCGACGTAGTAATGGGCGAGCAGCGCCGCGTCACGCTCTTGCAGCAAGCGTTTGATGCGTGCCTTGAGCGCCCGGCGCTCTCCCGGACTCGCTGCCTCGGGTAATTTCGCCCAGGCTTCGGCAGCACAAGACGCGCCGGCGATCTGGCGCTCGAACTGGATAACTCGTGTGGGTGCGATGTTTCGTGTGGGTCCGGTGTCCATGATGCATCCTGCTGCGACGCACCATTATACTGCGCCCGGCGACTGGATCAGGGCGCAGGGAGACCCGAAAGATAATCGACGAGGATCTCGACGTCCTTGTCCGAGAGCGCCTGCGCCGCAGAAGTCATGTTGCCGTCGAGATCGGCGCGGGTCTGCGCCTTGAAGCCGCGCAGCTGCGTTCTCAGATATTCGAACTGCTGGCCGGCGAGCCGCGGAATGTGCTGCTGGCCGAGAAGGGCCGGCCCGTGACACTGCACGCAGTTGAACTGCTTGGCGAGCTTCGGCCCGGCTGCGGCGTTCTCAGGCGAGGTCTTGTGCGACGAGGCCGCCGCTTTCTGCTTCGAGAAATACGCCGCGAGCTCGTTCATCTCCTTGTTGGAGAGGTTCGCAGCCATCGGCGTCATCTGTGGGTCCTTGCGGTTGCCTTCGCGGAACTGGAACAGTTGCATCGAAATGAACTGCCCCGGCTGCGCCGCAATGGACGGATTGGCCGGGATGACCGAATTGCCCTCCGGGCCGTGGCAGGCAGCGCACAACTGCGGATCGGCGCCGCTTGCCGCACTCGCCCCGAAAAAAGAAAGCGCGGCGGCAAAAGCCGCCGCGCTGCGCAGATTACCGTTCACTTCTTCGCGTAACTGATGCGGTAGATGATTCCGTTGTAGTCATCCGAGAACAGCAGCGACCCGTCCTTCATCTGCAGCACGTCGACCGGACGGCCCCACATCGGCGGATCCGCTTTCTCGTCCGTGAGGAAGCCCGTCAGGAACGGTTCGGCCTTCAGCACCTTGCCGCTCTCGTTGAGCACCACGCGATAAATGTCATAGCCCTGCTTGGTGGTGCGGTTCCACGAGCCGTGCCGCGCCATGAAGATGTTGTTCCGGTATTCAGCCGGGAACATGTTCCCCGTGTAGAAGCGCATGCCGAGCGGGGCGACGTGCGCGCCGAGTTTCACCGCCGGGGGTGTGAATTCGGAGCAGGAGCGGTTCTTTCCGAATTCCGGGTCGAGCGTGTCGCCCTGATGGCAATACGGATAGCCGAAGTGCTGGCCCTTCCTTGTTGCGACGTTCAGCTCGTCGCTCGGGGAATCGTCGCCAAGCCAGTCGCGGCCGTGCTCGGTGAACCACAGCTGCTTCGTCGCGGGGTGCCAGTCGAAGCCGACCGAGTTGCGCACACCTTGAACGTAAGTATCGGCGATGCCGGTCTTGGGATCGACACGCGAAATCGACGCCTGGAAGTAGGACGGCATGACGATGTTGCCGGGCGCACCGACGTTGTAATAGAGCTTGCCGTCGGGCCCGAGAGCGAGAAACTTCCAGAAGTGGCCGGGTTGAGTCTGCGGATCGAGGCCGTCGATCACCACTTTGCCAGCAGGCGGGGTGTCGAGGCTGCCCTCGATGCCGTCGTAGCGCGTGATGCGGTCGCGTTCAGCCACGTAGAGCGTGCCCTTGCTGAAAACGATGCCGTTCGGGGCGTTGAGTCCCTTGAGTATCGTCTTCACCTCGCGCTTTCCGTCCTTTTCGACTACGGCGTACACGTTCTTCGCGAGGCGGTTGCTCACGAACACCGTGCCCTTGTCGCCGAGCGCGAGCGAGCGAGCCTCGGGGATGCCGTCGGCCCAGACCTCGACCTTGAAGCCTGCCGGGACTTTCAGCTTGTCCATGGGCAGTTCGCTCGACGGTCTCCCCGTCATGTGGGGAGCGAAGGGGTGCAGGGACGAACTCCCCTGTTCGGGCGTGCGGCCCTGCTGCCAGGAAGGCGGCGCTGCAGGCGCCTGCGCTTGAGCCACGGCGGCAGCCAGCGCACAGACCAACGCGAAGGTGAAAGAGATCAGCGGTCGGAACGGTGAGGGCAACATGGAATATCCTCCTTTTCCAGGGTGTTGTTGTCTTCGAGGGGCGCCGCGATGCAATCGGCGGAGCGAAGTGGCATGATAGCCACGCTCGATCCCGGGCGCAACCCGAGAAGAACGAAAAACGGAGCCGCACCCTTCTTGCGCAACGCGGCAAAAATATTATGGCGCATCGGAAAATAGCCTCATATTCAACCGCCGTGCTCGCGCCGGTCTCGATCGACCGGATCGACGCCGACGCCATCCGCGAGGGCAGACCGACGATCTCCCGATGAACATGTCAGCCTTCTTGCCCGAGCAAAGCCTTTTTCAAGCTGCCTGAAACAGGATTGTCGCCGAGCCAGATCCTGAGCAGCGCGCGGTAGAAATCCTCGCCCGCGATGGCCTTGCCCCTGGCCTCGCCGTTAAGCACCACGCGGGTACCGGACCCCGGAAGCCAGTCGAGCGCGACGACGTCGCCCTCTTTCGCCGCCTCGATCGAGTTCATGACGGCGGCCAGCTCGGCGAGACGTTCCTTCAGGGCCCCAAGCTCGGCAGGAGAGGTGTTGTCGCGAATGCCTTCGTTGAGCGCGTCGGTCAACTGTTTCGCGCTGAGATCGCGCATCAGTCGCATGCTGACCCGCTTCGGGCCGGGCAGCGCGAGCACCTCAGCGGCGTCGGTTTTCTTGTTCGCGAGATAGAGGCCGGCCACGTAGACCTTGAAAAAGGCCTTGGTGCGCAGCCCCGCGCCGTTCAGCACCAGCTGGTTCGATCCCAGGTTGATGCGCTCCTCGACGTTGACGCCCGCCACCTCGGCGGCAAACGCCTGCACGGCGCCTAAGGCCAGCGCGAACAGCAGGAAGCTTTGCATTTTCGTCATTTCGGACACCTTCGCAAGGCACAGCATTGAGCGGGTTCAGGCGCTCTCATAGAGCCGGGTGAGAACGAACTCGCGGTGGCCGAGCGCCGCGGCGGCGGTGAGCCGGCCGTTCGCGGTGCGGAACATCATCTCGAGCAGCTTGTCGCCCGCCTGGTCCATGTCGATCTCCTTGCGCGTGATGCCGGAGACGTCGACGTCGATGTGCTCGGACATGAGGCGCACCGTGCGCGGATTGGCGCAGAGCTTGATCACGGGCAGGATGGGATTGCCGATCACGTTGCCCTGCCCCGTAGGAAAGAAGTGCACCGCATAGCCGCTCGCCGCGCACAAGGTCACCATCTCCGCCGCGGCCGAAGACGAATCCATGAACCACAGCCCCGGGCCGCTCGGGACTTCGGCCTTGTCGAGCACGCCATCGACCAGGCATTTCTTTCCGATCTTCTGGATGTTGCCGAGCGCTTTCTCCTCGATCGTGGTGAGGCCGCCCGCGATATTGCCCTTGGTCGGCTGCGACTCGGACAGGTCGCTGGTCTTGTGGCGGTTCACCACCTCCTGGTAGCGGTCGAACATGAACATGAACCTGTCCCGCACCGCCGGCGTCCTGCAACGCGCCGCCACCAGCTGCTCGCCGCCGGTGAGCTCGGTCGTTTCGCCGAAAACCAGCGTCACGCCGTGCGCGTAGAGCTTGTCGAAGGCGTTTCCCACGCAGGGGTTCGCGCCTATGCCTGAAGTCGTGTCGGATTCGCCGCACTTGGTCGATACCCACAGATCCTTGAGCGGACGTTCCTCGCGGCGCAATTCGGAAGCCCACTGCATGTAATCCTTCGCCGCTTTGGAGGCGCGGCGGATGGTTTCCATGTCGCCGTGGCCCTCGATACCGAAGAAGGACACGGGTTTGCCCGTCGCGGCGATCCCGTCGGCGACGCGCTTGGCCCAGCCGTCCTCGATGCCGATCACCACCACCGCCGCGACGTTGGGATTGGAACCGGTGCCGATCAGCGTCTTGAAATGCAGCTCGAGATCCGCGCCGAACTGCAGCCGCCCGTAGGGATGCGGGATTGCGAGCGCGCCCTTGATATTGTTCGCCACCGCTTCGCAGGCGGCGTTGGAGAGATCGTCCACCGGCAGTATCACCACGTGATTGCGCACGCCGACGCGGCCGTTCTCGCGTTTGTAGCCGCTGAAGCTCGCGTTCTTGAGATCGATCGCCATGCGCGTTTCGCCTACCAGCGCTTCGTTTTGATGTTGTGGACGTGGGCATGCTCGCCCACCTTGATCGGAGCGATGGTGCGGCCGATGTCCACGCTGTACTTGATCACCGTGTCGCTATTCTTCAACTCGCGTATCGCGAGCTTGTGACCGATGGGGATGTCGCTCTGCGCGCGGACCGTGATCTCCTTGTCCTGATCCATGATCCAGCCGGTCAAATCCTGTCCGGCCTTCACGCCTTCGACAACAACCACGCCGACGGAGTCGTTTTCGTCGTGCACTACGAAATGAATCACGAGGCTTCAGCGACAGAGCAGATTGCCGGCATCCGGATCGACCGGCCGGGTGCAATCCTGGACGTTGATCTTGCGCGTCGGATCGGGCTCGGGCGCCCCGACGGACATCTTGCCTTCCGGACCGAGGCGATAATAGCGCACGCCGTCTGCCAGCATTACCCCGACGATGATCGCGTTTCCGAGCGGCGAACCGCTAGCCGCGCTTGCCTGGGAGGCGCCGCCCGAACCCGGAGAGCGTCCCTCGGCCGAATATCGGACGGCACAGCCCGACAATGCGACCGCGAACACGATGCAACCTGCCAAAATCACGCGCATAGGTTGAAAAGTAGCATGCGCCGCGGCGTTTCGCCATGTTCGCGATGCCCGCTTTGCTAGAATTGCCGCAAGAGCGGGCCTCCGGCGAGGCCGCTTTGAGGCACGTGAGCCGGAATCGGATGGAAAGAGCGGAGTCGCCCAAACCCGCCCTGCCCGCGCGGAATGGAGATAGAGCCATGAACAAACCCGTTGAATCGCTGCCCGCGGAGAAGCTCGAGTATTTGAAGCGCCGCACCGACAAGTACTTCAGCAAATCGCGGCAGATCGTCGAGAAATTCGGCGACCGGAGCGTCACCTACGGTGTGTTCCTGCGCCGCGGCGTGATCTGCGCAGTCGACCCGGCGATAGACATGCTGCGCCAATACTATTCCACCAGGGCCGAGCCGCTGAAGATCACGCGCCTCTACGAGGAAGGCGCCTTCGTCCCGGATCAGAAGCCGATCTTCACTTACACCGGTTCGTTTGCCGCGCTGGTGGAACTGGAGACGCTTATCCTGCAGCGCGTCGGTGTTCCCTGCGTCAGCGCTTACAACGCCTACAAGATGGCGACGAACCTGAAGAAGGTCGCCTTCATCGACATGCACGCGCGCCATTCGCCCGGAGACGACCTGTCGCTGCTTGCGGCCTACGGGGCGTCGGTGGGCAGCCGGATGGCGAAACTGAACGGCGCCATCGGCTTCGTCGGCTCTTCGCAGGATCTGACTGCGCATTTTTACGGCCAGGAAAAAGGCATCGGCACGATGCCGCACGGCATCGTCGGCTACGCCGGCTCGACGCTGCGTGCAGCGCAGATGTTCGTCGAAACGCATCCGAACGAAAATCTCACGGTGCTGATCGACTACTACGGCCGCGAGTATTCGGACGCTCTCGAAGTGTGCCGCTGGTGGTACCGGGACACGCTGCCCACGGAGGAGAGCAGCGCACGCCAGCTTTCGCTTCGTATCGACACGCACGGCGAGCGCTATGCCGAAGGCCTCGACTACGAAAAATCGACCGAGATCGTGGGGAACTGGCTGCACCTGCCCAACGAGTACGAGGCGGTGCGCTATGTCATGGGCGAGGAGGCCTTTGACGCCGACAGTCTCAACATCGTCAAGGACCGTGTGCGCAAGGTCCTGTTCGGCACCGGCGTCTCGGTCGCATCCGTCATCCAGTTGCGGCAGACACTCGACGCGGCCGGCTTCAACGCCTGCAAGATCGTCGGCTCCTCGGGCTTCAACCTGTTCAAGTGCAAGATGTTCGCGAACAGCAGGGCGCCGCTCGACGTGGTCGGGACGGGCTCCTTCATCCCCGACAATTTCAACGATACCTTCGCCACCGCGGATATTTTCATGTACGAAGGCAAGCCGGGAATCAAGCTCGGGCGGGAGAAACTGTTCCAGGGATTGAAACCGTAACCAGCCGTCGCTCCCGCGCAAGCGGGAGCCCAGCGTCGTGAACGTCACTGGATCCCCGCTTGCGCGGGGATGACGCGCGAGGAGGAAAAGCACCATGTTGTTTCCCACGACTCTCGTCGGCAGCTACCCGCAACCGGAGTGGCTGATCGACCGCAAGAAGCTCGCCGGGCGCTTTCCACCCCGAGTGCGCGCAAAGGAGTTGTGGCGCATCCCGGAGCCTTTCCTCGCCGAGGCGCAGCAGGATGCAACGCTGCTCGCAATACGCGCCCAGGAGGAAGCGGGCCTGGATATCATCACCGACGGCGAGATCCGTCGCGAGAGCTACTCCAACCGCTTCGCCACCGCGCTCGAAGGCGTGGACATCGACAACCCGGGCTCAGCCCTGGACCGCTCGGGCCACCCGAATCCCGTACCGCGCGTCGTCGGCAAGATCCGCCGCAAACACGCGGTCGAAGTCGAGGACCTGAAGTTCCTACGTGCCCACACCCGGAAGCAGATCAAGATGACCGTGCCGGGCCCTTTCACCATGAGCCAGCAGGCGCAGAACGACTACTACAAATCCGAGGAGGAGGCGGCGATGGACTACGCCGCCGCAGTGAACGAGGAGATCCGCGACCTTTTCGCAAACGGCGCCGACATCGTGCAGATCGACGAGCCCTATATGCAGGCACGGCCGGAGAAGGCGCGGCAATACGGCTTGAAGGCGCTCAATCGCGCCCTGGAAGGAATCGCGGGAACCACGGCGGTGCACATCTGCTTCGGTTACGCCGCGGTGATCCACAGCCGGCCGAGCGGCTATTCATTCCTGGGCGAACTCTCGGGCTGTAGCTGCAAGCAGGTTTCGATCGAGACGGCCCAGTCGAATCTCGATTGCGCCGTGCTGAAGGCGCTGCCCGGGAAGAAAGTCATTCTCGGTGTCATCGACTTGAACGACATGACGGTGGAAACGCCGCAGACCGTCGCCGCACGCATCCGCCGCGCGCTGCCTTACGCCAGCGCCGCGGACCTCATCGTGGCGCCCGACTGCGGCATGAAGTATCTGCCGCGCGAAGCGGCGTTCGGAAAAATGAAAGCCATGGTCGAAGGCGCCAGGATCATGCGCGCGGAGCTCGGCGGCCGATAAAGACTGGGGGGCGACATGATCGCGGTGATTTTCGAAGTGGTCCCGGCTGCGGGCAGGCGACAGGAGTATCTGGATATCGCAGCGCAGTTGCGTCCCGAGTTGGAGCGGCTCGACGGATTCATATCGATCGAGCGTTTCGCGAGCCTCTCGGACGAAAACAAGCTCCTGTCGCTCTCCTTCTGGCGTGACGAGGAGGCGGTGCGCCGCTGGCGCAATCTCTCGAGCCACCGGGAAGCCCAGGCACGCGGGCGCTCGGGCGTGTTCGCCGATTACCGCTTGCGCGTGGCCGGGGTCATCCGGGATTACGGCATGACTGAGCGGGCCGAAGCCCCTCACGACAGCCGCGCCGTCCACGCGGCCTAAACGGCGCTTTCACGCCGCACGCAGCCGTTCGAACCCCGCCTCGAGATCTGCGCGCAGGTCTTCCACGTTTTCCAGTCCGGCGTGTATGCGGAAGCCCGGTCCCTTGTGCGGCCACTGGGTAGCGGTGCGCGCCTCGCGCGGATCGAAAGGCACGATCAGGCTCTCGAATCCGCCCCAGGATGCGCCGATGCCGTAGAGATCGAGGCCGTCGATCATGGCGCAGAGCGCGCGGTCGCTGACGCCTTCCTTGAGCACCACACCGAATAATCCGCAGGCGCCGGTGAAATCGCGCTTCCAGATCGCATGGCCTGGATCGCCGGGCAGGCCCGGATGCAGCACACGCTCGACCTCCTTCTGCCGCGCGACCCATTCGGCGAGCGTAATGCCCGCCTGCCAATGCTGCTTCAGCCGCACTGCCAGCGTGCGCAGCCCGCGTTGTCCGAGATAAATATCGTCGGGCCCCGCCGTTTGTCCGAGCTCGTAAGTCGAGCCGCGCAACTTCGGCCACGCCTCTTTCGTGCAAGTGATCGCGCCGAGCATGGCGTCGGAATGCCCGACGATGTACTTGGTCGCTGCCTGCACCGAGACATCCACGCCGTGCGCAAACGGCTTGAAATGGAGCACGCCCCAGGTGTTATCCATGATGACGGTGATCCCGCGGCGATGCGCGGCTTCCGCGATCGCCGGCACGTCCTGCACTTCGAAGGTGAGCGAGCCGGGCGATTCGAGGTAGATCACACGGGTGTTCGGCTGAATCAGCGGTTCGATTGAGCGCCCAAGGAGGGGATCGAAGAAAGTCGTGGCGACGCTGAAGCGCTTAAGCGTGCCTTGGGCGAAGTTGCGTGTCGGCCCGTAGACACTGTCGCTCATCAGCACATGATCGCCCGCGGAAAGAAACGCGAGCAGCGCGCCGGAACAAGCCGCGAGGCCGGAAGGATAGACGACGCAGCGGTGCCCGCCTTCGATCTCCGCGATCGCCTCCTGCAGCGACTCGGTCGTCGGTGTGCCTAAGCGCCCGTAGTAGGTACCCGGCATCTCCTGCATCCGGTCATTGCGCTTGCGCCGGTACTCTTCCACCGTCTGCGACAGGATGGTGGAGGCATGGAACACGGGCGGGTTGACCGCGCCCTCGAATTTTTCTGGATGGAGTCCGGAATGGACGATCGTGGTTTCTTCGCGCATGGCGGTCCTTCCTGCGTTGGCTGAAACTGGAAGCCGGTATTTTGACAGCAAGCAACGGAGAAGGCCGGGTCTCAACGTAGAATAACGGTTGAAGCCCGCGGCGCTTCAACCTCACGCGTTTGGTGCGGACGCACGCCGCTCAAAGCGCGGTTGCGCCTGGCGCCGCAGTCAATTTTTTGTGATGACATCTTCCGCTCCCAGCATTGCCCGATCCCTCGTCAGGCTCGCCTGGCCGGTGCTCATCGCGCAACTCGCTGTGATCGCGAGCGGAGTGCTCGACACCATCATGTCGGGTCGCTACAGCGCGGTCGATCTCGCCGCGGTGGGCATAGGCGCGAGCGTTTATTTCAGCGTGTTCATCGGATTGATGGGGGTCGTGCTGGCGCTCTCGCCGATTGCAGCCCAGCTTTACGGAGCGAAGAGGGACTCGCAAATCGGCGAGGAAGTACGGCAGACTGCATGGCTCGCTCTCGGCCTTGCCGTTGTCGGCGTGCTCCTGCTGGCGTTCCCGGAGCCGTTCCTGCGACTTGCCGGCGCCCCGCCCGAGGTCGAGTCGCGCACGCGCGACTATCTGCTTGGCATCGCCTGGGCCCTGCCTGCCATGCTGCTGTTCCGCGTGTTCTTCGCGCTCACTACCGCGGTATCGCGGCCGCGCGCGGTGATGCTGATCAACCTCATCTACTTCGCCGTCAAGCTGCCGCTCAACGCGCTGTTCATCTACGGCGCGCTCGGCGCGCCCGAGCTCGGCGGCCCGGGTTGCGCGGTCTCGACCGCGATCTCGAGCTGGCTGATTTGCGTGATCGCCTGGATCTATTGCGCGAGGCACCCGTTTTACGAGCGGTTCCAGGTTTTCGCGAAATGGTCCTGGCCCGATCCTCGTTCGATCTGGAATCATCTCAAGCTCGGCGTGCCCATGGGTCTGACCTTTTTCGTCGAAGTCACCTCGTTCACCTTTATGGCGCTGTTTCTCGCGCGTCTGGGCGCGGCGACTTCTGCGGGCCACCAGATCGCTTCCAACGTCACGGCGGTCCTCTACATGTTCGGGATCGCGGTGGGGAACGCCACCGCGGTGCTCACCGCGCAGGCGATCGGCGCTGGCGATCCGCGCCGAGCCCGGCACACCGGCCTCGCCGGAATGGGAATCATGTTCGCCGTTTCAAGCTGCGCGGGCGTGGCGATTTTCTTCGCCGCAAAGGAAGTCGTGGTTCTCTACACTCACGATGCCGCGGTGCAGGCCATCGCGGCGCAGCTCATGGTTTTCGTCGCCTTCTATCAGGTCTTCGACACGGCGCAAGTGGTGATCGTCAACGCCTTGCGCGGCTACAAGATCGCCTTCATTCCGATGCTGGTCTATACCGTCGCCCTGTGGGGCGTCGGGTTGGGCGGAGGCTACGCGCTCGGCCTCATGCACTTCGAGGCCGCGAACGCTCTCGCGCTGACGACGCCCATGGGCGCCGCCGGATTCTGGCTCGCCGGTGTGTTGAGCGTCGCCGCCGCCGGGGGCGTTCTGTTCGCTTATTTCTTGCGCGTCAGCCGCCAACACATCGCCGCGTCGGCCTAGCGGCTGCGTTGCGGGCTCCAGGCCTTTGCACTATATTCGGCGCAGGTTCATGTCACGCAAAAGAGGAAATCCCATGCTCCGCCCTGCGCTCGCAGTTCTTGTCCTTGCTCTGGTCTGCGCGAACGCTTCCGCCCAAAGTTACCCCAACAAGACGATCCGCCTCGTCGTCGGATTCACGCCGGGAGGCGTTTCCGATGTACTCGCGCGCGCGATGAGCGCCAGGCTTTCGCAGAATTTCGGCCAGCAGGTCGTGGTGGACAACCGCCCCGGCGCCGGCACCACCATCGCATCGGAAATCATCGCCAAGTCGGCGCCTGACGGCTATACGCTCTATTTTGCCGACGCGACCACGCATGCGATCAATGCCACCCTGTACCGTAAATTGCCCTACGACAGCCTCAAGGATTTCACCTACATCAGCCTGGTGGCCTCGACGCCGCTTCTGCTCGTCGTGAACCCGGCGCTGCCGGCGCATTCGGTCGCCGAGTTGATCGCGCTCGCCAAATCGAAACCGGGCCAGCTTAACTACGCCTCATCGGGCACCGGCACCATCGTGCATCTCGCCGGAGAGATGTTCAAGACCCTGGCGCATGTCGAGATGGTGCACGTACCCTACAAAGGCAGCTCGCCCGCGGTCACCGCGGTGATGGCCGGCGACGTCGCCCTGCTGTTCTCCTCGATGCCCGCAGCGCTTCCGTTCGCCAAGAGCGGCAAGCTGCGCGCGCTTGCGGTGACCACGCCCGAGCGCGTGGCGGCCGTGCAGGACGTGCCCACGATCGCCGAATCCGGCTTTCCGGGATTCGAGCTGGTGCTCTATAACGGACTGGTCGGCCCCGCGGGAATGCACAAAGACGTCGTCGACCGGATACACGACGAGCTGGCGAAGGTCCTTGCCCTGCCTGACATGAAGGAATTCTTCGCCACGCAGGGCGCGACCCCGATCACCAGCACCTCCGAGCAGTTCACCGCCCACATGCGCGCCGAGATAGCGAAGCTCGGCAAGGCGGTCAAGGACTCCGGCGCCCAGGTCGATTGACGTGGCGAAGAATTTTCTTCCGCGGCACTCGCGCTACGACTATAGCCCGATCACGGAGAGGAAGGACTATTCCTTCCCGGGCGGCAAGCGGCTCGCGTTCTGCATCACCACCAACATCGAGTGCTTCGCCTTCGGGGCGGGGCTCGGTCACGACAACGCCAAATCGGGCGAACCGCAGACGCAGCGCAACTATTCCTGGCGCGACTACGGCAATCGCGTCGGCATCTGGCGGCTGTTCGACCTTGCGGACGAACTCAAATTGCCGCTCGCGCACAACACCAACAGCCTGCTCTACGACTACGCGCCGCAAATCTTCGCGCGCATCCGCGCCCGCGGCGATGAAATCGTCGCGCACGGCCGCACCAACTCGGAGAACCTGCGCGGGCTGTGGGAACCGGACGAGGAACGCCTCATCCGCGAGGTCACGGAAACCTTCGCAAAGAACGAAAAGAAACGCCCCACGGGCTGGATGGGAGCGGGCGCCTACGAGACTTCGGTCACGCCCGACTTGCTCAAGGAAGCCGGCTACACCTACTTCATGGATTGGCCCTGCGACGACCAACCGATCTTGATGAAAACGCGCTCAGGACCCATTCTCTCGGTGCCTTACCCGGTCGAGATCAACGATTCGCCGATGGTGGTGCACCGCAAGCACAGCGCGCGCGAATTCTGCGACATGATCGTGGACCAGTTCGACGAGATGACCGAGCAGTCTGCCAAGCACCCGCTCGTGTGCAATGTCTCCATCCACCCTTACGTGTTCGGCCAGCCGTTCAGGCTGCGGCCGCTGCGGCTCGCACTCAAGCATTGCGTCGAGCACAAGCAGCGGGAACGCGTATGGTGGACGCGCCCGGGCGAAGTCGCCGAGTTCTGCTACTCCCTGCCGCCGGGAGTCGTTCCCGGCAGCTGATCCCGGAGCGCGCTGCGAGTCAGCGCTGTATCCCTGCAGGTTTTCCGAAGAGTGCACCGGGCTGAACCTGCGCGGCGGCTCCGGAGGTGACTGCCGGCTTGCGTTCCTGTTCGAGACTGCCGGAAGACGCCCCCGGGACCGCGCCGATCGCCGCAACGTCGCCCGAAAGCTCGCCGCCCTCTTCGATCGAAACCTTGCCGTAGCGGATCTTGCCCGAAACATGGCCGGTCGCGCGGATCACCAATTGCTTGCGCACAGTCAACTCGCCCTCGAAGCGCCCGCGTATTTCCGCGACATCGATACCGGCCTTGCCGACGAACACGCCGTGCTCGGCGATCTGGATTACGCGGCTGTCCATCGCGGCCTCGACCCGGCCCTCGACCACGAGCGTGTCGCAGTCGGTGATCTCGGCGCCTTTCAGCTTGATGTCGGGCCCGACGATCAGCTTGCTCACGTTATCCTCACCGGACCGGGAAGGTTTTGGGCTTTCGTGCAACTCGGGCTTGGGCGCTTCGACCTTGGCCACTTCCGGTTTCGCGGATTCCGCCCCGTTCGGCGTCAGGGCTTTCTGCAACTGGCTGTAGGGACTTTGGGGACTTTGGGGACTTTGCGCCGGCGTTCTGAGCTGGCCGGGATACGGATTGTCTTTCCTGCGAAAATTGTCGAGCATGAGCCTCCTCTGTTTGGGTGGTGGACGATCGTTCGCGGTTGAAACCGCCGATCGAAGCGTTTGAGCCTTAGCAACGCGCGTGCCACATGAAAGTCGCGCGTAAAATCATGAGATTGCCGCGAAGCAGGTGCGCACTCGGCAGCCGGCAGCGTCGCTCGCGGGCGACACGATTCCAAACGAAATTCTCAAGCGGCTGTTTGCAATGGAAATCGCGAGTCGTGCGAAAGCGACGGCGGTGCCGCAAACCGTCAGAGGTGGAGGCGTTCCAGAACGACCGCAGGATTCTCTGCTAGCGCCGGCGGCGATGCCTACATCGAGTAGGCTCCGGCTGAAGTATTTTCCCGAGGCTTGACGAACTTGAGCACGAACTCGTCCACCGGCACTTTCGGCCGGAACACGATCGCGTCGCGCGGATCTTCGGGGTGGCGCAGGAAACTGCCTTCGGTCTCGAGCCTGAAGCCCGCAGCTTCGATTTCCCGCCGCAGGGTCGCTTCCTCGATGCGGTGCAAGGACTTCGCGACGCTTACGCCCGCGCCGGATTGCGCGGAATGGTCGGCGATCACCAGGACGCCGCCCGGCCTCAGGGCTCCGAACAGCGCGCGGTTCATCCTGGCGCGATCGACGTTCATGAACGCGGTGTCGTGGTAAGCGAAGAAGAATGTGATCAAGTCGAGGTTGCGCACCTCCGGCGGCACGGGATCGTCGTAGTCGCGCAGCACACGGACCGCGTTTTGCATCGCTGGAGTTTTCGCGCGCTCCTCGAAACGCTCGCGTGCGCGAGGCGAAACCTCCTGCGAGTCCTGCCCGTATACCTTCCCGCCCGGACCTACCGCACGCGCCAGCAGCTCGGTCGAGTAGCCGCCGCCCGCGCCCATATCGAGGACCCTCATTCCCGGGCGCACCCCGGTGAAAGCTAGCAACAGCTCCGGATTTCTTCGCTGATCGGTCTGCCGGTCTGCCTCGGACCGGTCGGGGCTCGACACGATGGCGTGGTAGTCCACCGCACCCATGCCGGGCATGCCGGCGCAACCGGCGAGCGCGGCGACGCATGCAAGCACCGGCGACCACCAGCGGACGAAACGATATTCGATGTTCATGAAGTCCTCTCTTTCAGCGTCCCTGGAATTTCGGTTTGCGCTTCTCAATGAAAGCACGGATGCCTTCCCTGCGGTCCTCGGTGCCGATCAGCCGGTTGTACGCTTCGATCTCCAAGTGCAATCCCGAGGCGAGATCCATCTGCAATCCGTCGTGAATCGCGCGCCTTGCCTGTGCCACGGAAAGCGGCGCGTGCGAAGCGATACGCCCCGCCGCTTCGAGCGCTTCCCCCAGCAGTCTTGCTGGCTCGCACAGCTTGTTGACTACACCCCAAGCGAGCGCTTCGTCGGCGGAAAAGGGGCGTGCTGCGAGTATCAACTCTTTTGCGCGCCGCTCGCCGACCGCTCGAGGCAGCGTCTGAGTGCCGCCGCCGCCAGGCATGATGCCGAGCGACACCTCGGTAAGCGCAAACTTCGCCGCTTTCGATGCGTAAGCGAAGTCGCACATCAATACGAGCTCGAGGCCGCCCGCGTAAGCCGCGCCGTTGACTGCGGCAACGACGGGAACCGGGCAGTCGAGCACGGACCGGAACATGCGCTCGAAGATTTCGTGCTGCGCGAGCCATTGCTCGTCGTCGAACGAGGCGCGTTCCTTGAGATCGGCACCCGCGCAGAATGCCCGCTCGCCTGCGCCAGTGAGGACCACGCAGCGATGCCGCTCCCCGGCAGCGATCTGGCGGAAAACGCTGTCCAGATCGAGCGCGGACTGGGTGTTGAAGGCATTGGCGGCCTCGGGGCGGTCGAGGGTCACCAAAAGGACATTTTCCGGCCGTTCCTGCACCCGCAGCGTGGCATATTTTTCCATGCGTGCTCCGCTGCGGGCTGGCCGCCACGGCCAAGTCTATAGTTAGTTACTGCGGCGGCTTGACGCCACCCTTGCTCACCGCCACACGGCCGGTCGTGATCTTGCCGTCGGCGGCGACCTGCGCTCCGGTGAAGATGGTCGCGCCCGGCACCAACAGCGCCCTGTCACCCGGCTCGAAGGCGACGATGGGTGTGCCGTCGGGTACCAGGATTTTCTGCGAGCCGTCCTTGTATTCGAGCGTGAGCTCGTTGCCGCCTGCCGTCTTGACCACCTTGGCGAGATTGGCGTTCGTCATGGTGTCGCCCGGCGCCGTGTCCCATGGCGTGTGACCCGGAGCCGCAGCGGGCGGAAGCTCGTGCACTTCGCTTGCGACCAGCATGCCGCTTGCGTTTTTCTTCGCAGTCGAGCCAACGTAAGCACCCGGCTTGAAGTCGGCGAGGGTGACCGCCTTGGCTGCGGCCACCGTGAGGTTCGGAGCCAGGTTGATCTTGAGATCCTTGCCGTCACGCGTCTTCACCGAGAGCACGTCACCATCCAAGCTGGTAATGGTGCCGCGGATGCGCATCGGCGTTTGCGCACTGGCGACAACGCTCGCCAGCGCAAACGCGCCGGCAAACAACAGCAATGCTACTTTCTTCATGTCGTGATTCCTCCTGGTTAAGCCCGTCGGGCGATTCGACAACTCCCCTTGCAGCGACAGGTAAACGCCGCCGCCCAAGCTTCCATTCCGATGGGATGCAACTATTCTGGCAGATTCCGGCCTAACGTGAACTGCGGCAAAGAGGCGCGTTCCTTGTCCAAATGGCTGATCGCCCTGGGTCTCATCCTGGTGGCTGCAGGGTTGTTCTGGCCTTTCATGGGAAAGCTGGGGCTGGGCAGGTTGCCTGGGGACATCGTCGTCCGCCGCGAGGAATTCGCCCTGTACTTTCCTTTGATGACCAGCCTCGTCGTATCGATCGTCATCAGCATTCTCATATGGATTTTCCGCCGTTAGGAAAGGCCCCCTAGAGTTTCAGCAGGCGCCTGGCGTTATCTTCGAGGATTTTTTTCTTCGCCTCCCCGTCGAGGCGGGGGTGGTCCGTGACTATGGTGACCGGCTGCTCGTAGGCGATGGGGAAGCAATAGTCGCTACCCATCAGCACGCGGTCTGCTCCGACGACCTTCACCAGGTATTCGAGTACGTGGTCGGAATATCCGACAGTGTCATAGTAGAAACGGCGCAGATACTCCACCGGCGACTGCTTGACGTGCTTCAGGTCGGTGCGTTTCTCCCAACCACGGTTGAGCCGGCCGACGAGCCAGGGGAACGCGCCGCCCGCGTGGGGCAGACATACGACCAGATTCGGGAATCGGTCGAGCACGCCGCCAAAGATGAGATGCGCTGCGGCGATCGCCGATTCGAAGGGATTGCCGAGCAAGTTGGTCAAGTAATATGCGGCGAGGCGTTCGTATCCGATGACTTCGACCGGATGCAGGAAAAGCGGCAGGCCGCTCGCCTCGATGCGCTCGTATACAGGGAGAAACGCGGCGTCGGACAGGTCTTTGCCGCGAACCTGCGTGGCGATATAGAAGCCGCGCATGCCAGGGAGCTTTGCAGCGCGCTCGACTTCCCTTACAGCAAGCGCGGGTTCGTGCATCGGCAGCGTGGCGAGGCCGATGAGCCGCCTTGCATTGCGCTCGTGCGCCCGTGCGAGCGCGTCGTTGTAAGTTTCGCTGACGCGCTGCGCCAACTCTCCATCTGCCCAGTACCCCATGGGCTGCGACAGCGACAGCGCGTGAACTTCCACTCCCTGTTCGTCCATCGCCGCAAGGCGCGCGTCCAGGTCGACGAACTTCGGCCCCACAGGCCCCGTCATCAAATGACCGTGCTTGAACTGCGGGCCCTTGCCTTCGACCATCTTGTATTCGAAGCCGTGGGCGGGACCGTGCTTCGCGATCAGATCGAGGAAGCTTTGCGGAAAATAGTGCGCGTGGACATCGATCGCGTGAGGCGTGTGACTGTGGCTCATCCGTTTCCTTTTTTTCGTCCGCGATTTTACCGCGACGGGGACGGTCGCACTTATAATTAGCCGGATTGCGGGAGGGACGAGGGAATGGAAGAACGGGTCAGCTTCGTATCGGACGGCTTGAGGCTTGCAGGCGTCCTTCATCTCCCCGAGCCGCGCGGTTCGGCGGAACGGCGCGCCGCCTTTCTCGTTCTCCACGGATTCGGCAGCAACAAGGACGGCGGCGGCGGAACAGCCGTTGCGAAAATGCTCGCCGGCCTGGGCTACGCGGCGCTGCGCTTCGACTTCCGCGGCTGCGGCGAAAGCGAAGGCGGGCGCGGGCGGGTCATTTGCAAGGAACAGGTGAAGGACACGAGGAATGCTCTGTCCTTTCTCGCCACCCGTCCGGAAATCGACCCGAAGCGTATCGGCGTGGTGGGACAGAGTTTCGGCGCTGCGGTCGCCGTCTACTCGGCCGGGGTCGACCGGCGGGTCGCGGCGTGCATCTCCTCCGGAGGCTGGGGCGACGGCGCGAAGAAATTCCGCAAGCAGCACGCTTCGCCTCGGGCCTGGAAGAAGTTCAGCGCCATGATGAAGGAGGGCAAGCGCCGGAAGCGCGCGGGCAAACCGATGATGGTATCGCGCTACGACATCGTTCCCATTCCACCGCGCCTTCGCGGCAACCTCGCGCCGGGTTCGATCATGGAATTTCCGTTCGAAGTGGTGGAAACCATGTACGCATTCAATGCGAACGAGGTGGTCGGCAGTATCGCGCCGCGACCGCTCCTTCTGCTGCATTCGGCAAATGACTCCGTCACACCCACCGAGCAATCGGTCGAGCTCTTCGAGCGCGCGGGAAAACCGACCGATCTCCACCTTATCGCCGATGTCGACCATTTCATGTTCGCGGAGGGCAACACGCTGGTGGTGAACCTCGTGCGCAACTGGCTCGACAAACACTTTCCCGCGCAACCCTGATGCCGGCATGAGTAAGAAGCAAGCGCCCGCCGGCCCGCCGGCGCGGACCGCTTCGGCCGACGCGCTCAAACGCTTCGCGACGGACGTTTTCACGCGCGCCGGCCTGCCGAAATCCGATGCGGCGACCGTCGCCGAAGTTCTTGTCTGGGCCAATCTCCGCGGCGTGGACACTCACGGAGTTACAAGAATCCCGCGCTACGTCGATCTCGTCGAAACCGGCGAGATGAATCCGCGGCCGGCGATGACAGTGAGCAAGGAAACGCCCGCCTCGGTCCTGATCGAGGCCGATCGCGCGGCCGGGCCGGTCGCGATGATGCGGGGAACGGCCGAGGCCCTGCGCAAGGCCCGGGACGCAGGCATCGGGCTCGCGCTCGTCCGCGCGACCACTCATACCGCGGCGCTCGGTTACTACACGCTTGCCGTGGCTCGCGAAGGCATGGCGGGAATCGCCTTCGCGGCTTCCTGGCCTAATGTCGCCTACCACGGCACGCGCGCCGCGGGTGTGTCCACCAGTCCCATCTCGATCGCAGTTCCTGGCGCAGAGCCGCTGGTGCTCGACATGGCAACCAGCGTGGTCTCAATGGGGAAATTGAATCAGGCCAAGAGAAGCGGCGCGCCGATACCTGCGGGCTGGGCCCTCGACAAGGACGGCAAGCCGACGACAGATCCCCAGGCGGCGCAGATTCCGCTGCCCATGGCGGGCCCCAAGGGGTCCGGCCTCTCGCTGATGGTCGAATGCATCACGAGCCTTATCGCCTCGAATCCCCTGCTCGCCGAATCGCTGGAAGGCACCCCCGCAGGACACCGGCATCGCCAGAACGGCCTGGTCATGGCGATCGACCTGGCGCAATTCGGCGATCCGGAATATTTCCGGCGCGAAGTCGACCGCCTCGTCATTGCCTTGAAATCCCTGCCGGTCGATCCGGAAGTCGGGGAAATTCTCATGCCCGGCGAACGCGGCCGCCGCACCTTGGAGCAACGCAGCCATGACGGCATCCCCATTCAACGCGCCGTCTGCGACGAGCTCCAGGCATTGGCAAACAGGCTCGGCGTACCGATGTTTCCGTCGGTGCCGCGTTGATATACTGCACGCACTGAAAGTACACCTCCATGGCGAAAAAATCGAAAATCAACCCGACCCGCAAACCCGCGCGAAGCGCGGACGCCGCCGCGAAGCGCGGCTACCCCGATCTCCACGAGCATCTCGAGGCGCTCAAGCGCGCGGGGCTGCTCATCACGGTCGACCGGCCGATCAACAAGGACACCGAGATGCACCCGCTCGTTCGCTGGCAGTTCCGCGGCGGGATCGAGGAACCGGACAGGAAAGCGTTCTTGTTCACGCACGTGACCGACAGCAAAAAGCGCAAGTACGATATTCCGGTCGTGGTGGGAGCGCTCGCCGCGAGCCGCGAGATCTACCGCATCGGCATGGGCTGCGCCCTGGACGGAATCAACGAGACCTGGAATCGCGCGATGGCAAAGCCGATTCCGCCGAACATCGTGGAGAACGCGCCCTGCCACGAGATCGTGATCCAGGGCAAGGACCTCGACAAACCGGGCAAAGGACTCGACGGACTACCCATACCCATCTCGACTCCAGGCTGGGATATCGCGCCGTTTACGACGCTCTCCCAGTACATCACCAAGGACCCGGATACCGGCGTGCAGAACATGGGCATCTACCGCGGGCAGGTGAAGGCGCCGCGGCGGCTCGGCATGAATCCTTCGCTCGAACTCCGACCAGGGATCTACACCCACTGGGAGAAGATGAAGGCGCGCGGCCAGAAGCTGCCGGCCGCGGTGATCCTCGGCGCACCGCCGTGCGTGGCGTTCACCTCGGCGCAGAAAGTGCCGGAGTCGCTGGATGAGCTGCACGTAGCGGGCGGGCTCGTCGGCGCGCCGATCAATGTCGTGAAAGCGAAGACCGTCGATCTCCTCGTACCCGCCGAAGCGGAGATCGTCATCGAGGGATATATCGACACCGAGTATCTCGAGCCCGAAGCGCCGTTTGGAGAGTCGCACGGCCACGTCAACCTGCAGGAGTACAACGCTTTCATGGAGGTGACCTGCATCACGCGCCGCAAGGACGCGATCCTCACTTCCATCATCTCGCAGGTGACCCCGAGCGAGTCGAGCCTGATCAAGCGCGTGGCGCTCGAGCCGCTGTTTACCCATCACCTGCGTAATACGCTCGGCATCCAGGGCGTGAAGCGCGTCTCGATGCACGAGCCGCTCACCAACCTGCGCAAGCTGGTCGTGCTCATCATGGATCGCAAGACACCGACGACCGAGATATGGCGTGCGCTCTACGGCGCGGCTTCATGGAACCGCGCCGCGGGCAAATATGTCATCGCGGTGAACGAAGACATCGACCCGGACAACACCGACGCGGTGTTCTGGGCGATGTCCTATCGCGCCAATCCGGCGCTCGACCTGCAGATCCTGCACCACCGCGATCAGGGACACGGCCCGAGGAGCAAGCGGAACAACGGCGAAGACGCCTCGGTGCTGATCGACGCGACGATGAAGGAGGATTTTCCGCCGATCTCGCTGCCCAAGCGCGAATACATGGAGCACGCGAAGGAAATCTGGGAAGAACTGGGTCTGCCCAAACTCAAGCCCGAGTCGCCGTGGTTCGGTTACTCGCTCGGCGAGTGGTCCGAGGAACTCGAGCGCGCCGCCGAGCTTGCCGTGAAAGGCGACTATTTCGAAACCGGGAAACTCCTCGTCAAGCGGCGCCGCAAGGACGTGAAAATGAACACCGAGGTACGCGACTTGGAGCCGCGGAAAAAACCCTGAAGGGCCAGGAGAGGGCCCTCATCGAGCGGAAATGGATTCCTTGCGCGCCGGCTGGCGTGAAGGGCTGCTCTGCGAGTCCAGATACAAAAGCAGATCGCCCACGTCGGGCGAACCCAGACTCAGGTTGGGCATACGCACGCTCTGGTATTTCTCGAAGAGCATGACGGCGATCGGGTCACGCTCGGCGAGCATCTTGTCCGGGGCCAGGATGTAACGAGCGAGCCAGCCCCGCTCGCGCCGCGCTGTCACGCCCTGCAAATCCGGCCCCAGCTTGTCGCCCTGCCCGACGGTGTGGCAGGCGCTGCACCGGCTCTGAAAAAGAAACTGTCCCTTGTCGACCGTGAGCGGGCGCGCTTCCGCATAGTTTTTCCCGCGCTTGGGGTCTCTCCAGCCGAGAAAACTTCCGACCGTATCGGCGAGGAACTGCGGGTTGTCCACGGCGGAATTCCGCATCCACTGCCCGGTCGGTTCATCGCCGACCATGAGGCTTGCCGTGTGGCCGTCCTTGTTGGCTTCATCGCTGTACCTGGACAAGCCCAGTTTCTTGGTTACGATTCTGATGTCCTCCGCCTTGCCGGTAAGAAACGTCCAGCCAGGCCCGACACCGAACTTCTCCGCATACGTCTTGAGAACTTCGGGCGTGTCGTGATCGGGATCGATGCTGATTGAGTAGAAAAAGATATCTTTCCCCATTCGGTCACCGAGAAGCTGCTGCAGCTGTACCAGTCGCGCCGTTTCGAGCGGACACTCGTCCTTGCAACTCGTGTACATGATGTTGATCGCCACGGCCTTGCCCTTGAGCAGGTCGTCATAGAAATGGACCTGGGTCCCGTCCTGCGTGATCAGCGTAGTGTTGGGGAAATAATTCGCCCCCCAGCGATTGGTGGTAACCGTCGAAACGGCGGGAGCGGGCGCGGCAGCACCATGCTCCCCGACCTCATGAGCGCGGACCGGCTCCACACCCATGTGCTGGAGCGCCGTGGCGGCGAGCAGCACCAAAACTGCCTTCACGCTGGCCCGAAGTCCTGTTCGCATGTTCAGCTTCCTTCGCTCGAGCAGAAACTCGAAGACGGCAAGCCATCCGCAGGGGACGGCTTGCCGATTTGGACACAAGAAGGAACTACGGGCTGGCGATCTGCCCCGTGGCTCCCGTGAGCTTCAAGGAGTTGACGTTGTAGCTCAGATTGAAAGACGCAGCACCAACACGAGACGTCGTGGGGCTGCCGCCGCTCTGGACAAACGGGAACGTGAGCTGCACCTTGTCCGCTGCGATCAGTCGACGGCTCAGGACTTCCTGACTCGATGTGACGTATTTCTTCCCGGTGGACGATCCCACGCCGGTGACGTTGCTGAGGTCGATGGAAAGCACGACGTTGGGGGAATTGCCGAAGTCAGGATCGGTCACCACGCTCGCGCTGAGCTTCGCCTGACCCGAGAAGCTGACGCTCTCGGGCGAGCCCGTCACGGTACCCTTGATCGAAACCAGGGCGCCGGTAGTGGTGGTGCTGGTCGACGAGGACGTGGAGGTAAAGCTGGTCGTGCTCGCCGTGATCGTGGTCTGCGCCATCGCAGGGAAGCCGGACAACGCGGCCACGCTCGCCAGAACCGCGCCCCCGAGCGAGCGCACGCCAAGCGTGAACAACAATCGACGTGTCTTCATGTTTCGCTCCTTCTCAATTTCTAGATTTACTTGAGGGCGGTCGGCAGGATGTCGTCCGGGGCCCGGAACGTCACGCCCTGCGGCGTCGGGATCGGAGTCGGCAGCGGCCTCAAGAACGGTGCGCCCCCATCGTCGATCTCCCAACGCAAGAGCATGGCGTTGTCCTCGTGCACGGTGTTGTGGCAGTGTTCCATGAACATGCCGCCCCAGTCGCGGAACTGCATCGTGATGGTGATGCTTCCGCCAGGCCTGAGTCGATAGACGTCTTTGCGCCCGCGCTCCGCCGCCGGGACATTGTTCAGGCTTCCGTTGCGGGCGAGGACTTGGCCCTCCTCGAAGTGAATGTGGATCGGGTGATCCCAGCCGCCACCGCCGTTCTTCAGGGTCCAGATTTCTCTGGTGCCAGACCTCGGCGCCGCCGATACCCGGCCGAAGTCCGCCGCGAGCATGTCGCCGTTGTCGGTCTTGATGCCCCAGGGACCGAAGAAGGTCGAGACCGGATCGTTGGTGTCCGTTTTGGCGCCCCGCCCGAACTCGAAAGTCCGCGTCCGCGCCACGGGAATGGCCGACAGATCGGGATTCGGGATCAGTACGGGAGGCACCTGGCTCACGTCGGGCGTGGCCGGATTGCGCACGATGCGGAACTCGAGGAATTTCCCTACGCAAGGATCCTGCGAATTGCCCGAGAGCGCTTCGGCGACCGACAGGTCATCATCCGGCTTCTTGCCGTCGCTGTGCTCCGCGAGGTTTACCATCCAGACTTTCTGGCCGATGCTGTAGCGCGAAAAGTCTATGACGATGTCGTAGCGCTCGGCGATGCCCTGCTCATCGAGCTGGGTAAGCGGGACCGGAACCGGGAGCAGATTGCCGTCGTTGGCGATCTGGAGCATGGTGGAGCTGTCCGAGAGCGCGATCTTGAAGAAGCGCGACACGCTTGCGTTCAGGATGCGGAAGCGGTACTTGCGCCGCTCGACTTCGAAGAACGGCTTGTAGGTGAGGTTCACCGTCATCCGGTCGCCGAGGAATCCGTCGAAGTCGAAGATGTCCATGGCGAGCTGGCCGTTCGCATCCCAGGCTTTTTCCGCGAGCATCAAATTGACGTCGTACTCGAGGTTGCCGAACGACTTGAGCGTGCCGCTCGGGAGCCGCAGGTTCACCCCGTCGTTGATTCCCTCGTTGCCGCGATCGAGGGCGCTGTAGATGTTGAACATCGCAGCGTTGCCCTTGTACACGTTCTGCGAGGTGAAGCTGAACATGTGGTCGTGAAACCAGTGCGTGCTCATGGTCTCGCGCCAGTCCCCCGGGATGTTGATCTTGCCGCCGTGGTCATCCGGCGTCGCGGCCCTGGGATCCGTGGCCCCGGTATTGACGGTCCTGAATCCCGCGAGAACGATCGGCCAGTGGTAATCGTAGAACTGGCCGGGAAAGAAGAACGCGCCGGTGAAGCCGTCGTTCTCCGCTCCGTGATGGCCGTTGTGCTCGTGGGTGCTGATGGTATGCCGCCCGAAGCCGCCGTTCTGTCTGACGTCGAACGGGAGCTTGTTGTGATGGCGGAACAGGATCGGCTCGGCATAGCGGCCGATGACCAGCTTCGGTGGAATCGTCCCGTTGAAGGTCCACACCGCGTTCACCCCCTGTGTCGGCAGGCCCGGATGGAACTTCAGGGGAATCGATGCGGTCGGGTCGATACCGGAATTGAACTGTGATGCAACTTGGGGGTTATAGATCGTATTGGCCTTCGCTCCCTCCTGCGTTGCCTCGACCGCGATCCTGGGAGGAAAAACGTCGAATCCCTGGTGCGCCCAGATCGGGCCCGGGGGACGTCCCTCGATGGGTCCCGTATCGCCGGGCGCCACCCCTTCCAGCGCCGGATTCAGGAGCTGCTGCGTCTGGTTGGATTGCGCCATCGGCGTGGGACTGAGAAACGTGAACGGGTTCGGATTGCGCGCCAGAACGTCGAAGCGCGGCATCGGCGTCGAAAAGTCCTGAACGCCGAACAGCGGGCTGGTCGGCAAACCCGTCGGGATCGAGTCGGCCCACGCGCTGCCGACGAACGGGTTGAGGCCGTGTTTCCAAGCGAGCGCACCGAAGCCGGTAAAGATGCCCCACTTGATCAACTCGCGCCGCGTGACCTGACCGTCGGCGAGCGCCTTGAGAATTTCCCAACGGTTCCTGCGGGCGTTCTCCGCCTCCCGCAGCCGGGATTTCGACGTGTTTCTAGGAAGAAAAAACATGCACAGTCTCCTTTTTTTGAATCCCACACACTTCAACGACCGCTCCGCAGGTTGGCCCGCGAGGCAGTCGAAATGTCCTCCACGATGGTACGTCGCCGGTACGCCGATTTTTCTGATGAAGTCGGGCAAGCGATTCTGCCTGCCACCCGCCACCTTTTTTCTTATTGCGAGAAAGGATAAACAAAGAAATCAACAATTGAAACTTTTTTTTCATGCTGCGGAGCCGCAGGAATGATTTCGTGTCGGGTTTCTATTTACGGCGATGTAGGGAATTCAATACAAAGTCTCACAGGAATGATTTCGTGTCGGGATTCGTTTACAGCGATGTAGAGAATTCAATATAAATTTGTTTTTCTTGGTGCTACATTGCAGAGAGAGCGGCAGTACATGTAGACCGGTCTATATAGTTTCTTGGATGGGAGACATGGAACAACCCGAGTCCAAAAGTCGAATAGTCCGCGCCACCGTCGACCTCCTAAGCCAATCGGGACTGTCAGGTGTGGGAATCAACCAGATCGTGGCTGCGAGCTCTGCCCCCAGAGGCTCGATCTACCACTTCTTTCCTGGCGGCAAGGTCGAGCTCGCAACCGTCGCCCTCGAGGAAGCCGAGAAAGTCGAGGGGCAGTGGTTCCGCGGTATCTTCCATCAGCCGGAGTCGATCGGCAGGAAAGTGACCTTGCTCTTCGACGACGCAGCGAAGATCCTCGAAGCAAGCGAGTTCATGAAGGGCTGTCCGGTGGCCGCGGTCGCGCTCGACCTCGACCGTAACTCGGAGAGATTGCGTGCTGTCTGCTGCGCGATCTTCGTGACATGGCAAGACATCATCGCGACAGGACTGGACGAAGTACCCGAGGCCGAACGTCGCGAAGTGGCCGAGCTGATTCTCGCCACATTGGAGGGCGCACTGCTCCTGTCGCGGACCGAAGCGACGAAGGACCCTTTGCTGCGCGCTGGGAGGACCCTTGGAAAAATTCTCGGCCGGAAATTTCAAGCGGCGTCGTAACGGACAGCTCCTGCAGCGCTGCCCGCGGCACTTTCCCAGCTCCAATGAAACCTGTTTGACCCTGCCCGAAGTTGGTGCGGGTAAAGGAATCAAATACCGCCTGCAGGTCTGCATGGATACTAGGTCCGCGCTTGATCCGCCCCGCGTATTGCCCCCAAAGTTGCCCCCAACCAAGAGTGCCTAGATCGAAGGTTCGCTCGGGGACTGAGCAAGGGCGCTCCGCGAATCAGACCGAAACACGCCTCCGGACGCAGCTCCTCGCGGACTACCGGGAGATCGGTAAAATGCCAACAAGGAGGGCCCGCATATGAACTTGTTCGCAAGACAAGCCATAGCCTATCAGAACGCGCTTAACCAGGGCTGCGGTGCTCTTATCCGGCATTGCGTCAGGGCTCCTCGCCGACGGAGCGCTCAACGATAAGGAAATTCGCTTTCTTGAGGCGTGGCTACGCGAGCACGACGTTGTCGCCACAGCTTGGCCCGGCGATGTGCTCTACTCCCGAGTAGAGGATGTTCTCGCCGACGGCAGGATTACCGAAGAAGAGCGTGCTCACCTCGTCGAAACGCTGCAGCACATTCTTGGAGGCTCGCTCGAGCAACCATCAGAACATGAGCCAGTGAATCAACTCGCGTTTGACGAAGACGCAAAGTTGAATGTCGACGGAAAAACGTTCTGCCTGACTGGTGATTTCGTGTTCGGCCCGCGGCCGCGCTGCATAGAAAAAATCGCGGAACGGGGTGGAGTTGTGCTCAAGGGAGTGACACAGGAACTGAATTATCTTGTTGTCGGAGCGCGCGGTAGCAAGGAATGTAAGCACGGCTCCTTCGGGACCAAGATCGAGAAAGCCATCGCCTACAAGCGCGCCGGCGTTCCAATATTGATCGTTCGCGAAAACCGATGGACGCAAGCACTCCAATAGAGTCATTCTGCGACCTCATTTACCCTATTTCGCGGAGCGCCCCGTATAATAATTTGAGGACGCCTAGCCAGCAGGGAGCTCGTGCCGAAATCGCCGCCAAAGAAGTTCATCACCTTCCTTGCCGCGGCATCGTCGGCAGCTTTTCTGTCGGCATGCATATCCATCAGCGAGCGGCTTCAATCAGTCCTGGCGCCCGCGGCAAATATCGGTGACAGCGTCTCTTGCCAAGCAGAGTGCAAAGATGAGTGGCAGCGAGCCCAGCTCTGGATCGTCAAACACTCAGGTTGGAAGATCCAGATCGCCACCGATGTCGTCATTCAAACTTACAACCCGGCCAAGTCAACCTACGGATTCAGTATCACGAGGGAACCCGCGGGCGGAGGAAGCTACACGATTCGCATGGAGGTCGCATGCGGAGATGACTGGTGCGATCCCAAACCCCTCGACGCAAGGAACGCCTTCTACTACTACGTAAAAACCGGCACCGACTTGCTGCTTGGACAGGGCTATTTGAGCGCTATACGCTAAACGCGGAGCATGAGAAGCAACTCGATCACTCGTTTTCCCAGCACACCCGCCCGCCCGTGGCAAACAACCTGGCCATGTATTGCAGCGATGAATCGTGGAGAACCAGAGATGCCATGGCGCGCCATGGTGAAACCAGCGGCTGTATAAGCAAACAGATCGAAATAAACCAATAACTTACCGCGTATTTCTCAATTCGCCATGGAGAAAAACTCGTAGTTGGATCCAACTATCCCAGGCATAAAAACGCAATCCGCTGGTACTTGTGCGTACTGGAATATATTTTCGCGGAGTCTCCGCGTTGATTATATTTTTGGCGAGTTGTAGAATTACCGCGCCTACACTTCACGCGTCACAAATCGCGGAGTGATGGCTGGGAAAAAGAAAGGGAAGGTGCTTTGAACACCCTCCCCTTCCGACGATCGATTAGGACCGTCTGCAAGAACAGACCGATGGTACCGAAAGGCATATGGTGCCGTCAATCAAACCTGACCGAACCCGTCCCCGTTGGCCCGAAACCTGCTTATTTCGAGGTGAAACGTGGATAATTTATCTCTACGTGGTACCCCGGATACCAAGCGCATCAACGTCCACGAAGAGTGGGAAGTACAGTCCTGGTGCAAGAAGTGGAGCGTCACGCGCGCTCAACTTGTTGCGGCCGTCCAGGCTGTAGGAACCTCGGTCGAGGCGGTGCGTCGGTACCTGGGCAAGTAGTGAAGTAGCAACCCCCGGCGGCGGCCGTTTCGGCTTTGCCGCCGGATCTCTGGGCTCGGGCGAAACAAAATGCCTCCCGGCCGAGAGTTCCCAACGGAGCAAAACGCGGAGCATCGCTCCGGGCGGAATCAGCCTTTAAGCGATCAGTGCGGTCAGCCGCTGCCAGCGCTTAAGGGTATAGAGATACTCGGGGTCGTCGCCCCGCTCTTCTACGACGTCGTTGTAGGCCAGCCGCCGCAACGTTTCGGGCACGCCGATCTCATCCTCAGCGACGATACCCTGATAAGAAGCCTCAAGGTCTACGTCGCTTCGCCCGTGCTGCGTTGCCAGCACTTTCGCGTACATCCCTCTCATGGTGAGCGATTTGCGCTCCCGGTCCCCTGGTACCACGACATACTCGATCGCATGGAGCAACGCAAAGAACAATCCAGCAACAAGAGTCCAAGTCGGACTGCCCGAGACCAGCGCGCCGAAAGCTGCAGTACCCGAGAACAGCGCAGATATCCGCAGCAAAATATCGATTTGATGCCACATCCGCGCGTGACGCTCGAGCACCCGGACCGCGTAGCGCAGGCAGAACTGGGTATCTGAGCGGTTCGTTTTCATCGCAAATCTCCTAATTCGTTCCCGGCTTCGGTTGTGGTGCCGGCGGCGGCGGCTTCGGTGGAACTTGCCCACGTCGTGAAATTCCCTCCGTCATTGCAGCTCTCCCCCAGTTCCGTAGCGATTTGGTCCGTGAAAGGTGGACTCATTTTATCAAACTGCCAGGGCAGGCTGGTCTATATGGAATCGCGGAGTAATCGCACCTACGCAGCATCATCGGGTTCGTCGACAGTCAGGCCGGCGTTATACATCTTGATTTCGCGGAGCAGGATTTCATGCAGCAAGTTGTTGACGATCGTTCGGAAACCCACTGCGCATTCATTCAGGGATTGTTCTGCGGTTTCGGCACTCTCTTTGGAAATCTTAAAATAAAGCGATCCGCAATACTTCTCGACCACGTATTTCATTCGAGCACATAAATGGTCAGCCATATGCGGTCCGCACCCGCCCCGCGCCGAGTTGGCGCGGAGTGCGTTCTCAAACTCACGCCATTCGCGGAGATCCGGCCCTGGAAACTGAATCAAGTTAGACACTGTGAAAATCGCGCTTGGCAACTTGAAGAGCTTTGACTAACGAAAAGCGGTTATCCAGTAGAAGGCGATGTATGGCTTTGGCATCCGGCGAGTGGATGTGGACAGTCATGCTCCCATCGCTGAGTCCGCCGCTCGCGACCGCATCGCGGAGCGGGTTGGCGATGTGAGCCGGCAGCACCATTTCCTCCTGATGCAGTTGCGTCACCGGGTTGATGCCGCTCGGCACGTCGAAGCCTTGGCGCGCCGCCAGCATCCCGGTCCACGCTTCGGTCGCCGCGAACGTCTCCGCCGCCACTTCCGGAGCCATCGTCCAACCGTAGATCGGGATCGCCGCCACCGAGGAGGCCGCCGCGGCGGCTGCTTTCGCCGCGCTGTCCGTGATTTGGGAGACGCCTGTTTCCTTAGAGATAGCCATGCCGACGATCTGGTCCTTGATCATCTTCGCGATGACCTTGGCGCCTATGTCGATCAGCGCATTACCGACCGCCTGCCCCATGCTGCGGAAGGCCTGGCTGATGGTCATGGTGCCGTTGATGACGCCTTTGACGGCGGTCACCATGGCGCTGGAGATCGCGTCGCCGATCTGGCTCCAGACCTTCACTGACTCGAGCTTCATCTGGTCGTCGATCTGGGCCGTCTGGAGCGCGTGCTTGCGCTTCAGCTCCTCGATCTTTTCCAGCTGCTCCTGGTAGAGCACCGGATTCGTTCCCGGGTCCTGCGCCATCACGTCGAGCTTCTTCTGCAGGCCATCCAGATCGACCTGGTACTCGATGTCCTGCAGATCCTTCAGCCGCGCCAGCCTTTGCTTGGCGGTGATCTGGCCGAGCTTCTCCAGGGTGTCGAGGTTCTCGCGCTCGAGCTGGATGCGCGAGAGCTGGAATGCTTGGTCGTGGGCGATCACCAGGTCCTGCAGCTGGACCTGCTGCTTCGCCCACTTGTCGGTCTCTTTCTGCACTTCCTCGAGCGAGGCCTTGTACTCCTTGCTCGAGCGGCCGTAGTGCTGCGCGGTCATGTCCGCGATCCGCGCGGCCAGGTTGATGCGCTGCTCCGCGTTTGTCTGCGAAGAGGCCATCTGCGCCTTGATGTCGCCGATCTCCCCGTCGTAGGCGCGCTTGCGGATCTCGCGCTCAAGGTCGAAGGCTTTCTTGAGGACCTTCGCCTGCTCCTCGCTGCCGTCCTTCGTCAGGGCCAGCTTCGCGGTCCAGAAGGCGCGCTCCATCTCCTTCGTGAACTGCTCGAAGGAGCCCTGCTCGATCTTCATCCGGTCGTAGGCATCGCGCTCCGCGGCGAGCTCCGCGTCCCACTTCGCCATGCGGCCCTTGCGGCTGTCGGGGCTGTAGGTTTCGCCGCCTTCCTTCGGCTTGCTCTGGCCCTGCTCCGAAGCCATATCGAAGCTCGCGATGATCTCCTTGGCCGTTTTCTGCGCCGAGGCTCGGATATCGTCAAATGAATTCTTCCAATTCGCGGAGACATTCCCGGAGATCTGCTTGAGCCGCTCGCCGGCGCCGCTGAAATCGCCGCTCATCGCGAGCGTCGCGGCTTCGACCACGGCCGCGATCGGCTCCACGAGCGTATAAATCGCGGAGGCAGCGAGCTTGAACGTAATCACCACGCCGGTCAGGAAGAGATTGAGCGCCGCAGTCAGCCCTCCAAACGCTCCGCGCGTCACGAGCACAGCTGCGGGCCCTAGTGATGCAAGCCAGGTCCCCAAGTCCGCGAGGACCGGCATCAGCGCCTGGCCTATGCGGTTGCCGACCGCCTCGCACATATCCTTGAAATCGTTCATCGCGAGCATGAACTGCCTGGCGCGCTCCGCGCCCTCGGGCCCGACGGTGAGCTGCAGCTCCGCGGCCTTCTGCTTGGCCTCCTCCATGATTTCCGGAGTGAGTCGCATCAGCTTGTTTACTTCGTTCCAGCCGCGCCCGAACACTTCGCTCGAGGCTAGGTTGCGATCCGTTCCACCCTTGAAAGCCTCAAGCGCGGAGAGCGCATTGCGAACGATCTCCTCGGTGTTGAGCAGTTCGCCGTTCGCTCCGCGCGTCTTGATGCCGAGCTCGTCGAAACGCTCCTCGTTTTCGCGGAGCTTGGTGACCAGCTTCCCGACCATCGCGGTGTAATCGTCGGACGTGAGACCGACGTCGCCCAGGGCAATCCTCAGGCCGGTCGCTTCTTCCGTGGTGATTCCGAGCGCGGAGGCTAGGAGCTGCACCTCCTGAGTCACGCGCGCGGTATCCGTGGCCATCTTTACTAAACCGAAAGCAGCAGCCGCAACTTTTCCGACCTCTGCAAATACACCGCGCATAGCAAAAGCAGTTCCTTTCAATGCATCGAAATGAGCGTTCATGCCCTTGAAGCTATCCCCGATCGACCGTCCTATCTGGATCGAGGACTCGCGCCATGCCGAGGCCGTCGCCTGACTCGCGGTCAGCGCCTTCTGGGCCATGCCGTCCATCGTCGCGTCGTACTGCGAGCTATCGGCGGTTATATCTGTCCGGAATTGGTCTGTCATTGGATACTCCGCGAACTAGGGCTTGCTTGCCTGCGCTCGGCGCGCCTCGAAAATTTTTGCTGCGCTTAAGCCGTCAACCTGCAGCTCAATCGACCTCGGGTAATGACCCTGCGCCAGGCGAAATCCGGCAGGCCGTTCGGGGAATAGGCCTAGCCGGCGACAGTCGGCGCGGATCTTTGCCTCATCCGCAGGGCTGAGGTGTTTTGGATCTTTGTTGGTCAAATCTCGGATATCACACGTAGCGAATTCGTCTGCCTCCGCTGTTTGAGAGCGCTCGCCGGATAGGATGGTATTGATTCCGGTGCGCCGGGCTTCGTAGATGGCCTCGGTGTTCGGCAAAAACTGCTTCGGTGAAGCGGTCATAGTGATTTCTCCAAACGTTTAGGAAAATCTCAAGACTTGGCGTTCTCGACTTCGCCCCAAATCGCCAGTAGCAGTTCGGGCCTGGCAGTCCCGCGTCTCAGAACCATGTGCCCCGCATCTTCCAGGCGCATGGTTTCGAGTTCCTCCGAGCGTTCCAGACTGTCGAGTTTCGCGTGGAGCACTTTCATCTTTCCGATGCGCTCCTCTGATCGAATGCCCGTCCCTTGCGCGCTTGCTTCCATACGCTTGATGGCGGCATTGATCAGGACTTCCTCTCCGAAGAAAAAACAGAGATCAGCAAAGGTGATTTCGATTGGAAGGCGCCGGTTGGGATCGTTGTACCGGAAGCTTTGAAAAGCGACTTCCGGAACACCTAGGTGAACAGCATCCTTTACCGCGCTGAGCAATCGCTCTCGCGTCTCTTCGATATGGACCGGCAATCCTTCGAGCTCCTTGATTGCAGTCTGAGTCTCCGTGATTTCACGTTGAAGCTTGTCCAGGGATTTACGCTCGGGCGCTCCCTTAGTTAGGCTGCTAAAGAGACTCATCGCGCCCCCACTCCCAAATTGCCAGAGACGACAGGCTCGAGATTGTCGCGATCGACTCCAGCGAGATTGAGTATGCCGTCCGCAACTCGGCTGCAATCCCCTACTGTCGGATTCATCTCATCGAGCTGCTTTTGCCGCTGCTCAAGTTCTACCTTTAATTCCGATTCAAGCGTGGCGATCTGCCGAAACTCCCTGTCGATGACCTCATCGAAGCCGCTGTATCTTCTCTGCAACTCTGCCTTATTGCGCCGCGCAGCGAGATCCGTCATCCTCGCTTGCAAGTCCTTCCAGGTTTGGTAGACGGAATAACGGTGCGCGACTAAATCGGTGGAAATTTGAACAAGCCTCCGAATCATTGATCGCTGTTTCGCACTCAATTCCATAAAAAAAGCTCCGTGAAAAAAAAGTTCATCGTAGTGTAGGTACCTATCGCGGACTGAGTCCATGTCAAAGATTTCCGAGTTTTTCCTCGTTAGGCAGCTAGCCGCTCCGGGATCGCTGCGTACTGAAATCGTTGTACCAGCGGACGATCTCATCAATGTCGTAGAGCACGCGCGAGGTGTAGTGTGCCCGCGGGCCGTTTCCCACTTCGCGCCAATTGCGGAGGGTGCGCGGAGTGAGGCCGAGTAGATGCGCAAGGCCGGCCTCGTTTGTGAACAAATCGTGCTGTAGAAAGCATTGCCCATCGCGGAGAATCTCGATGAGCTTCTCGCGCGTCAGCATGGCGATCTGCGCTTTGTTTCGCTTTGCGCGCGGCAGCGCCGAATCGCCGCACAATTGATCGTGAGCCGTCTGGTCCACCGACAACAGAAACGCGCCAGCGCGGGCTGTGTAGCCAGCCTACGCCGGAGTTTGTTGTCCATGGCAGGGCAACGGCTCGAGGTCCCTGCTGCTGCCCACGCACGGTTGGCCGCGGAAGCCCGCGCGGATGCAGCAGCTTGCACCAAACGTTTTCCCGCGCAAGCTTGAGGAGTCACTTCGCGAGTCAGGCTCGTGCCAGTACCTGGCGCAGCTTTTCGCGGATCAACCGTAGAACCTCGGGTTGACCCGTCAGTGGAACTGCGAGCCACTGCAGATATTTTTCCCAGCACACGACAACACCAGCTCATCCCAGTTAACCACTCACCCACATGGTGTCTCTGGGGGTGAAAGGGGGTGTTTTTACGCGTGTGCGTCACTAGGCCAGGAAGGACCCGTGAAACTGAGACTGCCCTCGTGGCACTCCGAATCATGTGCGCTTGGACTCCTCGATCCTCGCCACAGCACGCTCCGCGCTTTGCCTCACTTGATCTCCGGTAGGCAATAGATGTTGGTGCCGAGCTTCTCCTGTTCGTTCGATCACACCGAGACGCAGCAGTCGATGGATCAAATGCGAAGTCAGCTTGTTACAACGTCGGTCTAGCTCACGCCAGGTCATGCCGTGGCCGGCCTCACGGATTACTCTGCAGACCATCTCCGCCGTCGCGGCGCCTCTTCGAGCGACCGGAGGCTGCTCATCCTCATTGTCGGCAGGCAGTGCTCGCTCGTGTACCCGCACGCTCGCTTTGCCTGCCTCTATGCATTGCTGGATCGTCAGACCTGACGTCGCCTGCTCCTGCCTTGCGGCAGCAATCAATCCCAACTTCACCGCTTCCGACAGATTCATATGCCTCCTATGCTCCAGGCGGTTGGTGAATGGCGCGCGCTGGTGGACACTTGGACCGGTTAATCTGCATACAGCCGTAGGCGCGCACGTATGAACGCACGCGCGTATACGTGATGAACGGGAACAACTGGTCGAAGTGTCCAAAGCGCTATCCGGCTGCATCGAGTCGTCCCTGTGCCGCCCTCAAATTGATCCCGCGAAATCCACGTACGCGATTTCCGTTCGCGCGATCGCGCATATATCCATGGTCCTCGAGCGCTTGTGAGAAGCGCTTGACTCCGAGGAATTTCTCGCCAGCTCGCTCTGCCCAACGCTGATAACTCAAATGGAGCTCGGCCACAGAGCAAAACGCGGAGTTGCTTCGCTCACAGCATTCCTGCAACCAGGTGCGCATCAGATCCTCGTCCTCCATGTAAGCGTTGGTCGCATCCACCACGCTCCTCGGCGCCGCAAGCCCAATGCGCTGCCACTCAAGGCACCCGGCGACCGCCCAGGCAAGGATCCCTCCGCGTTCGGCCTGCAGCTTTTCGGGCAAGGTCTTGTCACGTTCCTCCGCACTGATCGTTTGAGTGAAGGGAACAAGGAGAAACCGTCTGCGGATTGCCTCGTCGACGTGTCGGAATGCCGGCTTGTGATTTCCTGACAGGAGCAACTTGAATTGCGGCGTATAGGCGAAGAAGTCCGCCCTCATGAAGCGAGCTCTGATCTCATCGCCACCGGTCAACATCTTTATCCGCGAAGCAGCCCAACGCTGGCCGTCCTCCACCTCTTGGGCGACAACGAGCCGCGCTCCTCGGAGCATGGCAAGGTCTGTTGGGTGGCGGTCCGTATAGGACTCCACGAATGTCTCCATCGGCGCCGTCGTCGCGTAGTCGCCGAGCACGCCAAGGATCGTGCTGATAAATGTGGACTTGCCGTTCCCGCCCAGGCCGTAGAGAAAGAGGAGCGCATGCTCGTGCGTCGCTCCGGTCAGACAATATCCGACGAACCGCTGCAGGAATTTCTGCAGCTCGTCATCATCGCCGGTGACGCGGGCAAGGAACTTATGCCAGAACGGACACGCTCCGGAGATCCCGGCGGCCGTGATCTTCGTCATGTACGCGTCCGGCAGGTGGAGCCCGATCTTGCCGGTTCTCAAATACAAGATTCCATCGGGGGTATTGAGTAACCAGCGATCAACATCCCATTGCTCCACGGTCATCGCATGGGCTCGATCAGCTCGAGCAAGACGCTCAATCGCCGCGATCGTTTTCGCGGAGGCAATAGTAAATGCGATTTTTTCGCGTTGCTGCTGCGGCAGGTTCTCGTCGAAGCGCGCTTGCGCAGACATATCCCGCGCGACCTCCCTTGCGAGATCGAAGGCCTTCAGCGTGGTCTCGGCTATCCAGCGCTGGCAGTTCCAGAAAAACCAGCGCGACCACGCATCGACATACCGCAATTCTTGACCATAGAGGAGGGTGAATTCCGCTGATAGACGCTCTTCGGAGTACATTGGTGGAAGTTCCTCCAGAGATTCGTCAAAGTCACTCGGCAGGGTCATGATCTCGGTGCCAGTCGCGACGCGGAGCGGCGCTTTCCAACCGCTGAAATTCCTGCGCGAAGTATTCCCACGACCGCGCATCAAGCTCGGCCTCAGGATTCGCCCAGCCTCGATCGGGATGCAATGCATGCGCGAGGTACCTTTCGATCACGCATAGGAAAGCGTGAGCTTGCCAATTCTCTCGGCGCTGGCTTCTTACGAAACCTTCAACCACCTGATCCAGTCCGGAAAAATAACCGCCACACCTCGGATCGTCGTCGCCCTCGCGGATCATCTTCATCACGATCAAGCCCAATAGATCCCCGATCTCAAAATCTAGATCAGAATCTCCGGTCGAGCGCGCAAATACGCGCTCGCCAATTCGCGGCCCGAACGGATCCCCTTCGTCCAGCGGTTCATTGAAAGGATTAAAAATTCGATGGGCTATTTCTGGGGACGTGCAGCCCATTACGCCGCGCGCGACAGGCGTATGAGCTCGGCGCCTGGGACGTAACGGCGCTTGCCGTCCAGGATGGTTTTGATTTCGCCATCCTTGATCTTTTCGAACAGCCGCGCTTTAGACAGGCGGAGATAGTCTTTGCTCTCGTCGAGCGAATAGCGCTGCCGCTCGTCGAGCGGAGGAAGTGTGATTGTGTCCATACGGCTCCATCCACATCCAAAAATGAAGCCCGACAATAATGGAAAAACCGGACTAGCTATTCGGCCTTTGAAGTTCTTTTGTCCGAATACCTCTTTTTTTTGCCGGCGGCCACGTCGCGAATGGTGTTGCTTGTAACGTGGAAATAGTTGGCGAGAAACTCAATCATCTCGACCCCCTTTCTCCTGCTGCGGCCGCGCGCGACTTGGATGAGCTTCTTGATGTTCGGGATGTCTACGATATCAATCCGCGCTTTATTGCCGCGGCGCCTAGCGATTACGTTCTCGCCTCGGGACGCGCCACTCACGAGCTCACAAAAGAACCTCACTCCGCTAGGAGGAACTGCCGCGAATTGGCTGCGAAGGAGGATCAGGAGTCCCTTGGTTTGTCCCTTACGCGCATTTAAGATAGCCTCTTGCCAAATAGCGGCCGAGAGCATCCTCTTGCGGCGCTCCACTTGGCGGCGACGATCGGCGTATATTTTTTCTGCAGTACGTGTTGGCAGGAATTCCCGAACTGCTCTCTCCGCTATTGCTCCGCGTTTGCGTATTTTCTCCCGCCTAGGTGGGATCACGCGCGCGCCGCGCTTACGGTGCTTCGCTTCCTTGGCCATTCCAAGCTCAACCGTCTAGCCAACCACCGCGGAGAAATCCGCGATACTTGCCGGGAATCACAAGCTCTCGGTCCACCGTTATAGCTGGAATTGCTCCACTCCGCGTCCATCCATGTTTGTTGTGGATCTTACCGTTCTTGTAACTCGGGCCGTCGATCGGCCAATCGCCACCAGGCGTGCGGACTACCAGGGAGATACCGTCCGGGCCCTTGCAGTCAATCCACTCCGCGTTCCACATCGCCCCGGCCGGCGCGCCGGCGAGAGTGACGAGCTCGCCATTGTCCGATCGCCGGAACAATGGGACCGCATTGCACTGCCATTTATCATGGTTCGCAAATTGATAACCGCATGGACAGATCTGCGGCCACCGCGGATTGTTCCGCGGAATTGTGTCGATCGCATTCGCCGGCTTTCTGTTCTCCTTCATCGGCCGGCCGCGATCGCGGAGTGCCGAGATTGATGTCCGCTCCACGATTACGGAGGCATTGTGATAGCCATAGCCCGATGCCGCGCACTTGTCGCGATCACTTCCGCGATATCGCCTCAGAGAAAGCTCGACCTGGTGGGTCGGCTCAAGCGAGAAACAGCGGATCTGAGAATAGTTCGAATTGCGTGCTTTAGAATTGCTGGTAGCCATGTTGCAGCCTCCTATTCAGGTTGCGTTGTGGTCAGGCGGCTTGGGCGTTTGCGCGCCCTTGCCGCCGCTTTCCCAGGGTATCCGGCCCAGGGCCCGGTTGAAAAATCCACTACGATGCCAGCCGGCGCATGGGAATCACGGCCCCAGACGTCGCAAGGCGCCCCAGGTAATCCGCCCAAGCCTGCATCATCTTGCGCCGCTCGGGGATATGCTCCGCGAAGTTATACGCGGCGCGGACGCTGTCCCGCTCCGCGTGCGCGAGTTGCCGCTCGATCGCGTCGCGGCTCCAGCCCTGTTCGTTGAGCAGCGTCGACGCCATGCTGCGAAAGCCGTGTCCGGTCATCTGGTCCTTGGAGTAACCGAGCCGGCGAAGAGCGGCATTGACGGTGTTCTCGCTCATCGGGCGGCCATTGGTGCGTGCGCCTGGAAACACGTACGCTCCGCGCCCCGTTATTGGGTTGATATCCTTGAGGACAGCTACAGCCTGCCTGGACAACGGCACGATATGCTGCTCGCCCATCTTCATGCGTTCCGCGGGTATGCGCCACTCGGCATTGTCGAGGTCGAACTCCGGCCATTGAGCGCGCCGCAGCTCGCCCGGGCGAACGAACACCAGCGCCGCCAACTTGAGGGCGCACTTCGTCACCGGGGATCCGTCGTAGCCCTCAATAGCGCGGAGTAACGCACCGATCCCCTTGGGATCGGTGATCGAGGGATGGTGCTGCGCCTTGGGTACCGGCGTCAACGCGCCGCGCAGCTCCACGGTAGGATCGCGCTCCGCGCGGCCGGTAGCCACTGCATAGCGAAAAACCTGGCTGCAGTACTGCTTGACCCGATGTGTGGTCTCGATTGCTCCGCGCTCCTGGACTCTCCGCAGCACGCTTAGCAACTCAGGCGACTTAATCTCCGCGATCGGTCGGCCACCGAGATATGGAAACACATTGTCCTCAAGCCGCTTGAGGATCTTGTCGGAATGGCTCTTCGACCACTTCCTCGAGAAGTTCGCGAACCACTCTCGGGCCACTACTTCCAAGCTATTTGCGGCGCCCCGGGTAACAGCCGCCTTGCTCGCCTTGCGCTGCGCGCTCGGGTCGACACCGTTATCGAGCAGACGTTTGGCGTCGTCTCTCCGCGTGCGTGCCTTGCCCAAGCCCACCTTCGGATAGACGCCAAGGGAGAGCCGTTTCTCCTTGCTAGCGAAGCGGTACTTCAGCCGCCACCATTTGCCCCCCTTCGGCGAGACCTCGAGGTAAAGGCCGCCGCCGTCGAACAGACGTAACGCCTTGTCGGTCGGCTTCGCTGCGCGGATTGCTTTATCGGTGAGGGGCATTTTGGGGGCAACACCTCTGGGAGACCAAGCAGTTGCCCCCAATCTTGCCCCCAGCAGGCGCTGGCTGTCAATGGACCCTAGTAGACCACCTCAGACTTCTGTGGACTGATTTTCGTAGGGAAGATCGCCCTATGGGCATACTTAGATGGACTTCAACAGACAATAATAGATGCTACTGGACAAGCTTTTGGTGCCGGGTAAAGGATTCGAACCCTCGACCGTCGCATTACAAATGCGCTGCTCTACCAACTGAGCTAACCCGGCATCGGGCGCCATTATACGTCCCGAGGGACCTGACCCGGCCGAGTTGACCGAGATGAGTTCACCCGCCTGACTGCTTACTTTATCCGCCTCAAAGTCGGCTTGCCGCCGGACTTCGGCGGGTCCTTCGGAGCGAGCGGCGTTGCCGCTCCTTCACGGTTCATCTCCGGCTCGGCTTTCTCTTTACCGAACGACATGCCCTGCCCGTTCTCGCGCGCATAGATCGCCGAGACAGCAGCGACGGGAATGACCAGTTCCCTCGCCGAACCGGAAAAGCGGGCGGTGCACTCGATAAACTCGTTTCCCATCTGCAAGCGGCTGGCCGCCAGCGGACCGACGTTGATCACGATCTCGCCATCGCGGACGTATTCCATCGGCACACGGGTATCGGCATCCACGACGACCGAAATGTGGGGCGTGTAACCGTTGTCCACGCACCATTCGTACATCGCGCGCAACAGGTACGGCTTCGTGGACGTGGGCTCGGTCATCAGCGAACGGCTGTCATTCTGAGCGGGGCAAAAAATCTGCTGTCGGGACTAGCGGTGCAAAGCAGATCCTTCGTCGCGAAACTCCTCAGGATGGAGCGCAAGATGACGGCGCTCCCGCGTCATCACTTGCGCATCACCTTCTCCGACGGCGTCAGCGCCTCGATGTATGCCGGGCGTGAAAACAGGCGCTCGGCGTACTTCATCAAGGGAGCCGCAGGCTTGGGCAGGGTCACGCCGTAGTAGTCGAGCCGCCAAAGGAGAGGGCTGATCGCCACGTCGAGCATCGAGAACTCGTCGCCCAGCATGTACTTCTGCTTGGTGAACACCGGAGCCATCTGTGTCAGCTGGTCGGCGACGTGCTGGCGCGCGCGATCCTGCTGTTTCTGGTTGCCGTTCTCCAGCGCCTCGATGTGGGAGAAAAGCTCCACTTCGAACTGGAACAGAAAAAGCCGCGCCCGGGCCCGCATCACCGGGTCGGCCGGCATCAACTGCGGATGCGGAAAGCGCTCGTCAATGTACTCGTTGATGATGTTCGCCTCGTAGAGGATCAAATCGCGCTCGACCAGCACCGGCAGCCGGTTGTAGGGGTTCATTACCGCGATATCTTCCGGCTTGTTGTACATGTCGACGTCGATAATTTGAAAATCCATGCCTTTTTCGTACAGCACGATACGGCAGCGCTGCGAGAATGGGCAGGTGGTTCCGGAGTATAGATTCATCATGTCGGTTTACCTTGTTGCGAGTCTGGACGATGTGCAGATGAAAAAGGCGCGGGCCCCAGGCGCCCCGCGCCTCCTGGCAGGCCTTTTCAGTGCACGTCTTTCCAGAACTCCTTGTAAAGTAGGTACGCGAGGACAAGCAGTACGAACAGGACAAGCAACACCACGTAGCCCGTCTGCTTGCGCACGAGCTGATTGGGCTCGGCCATCCAGGTCATGAAATTGACCAGATCGCGAACGAGAATGTCGTAGTCGATCTGAGAGAGCGAGCCAGCCGTTTCGGTCCTGATGGTCTTGAGGATAAAGCGATCCCCGTCCTTTCCGGCCTGCTCCGGAGTGAGGACGTCGATCTTCCAGGCATTTTTCTGCTGTCTGCCGATCGCCTCCGCCTGCTCCAGATTCTTGAATTTTCGTTCCACCTGCACCTGTTGCCCGGAGAGCGTCCACAGCACATGCGGCATGGCAACGCGCTCGAACACCATGTTGTTCCAGCCCGTGGCCGATTCCGGATCGCGGTAGAAGCTTCGCAGGTACGTATATAGCCAGTCGGAGCCCCGCGCGCGCGCGATGACCGACAGGTCCGGAGGCGCCGTGCCGAGCCATTCCTTCGCATCCTTCCTTGTCATGGCGACGTTCATCAGTTCCCCGACCTTGTCGGCCGTGAAAAGCAGGTTATCTTTGACCTGCTGTTCGGAGAGTCCGAGATCGAGCAGCTTGTGATAGCGCATCATCCCCGCCGA
>Ga0193726_1000307_pt1 | contig 58697 bp, 45 predicted proteins | sample H2c1metaG_FD_144928 | JGI IMG/M metagenome (GOLD analysis project Ga0193726, IMG submission 144928) | Soil microbial communities from a riparian zone of the East river system, Colorado, United States - H2c1 | ecosystem: Environmental > Terrestrial > Soil > Riparian zone | place: USA: East River... | reverse complement strand
ACTTGCAGGACCACACCCCCATGATGCAGCAGTACTTGCGCATCAAGGCGCAGCACCCCGACGTGCTGCTGTTCTATCGCATGGGCGATTTCTACGAAATGTTCTACGACGATGCCCGCCGCGCCGCGCAGCTGCTGGATATTGCGCTCACCCAGCGCGGCGCCTCCGCCGGCGCGCCGATTCCCATGGCCGGGGTGCCGGCGACGACTCTCGACAGCTACCTGGCCAAGCTGGTGCGCAAGGGCGAGTCGGTGGCGATCTGCGAGCAGCGCGGCGAGCCCGGCAAAACCAAGGGCCCGATGGAGCGCGAGGTGGTGCGCATCGTGACGCCAGGCACCGTCACCGACGACGCCTTGCTCGAAGAACGGCGCGACACCCTGCTGGCCAGCGTCTGCGGCGCCGGCGGCCGCTTTGGCCTCGCGTGGCTGGACCTGTCGGCCGGCCGCTTCAGCGTCATGGAAGTCGCCGGCAGCGCCGCACTGGAGGCGGAAATCGAGCGTCTTCGCCCCGCGGAATTGCTGGCGCCGGACGGCGCGCAGCCCGCGCTCGCGGGCGCCGGCCTCAAAGAGCGGCCCTGGCGCCTGCGGGCGCCTTGGCACTTCGATACGGAATCGGCAACCCGCGCCCTCACCGAACAATTTCATACCCGCGATCTGGCCGGGTTCGGCTGCGCCGATAAGCCGTTGGGCGTAGCGGCCGCCGGCGCGCTGCTCGCCTATGTGCGTGAAACCCAGAAATCGGCCCTGCCTCACCTGCTTGGCCTAAGCACCGAAGAGCGCGACGCCGCGCTCATCATGGACCCCGCGACGCGGCGCAATTTGGAGCTCGACGAGAGTCTGGCCGGCAGGCCGGAACTGACGCTGGCCGGTGTCTTCGATCGCACTTCGACCGCCATGGGCGGGCGCATGCTGCGCCGCTGGCTGCACCGGCCGCTGCGCGATCGCGCGGTCCTGCGTGCCCGCTACCAAGCGGTGGCCACGCTGCTCGACTCCGCCCAATACTCGGCGGTGGCCGAGCCTTTGAAGGAGATCGGCGACCTGGAAAGAATCGTCGCGAGAATTGCGCTGCGCTCGGCGCGGCCCCGCGATCTGGCGCAGCTGCGCGCGGCGCTCGCCGTGCTGCCCGGCCTGCGCCGCCTGCTCGACGCCGCGGCATCCTCGTCCCCCCTGCTCGGGCAGCTCATCGGCGAGTTTGCCCGCCACGAGGACGACATCCGCGGCGATCAGGCGCTGCTCACCCGGGCCATCGTCGAGTCGCCGCCGCACTACTTGCGCGACGGCGGGGTGATAGCCGCGGGCTACGATGCGGAGCTCGATGAGCTGCGGCTCCTCGGCAGCAATACCGAGCAGTTCCTGCTCGACCTCGAGCAGCGGGAGCGCGAGCGCACCGGACTCTCCAGCCTCAAATTGGGCTTCAACCGGGTGCAGGGATTTTTCATCGAAGTGAATCGCAGCCAGGCCGACAAGGTTCCGCCGGACTTTCTGCGCCGTCAGACGGTGAAATCCGCCGAGCGGTTCATCACCCCGGAATTGAAATTCTTCGAGGACAAGGTATTGGGCGCGCGCGACAAGGCGCTGGCGCGCGAACGGACGCTGTACGAATCCCTGCTGGATCATCTGACCTCGCGCCTGCCGGCGCTGCAGTCGGCAAATGCCGCGATCGCGCAAATCGACGTGCTCAATTGCTTCGCCGAGCGCGCTGCCGTGTTGGACTGCTCGCAGCCCGAACTGACCGAGGATGCGGTGCTCTGGATCGACGGCGGACGCCATCCGGTGGTGGAGCGGGCGGGCCGCGAGCCCTTCGTGCCCAACGACCTGCGCTTCGACGACTCGCGCCGCATGCTCATCATCACCGGCCCGAACATGGGCGGTAAGAGCACTTACATGCGCCAAACCGCGCTCATCGTGATTCTGGCGCACATCGGCTGCTATGTGCCGGCAAGGCGCGCCGTACTCGGGCCCATGGATCGCATCTTCACGCGCATCGGCGCCTCGGACGATTTGGCCGGCGGCCGCTCGACCTTCATGCTCGAAATGACCGAGACGGCGAATATTCTCAACAATGCCACCGCCAAGAGTCTGGTGCTCATGGATGAGGTGGGCCGCGGCACCAGCACCTTCGACGGCCTATCCCTCGCCTGGGCCTGCGCCGCCTACATCGCCAAGAAAATCCGCGCCTTCACCCTGTTCGCCACTCACTACTTCGAGCTCACCAGCCTTGCCGGCGACGCGCCGGGGGTGCGCAACGTGCACGTCGCGGCGGTGGAGCATGGCGAGACCTTGGTGTTCCTGCACAGCGTCAAGGAAGGACCGGCGAACCAGAGCTATGGATTGCAAGTCGCGGCGCTCGCCGGAATTCCCAAATCGGTGACGGCGCAGGCGCGGCGCTACCTGACCGAATTGGAGCGCGAGCGCGACGCGCTGCGGTCCTCGACCTCGCCGCAGGCGCAACTCGCCCTCGAGCCGCCGCCGGCGACGCCCGCCCCGGCCGTATCCGCCGCGCTCGAGGCCCTGCGTGCGCTCGATCCGAATGCCTTGAGCCCCCGCGACGCGCTCGATCTGCTGTTCCGTTTGCAGCAGCTGGACCGCGGCGACGACCCGCCGACCGCTCCGCGTTAACCGGCGAATCGCCCGGTGTTCAAGAACACGCCGGCGGCGCGCGCCACCGCCGCCGAGAACAGCATCCCGGTGTGGCTCACTCGCAGCACCACGTGATCCGTGGCGCCCGCCAACCGGGTCTCCTCGATCAAGATGGTGCCGTCGCTGGCCCCGCCCAGCGGGCCGGTGAGGCGGCCCACACCGAATCCCAGGTTGCCGGCGATGATTCCCAGTTCACGCGCACCGTTCCAGCGGCGCTCTCGCACTGCCAATAGTTCCTGCTCGACCCCGCGGCCCATGATTTGCCTGCCGAACGGCAGTCTGGCGAGATTGCGCGCCGCGCGGCTGCCGCCCAGCGGCGACCCCAGCATCACGACCCGCCCCGGCGGCAGCTGCGGCCCCACCCGCTCCTCCTCGAAAGCCTTCCAGATCATCAATCCGCCCAAGCTATGCCCCACCAGATGCAGGGTGTCGGCCTGAATGGCGGTGAGATGCTGCGCCAGGGCGCGCGCGTTGGCGGCAGCCGCGCCGGCCACGGAAGGATATGAAAATGTGCGGGTTTCGGCCCGGACTTCCCGCGCCAATCGGCGGCGCAGCCACAGCGATTCAGCACCGCGCTGCCACAGGCCGTGCACGTACACGACCACGGTGCTCACCGCTGCGTCTCTAGGCGCAGCTCTTCGATGACGGCGCGGTTGGTGCTCGACGACACGATGCCGGCCGCATCGCTGCCCGACGCCCATTGATAGCGCGCATGCTCCGAATCGCTCAAGGCCACCGGCACGCGCTGCGCCAGCCGCAGAGAAAACGCATGCTCGAGATTGCGGGTGATTCCCGGCGCGTACACCTTGCCGAACGCCGGCAAGATGTCGTACACCTGGGTCCATTGCAGATTGACCAACACGCCCTGGGTAATGCCGGTTTCTTCCACCACCTCGCGGCGGGCCGCGCGGTCGGCGAATTCGCCCCACTCCAGGCTGCCGGTCACAGACTGCCAGAACCCGGGAGGGCGGCGCCGCTCGAGCAGCAGAAATTCTCCGCCGTCGGTGTAGATCACGATCAAGACCGATTCGGGCCGCCGATAGCGCGCAGCCCCGGCCTGATCCGCAACGCTCACTCGATCTTCGGCGCGACGCGCACGCGAATGTGCAGCTCTCGAAGCTGCGCCTCGGCAACCTCGGTGGGTGCGTCCATCAGAAGATCCGCCGCCGTCTGCGTCTTCGGGAAGGCGATGACGTCCCGAATGCTGTCCGCGCCCGCCATCAGCATCGCCAGCCGGTCGAGGCCGAAGGCAATGCCGCCGTGCGGCGGCGCGCCGAACTTGAGCGCGTCCAGCAAGAACCCGAACTTGAGCCGCGCCTCTTCCGGCGATATGCCCAGCAAGTCGAACACCACGGACTGCAGTTCCTGCGAATGAATGCGCACCGAGCCGCCGCCGATTTCCGAGCCGTTCAGCACCATGTCGTAGGCCCTAGCCGTCGCCTCGCCCGGACTCGCGGCGAGGGCCGCGCAGTCTAAGTTCGCCGGGCTGGTGAACGGATGATGCATGGCCTGCCAGCGCTTGGCCTCGCCGTCCCATTCGAACATGGGGAAGTCCACCACCCACAGCGGCCGCCAGCCCGCCTGCACCAGCTTCATGTCTTGGCCCACCTTGAGGCGCAGCGCGCCCAAGGCATCGCTCACCACTTTGCCGGTGTCGGCGCCGAAAAAGATCAAGTCGCCGTCGGCCGCCCGGGTGCGCTCGAGAATGCCGCTCACCGCCGCATCGCTCAAGAATTTCAAGATGGGCGACTGCAGGCCTTCCCGGCCCTTGGCGATCTCGTTGACCTTGACATAAGCCAGGCCCTTGGCGCCGTAGCGGGCCACGTACGCCGTGTAGTCGTCGATCTCCTTGCGCGACAGCCGGCCTCCCTGCGGCACGCACAGAGCGGTGACCCGCCCGCGCGGATCCGCCGCCGGACCGGCAAACACCTTGAAGTCGCAACCCTTCACCAGGTCGGCGACATCGACCAATTCCAGCGGCACGCGCAAGTCGGGTTTATCCGACCCATAGCGGCGCATGGCCTCGGCATAGCTCATCCGCGGCATGGGGTTCGGCAAATCGACGCCGAGCACTTGCTTGAACAAATGCCGCACCAAGCCTTCCATCAATTCCTGGATCTGCGGCTGGTCGAGAAAGGACGTCTCGATGTCGAGCTGGGTGAACTCCGGCTGCCGGTCGGCGCGCAAGTCCTCGTCGCGAAAACAACGCACGATCTGATAGTAGCGGTCGAACCCCGCGATCATCAGCAATTGCTTGTAGATCTGCGGCGACTGCGGCAGGGCGAAGAACTTGCCGGCATGGGTGCGGCTCGGCACCAAGTAGTCCCGCGCGCCCTCCGGCGTCGCCTTGGACAGCATGGGAGTTTCAATATCGACGAAGCCCGCCTCATCCAGATAGTGGCGCATCGCGCGCGTGATCCGGTGGCGCAGCAGCAGCCGCTCGCGCATTTCCTCGCGGCGCAGATCGAGGTAGCGAAAGCGCAGCCGCACCTCTTCGCTCACCGTTTCATCGAGCTGGAACGGCAACGGTTCGGAGCGGTTGAGAATGTCCAGCTCCTGGCACAGCACTTCGACCTGGCCCGACTTCAGATTGGCGTTCGCCGTGCCGGGCGGCCGCGTACGCACCAGCCCCGTGACCTTGAGCACGAACTCATTGCGCACGCGCTCGGCCATCGCGAAGGTCGCGGCCTGGTCGGGGTCGAACACGATCTGCAGCAAACCCTCGCGGTCGCGCAAGTCGACGAAAATGACGCCGCCATGGTCGCGGCGGCGATGCGCCCAGCCGGCCACGGTGACGGTCTGCCCCGTCAGTGACTCGTTGACCTGCCCGCAGTAATGTGTGCGCATTAGCCTTTAAACCGCCCAAGGGAAAGCGCGCGATGCTAAGGCTTGAGGGCGGCCTGGGCAAGCCCTTACCTTGCGCTAGACCCGGCGCTTTGCCTTGTGCACCGGTCTCTTGATGGGCCTTTTCGCCGCTGATTTGCCGTGCGAGGCCGGGCGCGTGCGGGAAACTCTCTTGGGGGCGTCCGGCTTCTTCGCGGGCTCCTTCGAGGATTTCTCCGCCGGTTTGTCGGCCGGCTTGTCCTTCGGTTGGGCAGCTTCCGCCTTGCCCTCCGAGTCCTTGGCCTTGGCATCCGTACCCGCGGCGGGAGCCTCTTTCGCGGTGTCCTTGGGCGAGTCCGCTTCCGGCCGATCGGCGAGATTGCGCTTATTGTCCTGATCGCCTTTGAAATCGGTCTCGTACCAGCCGCCGCCCTTGAGCCGGAAAACCGGTGCCGACATCAAGCGCTTCAGCTGCGACTTGCCGCAATGCGGGCATTTGCGCAGCGGCGGATCGCTGACCTTCTGCATGGCCTCCAGATCATGGCCGCAGCTCTTGCATTGATATTCGTAGAACGGCATGGGTTTCCTAAGTATAGCGAACTCAGTGTACCCGCTCTTTCTCGAATACCAGCGCATCGCGCTTCAATTTGGCGACCACCCGGTCGCCGGCCACGAAATCCCCGCGCAGAATCTTCTGCGCCAAGGGATTCTCGATCTGCGACTGAATGGCGCGCTTCAACGGCCGGGCCCCATACACCGTATCGAAACCGGCCTCGCCGATCTTGTCGCGGGCGTCATCGTCCAGCCGCAGCGTGATATCCCGCTCCGCCAGTCGCTGCCGCAGGCGGCCCAGCTGGATATCGACGATCGCCCGGATCTGCTCGCGCCCGAGGGAATGAAACACCACGATCTCATCCACCCGGTTGATGAACTCCGGTCGGAAATGCTGGCTCACCACCTGCATCACCGCATCGCGCATCTTGGAGTAATTGGCTTCGCCGGACAGCTCCTGGATGACCTGCGACCCCAAGTTTGAGGTCATGATCACCACGCTATTGCGAAAATCCACGGTGCGGCCCTGGCCGTCGGTCAGACGTCCATCATCCAACACCTGCAGCAGCACATTGAACACATCGGGATGCGCCTTCTCGATTTCATCGAGCAGGATCACGCAGTACGGTCGCCGCCGCACCGCCTCGGTGAGATACCCGCCCTCCTCATAGCCCACGTATCCCGGGGGCGCGCCGATCAGCCGGGACACCGAATGCTTCTCCATGAACTCCGACATGTCGATGCGCACCAAGGAGTCCTCGGTGTCGAACATGAACTCGGCCAGCGCCTTGCACAGTTCGGTCTTGCCGACGCCGGTGGGCCCTAGGAACATGAAGGAGCCGCTCGGCCGGTTCGGATCCGAGAGGCCGGCCCGGGTGCGGCGGATCGCGTCCGCCACCGCTTTCACCGCCTCCGTCTGCCCGACCACCCGCTTGCCCAGCACTTCTTCCATGCGCAGCAGCTTGTCGCGCTCGCCTTCGAGCATGCGCGACACCGGAATGCCGGTCCACTTCGACACGATCTCGGCGATCTCCACTTCGGTCACCGAATTGCGCAGCAGCTGATTGGGCTTCTGCTCCACTTCGAGTGCCTTGGCGAGACGCTGTTCGAGCGCCGGAATGCGCCCATATTGCAGCTCCGACATGCGCGCCAGATCCTGCGCGCGCCGCGCCGTGTCCAGATCCTGCTTGGTCCGCTCCAGCTCTTCTTTGATGTGCGCGGCGCCCTGCACCGAGGCCTTTTCCGCCTTCCACACCTCTTCGAGATCCGAGTATTCCTTTTCCAGCGCCTTCAAGGCGTCTTCCAGGGTGCTCAAACGCTTGCGCGAGGCCTCGTCGGTCTCCTTCTTCAGCGCTTCGCGCTCGATTTTCAGCTGAATGATGCGCCGGTCGAGCTTGTCGAGCGCCTCCGGCTTCGAGTCGATCTCCATGCGGATCAGCGAGCCGGCCTCATCGATCAAGTCGATGGCCTTGTCCGGCAATTGCCGGTCCGAAATGTAGCGATGCGACAGCGTCGCCGCCGCCACGATGGCTGGGTCGGTGATTTCCACCCCATGGTGCACTTCGTAGCGCTCTTTCAGGCCGCGCAAGATCGCGATGGTGTCCTCCACCGACGGTTCGTTGACCATGACCTTCTGGAAGCGCCGCTCGAGCGCCGCATCCTTCTCGATGTACTTGCGGTACTCATCCAGCGTAGTGGCGCCGACGCAGTGCAGCTCGCCGCGCGCCAATGCCGGCTTCAACATGTTGCCCGCATCCATGGCGCCCTCGGCTTTGCCGGCGCCCACCATGGTGTGCAATTCGTCGATGAACAGAATCACCTGGCCCTCTTGCTTGGCCAGATCATTCAGCACGGCCTTGAGGCGCTCTTCGAACTCGCCGCGGAATTTCGCGCCCGCGATCAGCGCCCCCAAATCCAGCGAGAGAATCCGCTTGTTGCGCAGGCCTTCCGGCACTTCGCCGTTGACGATGCGTTGCGCCAGACCCTCGACGATGGCGGTCTTGCCGACGCCGGGCTCGCCGATCAGCACCGGATTGTTCTTGGTGCGCCGCTGCAGCACTTGAATGGTGCGGCGAATCTCATCGTCGCGGCCGATCACCGGATCGAGCTTGCCCGAGATCGCGCGCTCGGTGAGGTCGATGCTGTATTTTTCCAGGGCCTGGCGGTTCTCTTCGGCGCCCGCATCCTCCACCTTGGCGCCGCCGCGCACCTCGTCGATGGCCTTCTCGATCGCGGCGCGGGTCACTCCGTTGGCCTTGAGCAGGCGTCCGAGCTCGCCGCGGTCATCGCAGGCCGCGAGCACGAACAATTCGCTGGAGATGAACTGATCTCCTCGCTGCTGCGCCAGCTTGTCGGTCACGTTCAGCAGCTTGTTGAGGTCATTGCCGAGCAGTACCTCGCCGCCGGCGCCCTCCACTTTCGCCACCCGGTCCAAGGCCCCGGCAAGATCCGAGCGCAGTTTGGCCACCGGGGCGCCCGCCTTTTCCAACAGCGGCCGCGCGGTGCCGCCCTGTTGCTCGAGCAATGCCGCCATCAGGTGCACCGGCTCGATGTATTGATTGTCGCGGCCCACGGCCAGCGACTGGGCATCGGCCAAGGCCCCTTGGAATTTGGTCGTCAGTTTGTCCATACGCATAAAAAGCCCTTCAGATAGCGCTCCGAACGGTCAATCTATGGGGGTGAGCGGCAGCCAATTCAACGGCTGATCAGCGCCGTTCCAGCCAGATCAGCGCGGCCTGCCGGCCGGTCACCCCATCGCGCCGATGCGAGAAGAATCGAGTGGCCTCTGCAAAGGTGCACTCGCCGCCGCCGTAGATGCGATCGACCCCTGCGACGGCAAGACGGCGGCGCGCGAGCGCCGCTAGGTCCGCCATGAATCGCCCGCGAGCGTTCGGCGTGAAAGCCGCCTCCGCCCCCCTGCCCGCGCCCGCCGCGGCATCCCCGCCCAACAGCGCATCGCGAACCTCGGCGCCCACCTCGAAATGCTTGGGACCGATGGCCGGACCCAGCCAGGCCAGCAGCCTGTTGGGAGGCAGCGCCGACAAGGCCGACACCGTGGCTTCGATCACCCCCGCGGCCAGCCCCCGCCAGCCCGCATGCGCCGCCGCCACCCAGTCGCCGGAATCCGCGGCGAGCAACACCGGCAGGCAGTCGGCGGTGAGAATGGCGCACACCCGGCCGCGCCGGCGGGTGAAGGCGGCGTCAGCCGTCATCAGGGCATTGCCCGCGGCCGCGGCCTCGAAGTCCGCGCCGTCGAGATCGGCGACGCTCGCGCCATGCACCTGGCGCAGCCAGGCCGGTTCCGCCGGCAATCCGGCGGCCGCCGCCAAGCGCCGCCGATTCTCGCTCACGGCGGCGGCAGCGTCTGCGACATAGTCGCCCAGGTTGAGCGAATCATAGGGCGCGGCGCTCGCCCCGCCGCCGCGCAGCGTACAGAGCGCTCGCACGCCGCTGGGGGCCGGCCAGTCAGGCTCGACCCAAGCGACGCTCACCGAGCCCGCCGTGGTTTGGCCGCCGCGGCCCGCGCGGCCTCCCGTGCATCCTCGCGCAGGGCGGCGAGCAGCAGCGCGAAATCCTCGGGCACGGGACTGTGCAAGGACAGGGTCTTACCGGTGCGCGGATGCTCGAATCCCAGCGTGGCGGCGTGCAGCGCCTGGCGCTTGAAGCCGCGCAAGGTCTCGCTGAGTTCCGGGGTCGCGCCGCGCGGCAGACCGAAACGTCCGCCATAGACCGGATCGCCGACGATGGGGTACTTGATGTGCGACAGATGCAGGCGAATTTGATGGGTGCGGCCCGTTTCCAATTTGACGCGCAAATAGGTGTGCGCCCGGAAGCGCTCCAGCACGCGATAGTGCGTCACGGCCGGACGGCCGGCCACGCGGATCGCCATCCGCAGCCGGTCGCCGCGATGCCGGCCGATGGGTTCATCGACGGTGCCGCCGCCGGTCATGACGCCGACGCAGGCGGCCACATATTCCCGCTCCATGGTCCGCGCCTCGAGCTGCCGGCTCAGCGAGGTCTGCGCCGCCGGCGTGCGCGCCACCACCAGCAAGCCGCTCGTGTCCTTGTCGAGGCGGTGGATCAATCCCGCGCGCGGCAATGCCGCCAATTGGGGATCGAACCCCAGCAGGGCGTTTTGCAAAGTGTGGCGCGGATTGCCGGCGCCCGGGTGCACCACCAGCCCGGCGGGTTTGTCGACAACCAAGAGATCCGGGTCTTCGTGGACCAGCCGCAGCGCAATGTGCTCCGGCTCTATCTGGGGTTGGGCTGCGGGGTCAATCGTCATCTGCACCCGGACGCGGGACCCAGCCTCGACCAGGTCACGGGGCTTGCAGGGCTGCCGGCCCACCTGCACCGCGCCGCTCTCGATCCAACCCTTGATGCGGGTGCGCGAATGCTGCGGAATCAGCCTGGCCAGCGCGCTGTCCAGCCGCTGGCCGGCCAATTCAGCCGGAATCGTCAAATCGATCACTTGGAACTCCGCGGTCATAGGGCACTCGAAGGTAAGCGGCAGGGCATCGGGTATACTGCCGCGCTTTCGGAATCCACCATTGTAAGGAATCGCCTTTGAGACTGTGTGATCTTGTCCGCCCGAGCCGCGTGCTCCTCATCGCCGCCGGCTTGAGTTTGCTGGCCACGGGCTGCCGCAGCCACCGCGCCGATGATGCCAAATCCGGCCCTGAAGTGATCTACGCTCGAGCGCAAAAGGCGATGAAAAACTCCAGCTACGGGGAGGCCATCAAGCAGCTCGAAGCCCTGCAATCGCGCTTCCCCTTCAGCGAACCTGCGCGTCAATCGCAGCTCGATTTGATTTTTGCCTACTACAAGGCGCACCAGACCGATCCCGCCATCGATGCCGCCGATACCTTCATCCGTGAAAATCCGACCAATCCGCGGGTGGACTACGCCTACTACATGAAGGGCCTGGTGTATTTCGAGCGCCAGTCCAATTGGCTGGAGCGCCGGTTCAACGTCGATTTGTCGCAGCGTCCGCCCGTCAATGCGCGCAAGTCCTTCGAGGCCTTCCAGCAGCTGATCGAGAAATACCCGCATAGCGAGTACGCCGGCGATTCGCGCCAGCGCATGGTCTACCTGCGCAATCGCCTGGCTGATTTCGAGCTGCATGTCGCCCTGTACTACATGCGGCGCGGCGCCTACGTCGGCGCCCTGAATCGCGCCAAGTACTGCGTCGAAAACTATGACGGCGCGCCGGCGGTGAAGGGTTCAATGAAGGTTCTGGTGGACGCCTACCGCCAGCTGCACATGACGGACCTGGCGTCCAATGCCGAGAAGGTGTACGCCGACAACTTCCCGAACGACACCAAGGACATCATCCCCAAGAAACACTGGTGGGCGATTTTCTAGCGCGCCTTATAGCCGCTGGTGATCGGGTAGCGCCAATCGCGTCCGAAGGCGCGGCCGCTGACACGCACCCCAGGTGGCGCCTGGCGCCGTTTGTACTCGTTGCGCTTCACGAGATCCAGAATGCGGCCCACCGTGGCCCGGTCGAAGCCGCGCGCGGCGATCTGATCAACCGACAAATCCTCTTCGATGAAGGCCTCGAGAATGGGGTCGAGAACTTCGTACGGGGGCAGGCTGTCGGTGTCTTTCTGTTCGTAGCGCAGTTCCGCCGAGGGCGGCCGCTCGATGATCCGCGCGGGGATGGCCCGTGATTGCGCGTTGCGCCAGGCGCAGAGGCGATAGACCAGCAACTTACTGCAATCCTTGATCGGCGCAAACCCGCCGGCCATGTCGCCGTACAGCGTGGCGTAGCCCACCGACATCTCGCTTTTGTTGCCCGTGGTGAGCAGCATCCTGCCGGTCTTGTTGGAGATGCCCATCAGCAGCACGCCGCGGCAACGCGCCTGAATATTCTCTTCAGCCGTGTCGGGCGCGCGGCCGGCAAACTCATCCTTGAGGGCGGCCAGCGTCGCTTCGAACATGCCTTCGATGGAAATCTCGCTGTGCTCGACGCCCAGCCACTGCGCCTGCAGCGCGGCGTCGTGCTTGCTCATCTGCGAGGTATAGCGGGACGGCATGGACACCGAATGCACGCGATGCGCGCCGAGCGCGTCCGCCGCCAATACCAAGGTCAGCGCCGAGTCCACGCCGCCGGATAGACCCAGTACCACGCCGGGAAAGCGGTGCTTGTCCACATAGTCGCGCGTGCCTTGCACCAGAGCCCCATACACGCTCTCTTCCTGGCTCTGCAGCGGCACGATGTCGCCGGGCACGGGCGTGACCGCTCCCGAGGCGTCGGTCTTAAGATCGACGGCGTACAGGCCTTCGGTAAAGGCCGGCGCGCGCTGCGTCACCGTCCCGCGCGCATCCATCACGAACGAATTGCCGTCGAACACCAATTCATCCTGTCCGCCGATCAGATTGACGAATACCAGCGGAATCCTCGCATCGCCGACGCGGGCGCGGGCAATCTCCTGCTCGCGCTGCAGTTGTTTGTCGACCTCGTAGGGCGAGGCATTGATGACCAACAGCACCTCGGCGCCGGCCGCGCTCGCCTGCAGCGCCGGCTGCGCATCCCAGATGTCTTCGCACACCAGCACGCCGGCCTTGATGCCCTTGAGATCGACGATGGTCGGATCGGTGCCCGGCGTGAAATAGCGCTTTTCATCGAACACGCGGTAGTTCGGCAGGCAGGCCTTGCGGTGATTGGCGAGCACGGCGCCGTCGCGGATCACGATCGCCGAATTGAATATCATCGTCCCGGCGTATTCCGGATAACCGGCGATCAGGGTGATGCCGCGTACTTCCTGTTTCAACCGCTCGAGCGAACGCCCCACCTGCAGGCGCATCCCAGAGTGGAATAGCAGATCTTCGGGCGGATACCCCGACACGGCGAGCTCGGGCACCAGCACCACGTCCGCGCGATGTTCATCGCGCGCGGTCACCGCCGCGGCCACGATCCGCGACGTGTTGCCGTCGACATCGCCGACGACCAGGTTGAGCTGCGCCATCACACATCGCAGCTGCCGCGAATGAGTCAAATCAATCTCCTATTTCGGACGCCGCGCGGCGACTCCGCGCTGCGGACCCGATCGCCGTTCGCCGCGCCGTACGGCCGCCTTGGCCTTTTTGGCCGGCTTTTTGGCCGATGCCTTGGCTGGTTTCGCCCTCGATTTCGCCGCCGGCTTGGCCTTGAGCCGCTTCGCGATCGCCGCACCCATTTCCGCCGGCGAGTGCACCGTGGTGATTCCCGCCGCCTCCAGCGCCGCGAATTTGGCGGCCGCGGTGCCTTTGCCGCCGGCGACGATGGCGCCGGCATGGCCCATGCGCTTGCCCGGAGGCGCCGCCACGCCCGCGATGTAGGCGACCACGGGCTTGCTGACGTTGTCGCGGATGTAGGCGGCCGCGGCTTCCTCATCGCTGCCGCCGATCTCGCCCACCATGACGATGCCCTCGGTCTGGCCGTCCGTCTCGAACAATTCCAGCACATCGATGAAGTTCATGCCGCGTACCGGATCGCCGCCGATACCGACGCAGGTGCTCTGGCCGAGCCCGTTATGCGTGGTCTGGAAGACCGCCTCATAAGTCAGGGTGCCTGAGCGTGAAACGATGCCTACCCGCCCCTTCTTGTGGATGAACCCCGGCATGATGCCGATCTTGCATTCCCCCGGCGTGATGATGCCCGGACAATTCGGGCCGATGAGGCGCGTCCGGTAGCTCGCCAGCGTCGCTTTCACGCGCACCATGTCATTCACCGGGATACCCTCGGTAATGCACACGATGAGCTCGAGCCCGGCGTCCGCCGCCTCGAGAATCGCGTCGGCCGCGTACGGCGCCGGCACATAGATCATGCTCACCGTGGCGCCGGTGCGGGCCACCGCCTCTTTGGCGGTGTTGAATACCGGCAATCCCAAATGCTTCTCGCCGCCCCGTCCCGGCGTCACCCCGCCCACCACCCGGGTACCGTAGGCCAGCGCCTGTTCGGAATGAAACGTGCCCTGTTTGCCGGTAAATCCCTGGCAAATCACCTTGGTGCTGCTGCCGACCAGAATGCTCATGAGGGTGCTCCCGCGCGGCTCACGGCCTTGACCGCGGCATCGGTGAGATCACTCGCCGGCGTGATGGCCAGCCCGCTCCTGGCCAACATCTGGCGGGCCAACGGCGCGTTGGTGCCTTCGAGACGCACGATCACCGGAATTTTCACCCCCACCTCCTTGACGGCGGCGATGATGCCCTCCGCGATCATGTCGCAGCGGACGATGCCGCCGAAGATATTGATCAGAATCGCCGTGACCTTGGGATTGGACAGAATCAGCTTGAATGCCGCGCTGACGCGCTCCTTGGTGGCGCCGCCGCCCACGTCCAGGAAGTTGGCGGGCTTGCCGCCGTGCAATTGGATCAGGTCCATGGTCGCCATGGCGAGCCCCGCGCCGTTCACCATGCAGGCGATATTGCCGTCGAGCGACACGTAGTTGAGCTCATGCTCCGCCGCCTTGCGCTCCATGAGATCCTCTTGCGAGTCATCCCGCAGCGCCGCCAAATCCTTGTGCCGGAACAGCGCGTTGTCCTCGATGTTGATCTTCGCGTCGAGCGCCAGCAGGTCGCCGTCGCCCGTGACGATGAGCGGATTGACCTCCACCAGACTGGCATCGCGTTCCAGGTACAGTCGATAGAGTGCATGCGCAATCTGGCCGAATTGTGCGATCTGCGGGCCGCTCAAACCCAAGCCAAACGCCAATTGCCGCGCTTGGAAATCCTGCAGACCGGCGGCGGGATGGACATTCACCCGGATGATCTTCTCGGGCGAATGCTCCGCGACTTCCTCAATATCCATGCCGCCGGCCGCCGAGGCGACGAAGGCGATGCGCCCGGCCTCACGGTTCAGCACCAGGCTCAGGTATATCTCGCGCGCGATCTTCGACCCCACCTCCACGTAGACCTGATGCACCGGGAGCCCTTCGGGACCGGTTTGATGGGTCACCAGAGTCGTGCCGAGCATCTTCGCAGCCGCGTCGCGCACCGCGTCCAGATCCTTCGCCACTTTGACGCCGCCCGCCTTGCCGCGGCCGCCCGCATGCACCTGCGCCTTGACCACCCACAGTGCACCGCCCAAGTGGCGCGCGGCCGCCACCGCCGCGTCCGGCGAATCCGCCGCTTCGCCTTTCGGGACCGGAATGGCATATTGGGCGAATAGCCGCTTGGACTGGTACTCGTGCAAGTTCATGAAAACGTCCTTCGATGTCTTATCAGTCGCGTAAGGCGCGCTATTCTGAATTAAGCTTAAGGTTGGCGCAAAGCCGCCTGCAGGACGCTATTTGAACCCGCCATTCGATCGCAGCATCGATTCTAAGTCCGCACTGAATTGGCGCGTACTCGGTCTGCTCAATCTGTATCGCGTATTGGCGCCCCTGGTGCTGCTCGCGCTGGTCCCCTTGGGCACCGCGCGCGGCTTTCCGATTGAATCCCGGCCGCTGTTCTTCGGCGCCACTGTGGCCTATCTGTGCTTCGGACTCGGCAATACCATTCTGGTTCGCCGGCGTCTCGCCAGCCTGTACGTGCAGACCATTCTGCAGGCCACGGTGGATATTTCCCTGCTGCTGTTGGTGTTGCATGCCTGCGGCGGCATTGCCAGCGGGTTGGGACTGCTGTTGCTGCTCCCCGTGGGGGGGCTTGCGTTCTTGCTGCCACCACGCAGTGCCCTGTTCCTGGCGGCGGTCGCCGCCATGGCGGTGCTGACGGACACCATCTGGCAGCAATTGAGCGGACACACCGACATCGTATCCTATGCGACCGCCGGACTCCTGGGCGTGGTGCTGTTCGCCTTTGCAGCTGCCGCGAGCTTCGTCGCCAGCCGCATGCGCGAAAGCGAGGATCTGGTGCGCCAGAAGGACATCGATCTGGCCAACCTCGCCGAGCTGTCGCAGTACATCGTGCAGCACCTGCGCGAGAGCCTTCTGGTGGTCGATGCGGCCGACAAGATCCGGCTCATCAATGAATCGGCCGCGGAGATACTCGGCGATGAGCATGCCGTGCCCGGAGCGTTGGTGGGCGAGGTATCGCCGCGCCTGCTGTACTCCCTCGCGACCTGGCGGCAGCGAGAACGCGGCGAGAATTCCCCGTCGAGTTTTGTCGCGGCGGACGGGGCGCGGGTGATTCAACCGCACTTTGCTCCCCTGGGCGGCCTTTCACCCGGGCCCACGCTGATATTCCTCGAAGACACCAGTCTCATGGCCGAACGTGTGCAGCAGGGAAAACTGGCCGCGCTCGGACGACTATCCGCCAGCATTGCGCACGAAATCCGCAATCCCGTGGGCGCCATGAGTCATGCCGGCCAGTTGCTCGCCGAGAGCCCCGGCATCGGACCCGACGAACGCCGGCTGACCGACATCATCCGCAACAATTCCGAGCGCGTCAGCACCATCATCAACAATGTGCTGCAGCTGTCGCGCCGCGAAGCCACCCAACCCACCCGTTTGACCCTGGGCGACTGGATCGAGGAATTCTTGAGCGAGTTCGGCGAGACCATGCAGGTTCCCCGCAGCAGGATCAGGGTCCTAGAAGATGCCGGCGAGCTGGAGGTGCGCTTCGATCCCAGCCATTTGCACCAAGTCGTCTGGAACCTATGCGACAACGCTATCAAGTACGGCGAGGCGAGAGGCGCGACCAGCGTCGAAATCAAGCTTGGACGCTTGAATCCCAGCTACCGGCCCTTTCTCGAGGTCGCCGATCGGGGACCTGGGATCGAACCCCACGCCGTGGATCGAATCTTCGAGCCGTTCTTCACGGGCCGCAAAGGCGGCACCGGACTTGGGCTGTTCATCGCGCGCGAACTATGCCAGCTCAACCGCGCGATCCTGCTGTACGAGCCGCGCGGCGGCGACGGCAGCATTTTCAGGATCGTATTCAGCGACCCGCAGCGCTGGGAGGAATAGAACCCGCTACCGGGCGTGTTCGAGGTGCTGCCGCCAGGCCGTGCGCAATAGCGCCTCGAAATTCACCGCGAAGCGCTTCTCGTCGCGCAGCGACGATTTCTCGAAGCGGGCGCGCAACGAGCTGCGCAGTTGCTCGAGCCGCGCCTGGTCGCCGGCCAGCGCCACCGCGATTTCAACGTACTGCTCCGGTATAGATGTGGCGAGCTCGCCCAGTCCGAGCGCGCCAAGCAGGCTCAGGCCGCTGCGTGAGACGCCATTGCGGCCGTACAGAGAGACGACAGGCACACCAAGATAGAGCGTCTCGCAGGTCGTCGTGACGCCGTTGTAGGGATAGTTGTCCAAGGCGATGTCGATTCCCGCGAATTGCTGCCCATACGGCGGATCTTTCGCATAGACCACACACTCGATGCGCTCCGCGGCCACGCCCGATCGTTCGAACAGGGTAACGATCTCGGCCGCACGCTGCGCACTGCGCACGCGAGTCAAGCGCAGGTGGGCCGTCGGCAGTGCGAGCAGAATTTGTACCCAGCAAGCAAGCAACGTGTCGCTGGCCTTGGTCAGGTTGTTGAAACTGCCGAATGTGACGAACCCGGCCTCGCTCGCAGGCAGCGGCCCCGGCGCCGCCGGCGTTCCGAACGGCCGAAAACACCACTGCGTATCCGGCAGACGCAGCAGGCGCTCGCAGTGCCACGCGTCGGCGGGTACCGGCGGATCGGTTACCGCGTCGGTGATGCGATAGTCCATCGTTGCAAGGCCGGTCGAGGAAGGGTATCCCAGATAGGTCACTTGCACGGGCGCGGCACGGCGCGCGAATACCGCCAACCGGTTGTCGGCCGTGTGTCCCGAGAGGTCGACGAGGATGTCGATCCGATCGTTGCGGATCAGCTCGATCAGCGCATCATCGGTCAGTCGCCAGGTCTCGCGCCAGTCATCGACGTAGGAACGCAGGCGCTGCGTTACCGCGTCCTGAGCATGTTGATTGCTGTACAGAGCATAGGAAAATGCGCCGCGGTCGCGCGCGCTCAAAATAGGTTCAAAGAAGTGAGCGACGGAATGTGTCCGAAAATCACCGGACACGAATCCAACCCGCAATCGTTCCGCGTGCTCAGCGCCGGCACGCACCGCCGGGAGCACCGATGCCGGGTGTTCCAAGGAAAAGCGCGCTCCCCACTCGCGGGTGGCAACATCGATCTCCTCGGGACTGACCCGATCCGAACTGTGCAGCGCCATGATATGACTTGACTGCGCCTGGACGTGCGAAGAATTGAGGCTGCAGGCCGCGCGCAGCTCCTCGATGGCCATATCGATGTACCCGCGCCAGAGGTGATTTAATCCCAGGTTGTAGCGGATGACGTGGTCGCTTGGGTTGAGATCGCGCGCGTGCGAGTAATGGGCAACCGCTGCATCGAGGTCGCCCAGCTCGCTGGCGACGTTGCCGAGCATGAACCAGGGGACGTGGGAATTCGGCTCGAGTTGTGCGGCTCTTTCAAAATAGGGCCGCGCCGCTGCCGTGCCGGTCAGTTGCCGTTGCCGCAAACCTTCGTTGATCAGTTCGCTTGCACTCGGCGCCGGCACGGCACTTGCCGCGGAAGCGGGAACCGTGCTGATTGTGACAACCGCAGCGGTTGCCGCGGTAGCGCCGGTTGCAGGGGCTATCTCCGACGCCTGCGCAGGATCGATCGTCTTGTTACTGATAAACGCCGAGCGGACACTTCGATAGATGCGACCCAACTGCCCTTCGGGTTTGCCCCCCTTACTCACAAAACCGCTCGGCCATGAAGTGATGTCCCACACCCACAATATGCACTGCTCTAGCGCTTCAAATCAATGTTGGGGTCAGGATTGAATGGGGCCTGAAATCGCGACTCAGGTCACGCCATCAAGGTTGTGCTTCACGCACCGTGGTTTAGAATCAATGCCGTCATGACTTGCCCAGGGAACTAGAATACCCCGCCTGAGCCGGTCCTGAATTCATTTCGCTGACGAGGAAACAGTGGATCCCATAAACGAGTTCCGAAAGGAAGTTGCCGGAAACATCGAATCGCAGGGTAAGGACCGCGACATACTGGACCTGTCGATGCGTTGGTTCCTCGAAGCCCAACGCAAGCGCTATTCGTATAACTTCAGTTGGCTGGGCCGGCCGATCATCCAGTATCCGCAGGACATCGTCGCCATGCAGGAGCTGATCTGGTCCGTAAAGCCAGACCTGATCATCGAGACCGGCATCGCGCACGGCGGCTCCCTGATCTTCAGCGCCTCGATGCTGGCGCTGCTGGATCTGTGTGACGCTGCCGTCGCCGGTGCCCCGTCATGCCCGACTCAGTCGCGTCGTAAGGTTCTCGGTGTGGACATCGACATTCGCGCGCACAACAGGACCGAAATCGAGGCGCATCCCATGGCCTCGAGAATCCAGATGATCCAGGGCTCCAGCATCGCACCCGATACGGTGAACCAAGTGCGTGCGATCGCCCGTGGATATTCACGAGTCCTGGTCTGCCTGGACAGCAACCACACCTTTGACCATGTCTTCAGAGAACTTGAGGCCTACGCGCCACTGACGACCCGGGACAGTTACTGCGTGGTGTTCGACACGGTGGTGGAAGACATCCCGAAAGAACTGTCAGGCAATCGCCCATGGGGACCGGGAAACAGCCCCAAGACCGCCGTCCATCGATACCTTGAGGACCATCCGGAATTCGAGATCGACCGGAGCATCTACCACAAGCTGCTGGTAACAGTCGCGCCCGACGGTTATCTCCGTCGTACGGGTTAGTCTGGTTCTACCGGCAGCTGGGACTGACATTCCGGCGTCTTGACGAGGGACGGACAACGTGCCAAATAGAAAATTCACTGTTGTAATTCCCACCCGAGACCGCGCAGATACGCTCCTGTATGCCATCCAGAGTGCGCTGTCACAGGACTATCAGGATTTCACGGTTCTGGTATCGGACAACGCCAGCGTGGACAACACGCCCGATGTCGTCGCCTCGATCAAAGATGAAAGACTCCGCTACATACACACCGGCAGGCGCCTGTCCATGTCGCACAACTGGGAATTTGCACTTGGGTTTGTGCACGATGGCTGGGTGACCGTCATCGGCGACGACGATGCAATTCTGCCCGGAGCTCTCAAGCGGGTTGACCAGATGGCAGATGAATCCGGGACGCAGGCCATTCGAGCGAATGGTTGCAGGTATCAGTGGCCCACTCTGCGCGGAGGCAAATACGGCGCGCTGGCCGTGGATCTGGGCAGGGGGTATCGGAAGGTGGATTCCGGGCGGGCCCTCCAGGCGGTCCTGGACGGCAGGATGGACTACAACAAGCTACCCGTGCTCTACAATGGTGGATTCATCAGCATGGAACTGATCAAGGAGGCGAAAAGCCGCAGGGAGGACGGCCTGTTTTTCCGCTCGTTGACGCCGGATGTGTATTCGGCCATGGTCTTCTCACTCCTTACCAACGAATACGTGTATTCGGACGAGCCTTTGGCCGTCAACGGCGCATCGATACACAGCGGTGGAACCGCGAGTTTTGGTATTCGTGTCGCGCACCGCAAGTATGATCCGGCGGAGAAGTTCTGGTCCGAGCCGAATATTCCTTTCCACAAGAGCCTTCCGCCGGCTTCAAATGGCAGACCAGTGCTGTCATTGCATGCCATGGTCTATGAAGCCTATCTGCAGGCAGAGGATTTCCACGACCGCAAGCGGATTTCGGTCGATGCCGCGGAACAGCTGCAGATCATTCTGAAAGAACCCAGAATCCGCGCGCTGGAACTGAGGGAGTGGGCAAAGTCGTTTGCGGAGTTGCACGGAATTAACCGCAGTGGAACGGTGGGTCCGGTGGCCGCAGCGCTGGCTCGAGCCCAAAGTTCCCTTGCCTTGATTCGTACCGTTGCACTGATGTTGATCCGCGGCATCAGGATCTTGGGCACGCAGCGCCAACCGCTGCTGAATGTTCATGAAGCCAGTCTAGTAGCCAGCCAGATCCTGGGTTCCAGACCGGGCCCTTTCGCACGAGCGGCGAATGCTCTGGGCCGTGTGTGGCATTTCGTGTTCATACGGCCACGCCACGACAACACAATCGTCTAAGTGAATCTACACTGATGTGGTGGATAAAAAAGTTGTTCAAAGAGCGCAATCCGGAGGTCGGCCCTCCACGCTTGAGCACGCAGGACGTGGAGCGATTGGAATCTATGTTCGCCGCCGTGAATTTCGGCGACGGGCGCGCGCGTCCTTCCAAGTATTGGATAGAACTAAATCGGCTGAATCTGGCCCAGCTGCAACAGCACGGCTATGAGAACTTCAAGCGTACCATCGCCCTCAACTACTTCACGTTTGTTCGCATCTTGCCCTGGGATTCACAAATCATTTTTCTCCTGCGTCACTTACCGCTGCCGGTGAGTCTTGACTGTGCGTGGCGCGCCTTGTCGGCTCCGAAGCATGATTATTTTACAGCGTTCAATTGGATACACGGCCTGCTCTACAATTTCTTGACTCTCGCATCATGGGAATTCTCACGAAAGGCGGTTCGCGACCCAAGTCTCCTGGCGCTGCGTGAACCTTCAGATGGCAGTCCGTCCCTGATTAAGGACCGTTCCGGTGCGCTGATTTCTCAAGACCTGGCAAATTCCATCATCGAAATTTCTGCGATGAACCTTCGCTTGCGTCCCGGTTCGGTCGCGCTCGAATTGGGCGCCGGATACGGCCGCGACGCCTATGCGATATTGGCGACAAATCCGGGGATCAAATATATCATTGTCGATATTGCGCCCGCGCTTTGGGTTGCCGAAACTTATCTTCGCCGTCAGTTTCCTAATCTTCGCATTTTTTGCTACAGGGACTTTGAGCGCTTTGCCGATATCGAAAAGGACTTCTTGGCGTGCGATATTGCCTTTTTTCTTTCGACGCAAATCAGTCAGCTGCCGGATGGGCTTGCTGACCTGGTCATCAATGTCTCGTCGCTACACGAGATGCGCCTAGAACAGATTGGCTATTACCTCACGCAATTCGACAGAATTTTGAAGGACGGGGGCACCTTCTACTTCAAGCAATGGAAACGCGGCGTTGTGCCGTTTGAAGATGTGGTCATTCATCAGCGGGACTATCCAATTCCAAAGAATTGGACCTGCGAATTGTCCCGGGAAGCGCCGATCCAATCCAAGTTCTTCGAAGAGCGCTACAGAAAATCCGCGCCATAGACCGATCGCCGTCCAACCCAGGCATCCATGGCCTCATGGCCGAGAGGATGGGTGAAAACCCTCTCTTAACCGCACGCGCTTGACGGCAGCGAGCATCTGCGCTCCGAGAGGGGCACGCACCAGCGGACTGACCAGCGCGGCCGCGATGATCACGCAAGCGCAGGTGAACGCCAGGACAAGGATTTCAATCATCGTGCCCGCCCGATTAGGCATGCAATAGCGGCAGGCCAAAGCGGTGGCAGCGGCGGCCGATGTCGGCACAATGACGTCGCGGCCGTACCAGCGCCATTTTTCCGACGGCAACATACGCAAGTGCATGAAGTAAATTCCCAACAGCAGGTACCCCGCGTTCAGTCCAACCCAGACCCGCGCCGCACCGATTCCGCCATATTTCGGAACAACCAGGAACAACAGGGGCACCAATAGAGCAACTGCAACGACGTTCATCTTGATCGTCAGCTTGGTCCAGCCGTAGGCCAATTGCATCTGATAAGGAATCGCCATAAACCCGCTGAGCAGCGTGCCGAACGCCAGAACTCTCAGTATGGGCGCCGCATCCTGGGTCAACTTGCGATCGCCGGTCCATGCGCTCAGGACCGTATCGGCAAATATGATCAATACGATGGCCGCGCTGCCCATCACCACCGCGGACAACTGCGCAGCCCGATGATAGGCAAGACGCAGCGCCGCCACGTCACGAAGCGTTATGAGTTGCGTAAAGGACGGATAGAATGCCGCACCGATCGGAGTCGATAGCATGTACAAAGCGCTGCTGAGCACACCCGCGACGGCGTAAGTGGCAAACACCTTGAGCGGCAATAATCGAGAGAGCAGAATCTTGTCGGTTTGAGTGAGCAGAAGCGACAAAAGCGTAATCGTCATCACTCCCCCCGCAAAACGCCAAATACCCGTCACTGAATTCCAGGAAAACCGCGCCGGCCGCGGACAGGTCGGGAGTTCCCTGTAGACGACAAACGCCAGTAGCGGAATGGTGACTATCGAGATCAGGACCTGCCAGATGAAAAACCCCTCGACGGTGGGTGACACCCAGGCCAGCACGGCGATGGCGCCGAGCGCGCGCGCGGTGACCAGAGTGCTGCTCAACACGCCTAGCAGGACTTGACGCTGCAATCCCGCGATGCTGCTCGAATATATGTTCTCCACGAGCCGCAAGGCGCAGAGTACCCCCATTCCGACGAGTGCATGTCTTACTGCGCTTAGCGGCAGACTCTGCGCGTTCAGCCATTGGGAAGCCACCCAGCCCGCCGACCACAACGCACCCATCGAAATGATCGTTGCTATCGCGGCGGCGGCAATCTCGACGCTCCGAAGTAGATCCCGAATGGACTGCGCATCGTGTGCTCCGGCCGTGAATTTGGCCATTTCGCGACCCAACGCGGGCTTCATTCCCAGGTCGAGCAAGCCCAGGCTGCTTTGCACGATGGTAAATATGGCGATGAGTCCGAATGCTTCGATTCCAAGATACTTGATGAATACCGGCACGAACACAAAGCCAATGACCGCCATATAGGCCTGGCTGAAGTAATTGGCGACGACGTTTGCCTTGACGCTCACCCAGCCTCCTGACGTCCGGGCGGCGCGAACCAGCGGCTATGCCGGCAGCGTCCATAGCGCAGCTCGCTTAGCGACTGCAGTGTCTTGACCAGCACCATGATCGCGGATCGGACCACACCGTACGTGGGCTGTAGGTGAGCGTAGATCTCGCGCGAGCCAAGCCAGATCGCCCGCAGCCCGGCGTTGGCGGCGCCGCCCGCTCGCATGAAGGCGACGTCCGTTCGCAGCAGGTGGATCGTGGGGTTGATTCGTCGCTCGAGGTCGTAGAAAAGGCTGACGTCGGAGCCAAGCTTCAGACTCGCATCGAAACCCCCGGCATGCTCCAGCACCCGGCGCTTCGCAAACAGACCCTGCTGGATCGGAAACAAACCGGTGCCGCGCGCTCGCGCCAGCAGTCGCGGTGCACGCCGGTGCCGCCACAGTCCGTGACCACCGAATACGCCCATCGCCACGTCGCCTGCGATCAAATCTGGACTCCCCGCGCCGCCCAGGGGCGCGGCGTCCATGGCTTTCGCCAGGATGTCGGGCGCGACCAGGAAATCGTCAGCGTTCAAGAAGAGCACGTATTCGCCCTGCGCGGCCCGCAGCCCCTTGTTCATTGCATCGAAAATACCGTGGTCGCGTTCGTAGATGCGCTTGATGTGGCCGGTCCGAAGCGCCCACGCATCGACAATGTCCCGTGATCGATCCGTCGAGCCGCCGTCCACACAGATGTGTTCGATGTCGAAACTGCGCTGCTGCAGCGACACGGACACGAGCGTGTCTTCGATCGTGGCTTCGGCGTTGAGCGACACCGTAATGATGGAAATGAGCGGGCTCAAGTGCTTCAACTTTTGGAAAACAGAAAATCGGCCTGAATGGGTCGCATAGATGCGCCACACGACAGATTGGCGACGCACATCAGATTGAAGCCTCGACTGAACAGGAATCCAATCACTTCCGTCGCAAGCGCCTGACCCAGGTAGAGCTCAATGAAGGATGCTTCTACGTAAACATACTTGAACCGTTCAAGCAGGCGCCCGCACCCCTGAAGTGCCGACAGCTCGAATCCTTGCACATCGAGCTTCAGCAGAGCCGGGTCCTGGATCAGGTGCTCTTCAATGCACGCTTCCAGAGTCGTGGTTTCCACGACTTCCCTGGATGCCTCCTCGGTCAACGGGACATTGTCGTGCTGCGCCTGAGCGAACGGCAAAAGAGACGACGACACGTCCCAGCGCGACACGTGCATCGTGGCGGATCCGGACTGTAGCGCCACTGCTTTTTTGAAGAGCTGGGCGCGTGTGTCGGCGCCGAAATTGCCCATCCAGGCGCGCCCCGGCTTGGCCAATGGTTCGAACGAGAATATCTGCGCCTGCGGATACAGGTGGCGGATGCACAGTGCGAACTGGCCGCGGTTGGCGCCGATATCGACCACTGTGTTGAGTTGCAGTCCCACCAGGATCCGGTCGTGTTCTGTCGATGCAACCACGCGGGCGCGCAATAGTGCCCGCCGGTAATCGCCGATCCACATCGCCCGCAGCATTTTCGTAAGGATGTTCACCGGCTGGGTTCCTGGTCGCGGCCGCATTCCGCCGTGCCTAGTCTATGCCAACTTCTCGCGCCGGTAGCGCACCGCCCATACTTGGGCATCTCAAAAGGGGTGGCGGGAATGCCGATGGGTCGCCCGCGGCGGGACAGATCGACCATAATGCCGTTCGGTTAAATCGCGAGGAACGGCCTTGAGAGGAGTAACGATAGTGCTGCGCAGGTTTCCCGCAGTCCCGTCCGCCGGTCCGCGCACCTTGTTCCTGGTCGGCGCGATCGTGACCACGGCCATACTGCTGTGGACCCATCAAATGCGCCAGAGTGGCGACACGCATGGCCTGGCGACCATCTTCTTTGTGCTGTTTGCCGACAACGATTCCCCGGGTGCGGCATGCGCGCTGCTCATACTCGTGGGCGCACTCTTCGCTTCTCGATACCCTCATGCGCAAGGGTTCGTCGGCTGGGCCGGTGAACGACCCATTGTCATCGCGATCATCACCGCATCGCTGCTCGCGCTCGGCGCCCTGTTCATCTACCACAATCATCCGCTCGCCATGGACGAGTACGCGGCGTACTTCCAGAGCCGCGTATTCGCGGCGGGCCACCTGCACGGCAGATTTCCGCCGCCACAGTTGGATTGGCTCATCCCGCGAGGTTTCCAGGACTACTTCCTGAATGTGTCGCGGACCACCGGCAGCGTGGCCGAGGCTTATTGGCCGGGCTTTGCGCTGCTGCTCACACCCTTCACCTGGGCGGGCGTCCCCTGGCTGTGCAATCCAGTCATATCCGCACTGACGCTGCTGGTCATGCATCGGCTTGCGCTGGAGATGTTCGATGATCGAGAAGCGGCCGGTTTTGCGCTGCTGCTGACCATCGCTTCGCCCGTGATCTTCGCCAACGGCATCTCCTATTACTCGATGCCGGCCCACCTGTTGGCCAACTCAGTGTTCGCCCTGCTGCTGGTCCGTCCGACTCCGGTTCGCGCCGCCGCAGCCGGTCTGGTGGGTTCACTGGCGCTCACACTGCACAACCCGGTTCCTCACATGCTCTTCGCTGCGCCGTGGCTGGTCTGGGTCGCCACTCGTCCGGGCGGCATGCGGCTGTTTGCCTCGCTCATCGCAGGCTATCTACCGCTTTGCGTGCTGCTGGGACTGGGCTGGTTTCTATTCTCCGGGCACCTGCTGCGCGAGGGACTTGTGTCGGACGCCGGACCGGCCGCACCCTTGCATCGACTGCAGCACATGCTCGCGACCTTTTCGCTGCCCGATGCGACGGTGGTGCTTGCACGCCTCATCGGGATCGTCAAGACATGGATATGGGCCGTCCCGGGACTAATGATTCTTGCCGCCGTCGGTGCGGTACGGTGGCGCCAGGACGCGTTGTGCCGGTTATTCACCGCTTCGGCGCTCCTGACGCTCTTTGGATATTTCCTTGTGCCGGTCGACCAGGGGCACGGCTGGGGTTACCGGTACTTCCACTCTGCCTGGATGGCATTGCCCCTGCTGGCGACGGCCGGTCTGTTCCGTCCCGCGCGAATCCGCGGCACAGCCAGCACTCCCCCACGCCTATTCGAGGACGGCGAGACCAAGGGTTTCGTTGCAACTTGCATACTCCTTACTCTGGTCTTGGGAGTAGGCTTCCGCGCATGGCAGGTGGAGGCCTTTATGGCCCGCGACGTAAGCCAGGTGCCTCAATATACGGGCACCGAACGGCGTGTCGTTATTCTGGACGGCAGGCAGGCCTTTTATGGGGCGGACCTGGTGCAGAATGATCCCTGGCTCCGCCAAAGCGAGATCCGGATGTACAGCCATGGCGCAGCCGAAGACGAGCGGATGATGGCGCAGTACTACCCAGAGCTTCACAGAGTGTATGCGGACCGATACGGTACTGTGTGGTCCCGGGAATCGGGGTCGCCGCCACTTTGAGCACAAATGATCGACGCTGACGATGTAAAATACTCCGTAATGGAGCCTGCTGCCGCCAATTCACTGCTGGATCCACGGCGAAAAATCGCGGTGATAATTCCGTGCTTCAACGAAGCGCATTCCATTGCGGAAGTAGTTCATGGTTTCAAATCCGCGCTGCCGGGCGCAAACATATATGTGTTCGACAATAATTCGACCGATGAAACGGTCGCAAATGCCAGCGCTGCCGGCGCCCTGATACGACGGGAAACACTGCAAGGAAAGGGCAACGTCGTAAGGCGCATGTTTGCCGATGTGGATGCAGACGCATATGTCATGACGGACGGCGACGCGACCTACGACCCTGGCTACGCCGCCCATATGGTGAATCGGTTATTCGAAGAGCGCCTCGACATGGTTGTTGGGACCCGGGTCGCTTCGCACGCTGCTGCGTACCGGACAGGTCATCAATTCGGCAATCGCTTGCTGACATTCGCTGTCGCGAATCTGTTTGGCAAGCGATTCTCTGACATGCTTTCAGGATACCGGGTCTTTTCGCGCCGCTTCGTGAAGTCGTTCCCCGCTATGTCGAGCGGTTTTGAGATTGAGACCGAGCTCACTATTCACGCATTGGAGCTGCAGCTGCCGGTCGCCGAGGTTGTCACGCCATACCGGATTCGGATCACCGGATCCACCAGCAAGCTTCGCACGTATGTAGACGGCCTGAGAATAGTTCGCTTGATACTAGTTCTCTACAAGAACGAACGCCCGATGCGATTCTTTTCCGCGATAGGGAGCGTCCTCCTTGCGGTTGCTCTCGGTCTCGGCATTCCGCTGATCATAACTTTCATCAAGACCGGCCTCGTGCCGCGCCAGCCGACTGCCATTCTGGCAACGGGCTTGGTTCTTTTGTCCGCCCTCAGCTTCATTGCGGGAATTATCCTCGACACCGTCACGAGAGGGCGTCTGGAGATGCGCCGTCTCGCCTATCTGGCCGTGCCGCCGCCCGACTCCTGAGCAATGCACTCGTCGAACTTCGGCTTTCGGTCGAAACTCACCCCCCTCCCTCTCGCTCTATTGCTGGTAACTCTTTGGCTGGCCCTACATGGCTACCACGGTCTCACGGGCGACGGGCAGATCTACGCATTCCAGGCGATCGCGAGGCTGCATCCGAATCTCACTGCCGATCTCTATCTGCAGAACGCTTCACAGGATCAGTTCACCTTGTTTTCTCCCGTGTATGCGTGGTGCATCAGGTTGCTCGGATTGGAGCATGCGGCTCGACTGCTCACCCTGGTTTGCTCCGCTTGGTTCCTCGCCGCGGCTTGGAGTTTTGCTTCAGCCGTCGTCGGCCGCGGCACGGCCTGGCTGGCGGTCGCATTTCTCTTGATCATCGCCGGAGACTTTGGCGGGTCCGGCGTATTTCGGATTCTAGATCCCTTTCTGACAGCGCGCCTGCCGGCCGAAGCATTGATCATGACCGCGCTTGCTTGCCACTTCCGCGAGAGGAAGGGGCTCGGTCTATTACTGGCGCTGGGGTCGCTCTTTATCCATCCGCTGATGGCCCTGCCCGGATTGCTCCTGCTGGCTTGCCTCTGGCTGCCCGTTCGCGCCGGTGTCATGGGTGCAATCGGAGGCGTATTCGCGATCCTCGCCATTGCGCTCGTCGCCGGCAACGGGCCTGAGGCCTCGGCGCTGGTGACCGTCATGGATGCCCCGTGGTTGGACGTGGTGCGGGAACGCTCGCAATTTCTATTCTTGCAAGTCTGGTCGATGCGCGATTGGGACATCAACGCTCAGCCGTTCATTTCGTTGGGGTTGACGGCAATTTCGGTGGAAGACCAACGTATACGCAAACTCTGCGCGACGGCGGCGCTGGTGGGAGCCTCCGGTTTGGCGGTGGCGCTGATCGGCGGCCTCAATGACCCAGTCGCGCTCCTGGTGCAGGGTCAGGCCTGGCGGTGGCTCTGGATGACCGTCGTCATCGGCGCCGCGCTGGTTCCGATTACGGTCCGAGCAGTGTGGACCGATAACAACTGCGGCCCGGTCTGCGCTCTCTTGCTCGTGTCGGCATGGACTCTGCCCGCGGGTGGCCGCATGATCTGTGGGCTACTGGCATTGATCCTTTGGTTGACCCGGGCGCGTATCAGCTCTCGTCTGGCCGCCTATTGTCGATGGGTGGCCGTTGCGCTCGGCGTCGGCATCGTGGTGTGGGCTTTGGTGAAATCCTGGCCTGTCGTGCAGCCGTCAACGGCGCCATCCGGACGCGCACCACCCTCAGACGCGCTGCAAGGAGAAAGCCTGCTAGCATTGAGGTTCCTGGCGGTTCTGCTGGCGGCACTGGTAATTGGGGGACTCAAGACCGGCCGCACGATGCGGATGTCCATGCTCATCTCCACGATGCTCCTAGTCTTGTCCATTTGCATGTTGCAGGCGGCATTCAAGCAATCCCATACCCTGGCAGCCGCCGCGGATAGGCGTGAATTCGCAGATTGGGAAAATGCCATTCCACCGGCCGGCACGGTGCTCGTCGCGCCGATGCGTGATGTCGGCGCGTTCGTTTGGTTCACGTTGGAGCGGCCGAATTATCTGGCTCTAGATCAATCGAGCGGCGTGGTGTTTTCGCGCAAGACCGCGCTTGAGGTTCGGAGACGTTCAGAAATTCTGCTGCCGCTCATGGATCCCGACTGGAAGATAATGACCAATCTGCGGGCCCAGGTAGGCAGAGGACCGAAGAACGAAGCCGGGATGCGGCCGCTGACAGCTGGGAATTTGATGCAAGTCTGCGCGGACCCCCAGCTTGGATTCGTCATTGCGCCGGAACAGGTCGGATTCGATCCCCTGCGTCACGAACATGCCGGAGCTTGGAAGGATTGGAACCTATATGACTGCAGCAAAGTAAGATCGGCGCGGTCGGCTACATGAAGATGGTCGTTCAGGAAGCAGTCAGGTACGGCGCCGTCTCGGTGTGCGCGTTCATCATCGACATCGCAGTCTTGTTTATCTTGGTCCACTATCTGTCTTGGTGGTATGTTGCAGCCGCGAGCGCGTCTTTTCTGGTCGGTTTGTTGTTCGGCTATGTGCTGTCGGTCACTTTGGTGTTCAAGTTCCACCGGCTCAAAGATCCGCGCATCGAGTTTGCAGGCTTCGCGGGCATTGGCGTGGTCGGGGTCGCGATCAACGCCGCTGCCATAGCCTTCGGCGTCAGGATCCTGGGTGTGCACTACCTCATGGCCAAGTGCTGGGCGGCCGGCTGTACCTTTTTTTGGAATTTCCTGGCACGCCGCCAGGTTCTCTTCGTCAAACACCGCACGGTCTGAACGCCGATTCCGATGCCCTCCAGTGACAATCAAAGCAAAATTGCAGTCATCGCCGGCGCAGGACCTGCCGGCCTGACGGCCGCCCTCGAACTCCTGAGACGGACCGATGTCACGCCCATCGTCATCGAGGCCGACGGCCAAGTGGGCGGCATTTCCAAGACGATCAACTATCGCGGCAATCGGATGGATCTCGGCGGCCACCGTTTTTTTTCCAAATCCGACTGGGTGATGCGGTGGTGGCAGGAGATCCTGCCGGTGGCCGATGGAGAGATGCAACCCCTGAGCGCGCTGCGCATCCACTACCAAGGCCAATCGCACGAACTGACGCCCGAGGGGATGGCGCCCGCCTCCTCCGACGCCGTTATGCTGGTTCGCAAACGACGGTCGCGAATTTTTTATCGGCGACGGTTTTTCGACTACCCGCTGACACTGAATGCGAGCACGGTCAGGAATCTAGGCATGGTCGAAGCTATCAGAATCGGATTGAGCTACGGCCGGGCGCAACTCAAGTCCCGATCACCCGAGAAGAGCTTGGAAGATTTTCTCATCAACCGATTCGGAACCCGCCTGTACCGCACTTTTTTTAAGGACTACACAGAAAAGGTTTGGGGTGTCCCCTGCACAGATATTTCCGCGGAATGGGGCGCGCAGCGCATCAAGGGCCTGTCGGTGGCTAAAGCCATCGCGCACGCGCTGACGAACCCGTTTCGCCGCTCGTCCGATGCTGCTCAAAAGGGAACTGAAACCAGTCTGATAGAGCGATTCCTGTACCCCAAATTCGGACCCGGCCAGATGTGGGAGGAAGTGGCCCGGCGTGTGGCCACGCTGGGAGGAGCAGTTCACTTGCGGCAGCGTGTAGTTGCCTTGGAACATGAAGCAGGCAGGATTGTTAGTGTCGATGTGTTCGATGAGACCGCCGGCGCGGTGCGGCGGATGGCATGCGACTACTTTCTCTCGACGGTGCCCGTCAAAGATTTGGTCGCGATGTTGAGACCTGAGGACTCGTGCATCGCGCAGATTGCCGCCAAGCTTCCCTACCGAAGCTTCATGACCGCGGGCCTGCTTCTGCGCAGCATGCGCGGCCGCCCGACTCCCTCCGACAACTGGGTCTACATTCAGGAGCCCGATGTGCGCATCGGGCGGCTGCAAATTTTCAACAATTGGAGCCCCGCGCTGGTTGCCGACCCAAGTACCGTCTGGCTGGGTCTGGAATATTTCTGCGACCAAGGCGACGATTTGTGGGCCATGGAGGATGAGGAATTTTTGAACTTCGCCGGCGGCGAACTCGAGAAGATCGGTCTCATTGACCGCAAAGATGTGATCGGCGGCACTGTCGTGCGGGTTCCCAGCGCATATCCTGCGTACTTTGGAGCATACAACCGGTTTGGCGACTTGCGCAATTATCTGGATCGATTCTCCAACCTTTACCCGATCGGTAGAAATGGAATGCACCGGTACAACAATCAGGACCATTCCATGCTGGCCGCCAACGCCGCGGTGAACGCAATCGCCAAAAAGGCGCCGAAGGAGACAATCTGGAACGTCAACGCTGAAGAGTCCTACCACGAAGAAACCGTGGCCGCCGACGCCGTTCGCCATGCCACCGCGCCTTCGTGATGTCCTCTGAAGCCGTGCAGCGCGCTTCTTCCACCCTCGGTCAAGTAGCGCCGTATCGATGGTACGTCTTCGCCGCGTGCACGGCTTTGGCGGTTGCCTTGAACTATGTCTTCGGCAAGGAAATGGCATCGGACCTGCTGCAGTACCACTTCTATTCGGGATTCAGCGCGCTCAACGATCGGTTTGAGCAAGATTACTTTGCGGCGGGACTTCAATCCTATTTCAACCCATACGCCTACGTCCCATTCTATGTCCTGGTGAAATCAGGTCTGCCGGCACTCGCGGTAGGCAGTGTGTTGGCGGTGATTCACAGCGTGGTCCTGTGGCTCACTTACGAACTTGCGTGCAGAGTTTGTCCGTCGGAAGATGCCAAGGAGCGCTTTCTCTTCGGCTTGTGCGCCACCGTCCTGGCGTTCATGAACCCTATTTTGCTGCAGCAGATCGGCGCAAGTTTTTCGGACATCACCACCACGGGCTTGGTACTTGGGGGATGGCTCTTTTTGGTTCAAGCCGTCCGCTGTCCGCGCACGACGCCCGTCGTTGTCGGCGCGATCCTGCTTGGGATTGCGACCGCCCTGAAGCCGACCAACAGCATCCACGCATTCGGTGGATTTTTCGTGGTGGCCTTTGTGCCGCTGCCGCTTTTCGGACGACTTCGTAGTCTGCTCTACTTTGGCGCGTCGCTCGGCGCGAGTTTCGTGGTCACCGCCGCACCCTGGTCCTATCGGCTGGCAAGAACCTTCGGAAACCCGATGTTTCCGTTGCTCAACAATGTATTCAGAACTCCCTACATTACAACTGCGACGTCAAAAGCGTACCGCTTCATACCCGATTCGCTGACCGATGCCCTGCTGCGTCCCTTTGCAATGTCCGGCACCGGGGAAATGATTCACGAGGAAATGTCGTCTCCGGACATTCGTTACGTCCTGTTGCTCCTGGTGTTTCTGGTTTTTGTCGCTGCCCGGATCTGGCAGTCCGTCAGGCGTAAATCAATTCCTGTCCCTGCTCCGTTCTCTGAATCGTCAACCCGCTCGCTAGTCGCGCTGGGCTGCGCTTTCACCGCTGAATGGATCGTATGGCTAGACGGCTCGGGAAACAGCCGGTACTTCATTCCGATGGCATGCGTCGCTGCCGTGCTTGCGGTCGCTCTATTGTTTCGACTGCTCGCCAACCATACCCTCGGCCGCAATGGCATATTGCTCGCCCTGTTTGTCGCCCAAGGGACTCAGCTTGCGCTTGGAACCGAATATCGGTGGAATCCGGCGCCCTGGGATGGGCACTGGTTCGATGTGGAAATTCCAGCGAAGCTCGCAAGCCAGCCGAACTTATACTTGTCGATCGGCATGCTGTCCAATTCCTACATCGTTCCGTTCCTCCCAAAAGGATCTGGTATGGTTAACTTTGCCGGCGGCTACCCGCTCGGACCTGACGGCGCAACCGCGTCGCACCTTCGTGCCATGATTGCGAGCAGTACACCCCACCTGCGCGTTCTGGTCAGCGGGGATCGCATTCACGAGGATTCAGCGTTACGCGCACCGCGTCAATCGGACGTTGACGATATTCTGCGTATATTTGACCTGCGCGTCGCCATGAGCGACTGCGAGACCATCACCGTGCGGGGGTTGCGGCCGATGATTTGGCGGCCGCTGGCAAGTTCTCTCCCGGGCCCTGTGATCCCGTCCGCCGGCAAGCTTCGGTACACCAACTATCTGGCAAGCTGCCATCTCGTGGTTGACACCAGCGATAGGTCGCGGGAAATGGCGGCTCGTCGAGCCGTCGACCTTGTACTGGATCGTTTGGAAGATGCTTGCCCCACGTTATTTCAACCTCCTCGCCCGCAGACCGAGCACGTCAATCAACTGTGGATGCGATCGTATGGGGCGACTGACTTGGCAGCCTGGGTGGGCGGGGGGGAAGTCAAGTTCATCGACCCCACCCGAGACTTTCACGAAATTTTCGTTGGGCGCGAAGAAGCGTGGGCCAAGGGGCCTCTACCGATTGAATGCGGGCGCCGGCATGGCATCTACTTCGCTAGATTGTTGCAGGCCGGGACGTGAAGATCGCCGCAGCACAGGGTCTCGGCGCACCCTACCGACTGCCGGTCTATATGGCGTGCACCGTCCTTGCGGTGGTCGCCAATTACCTCCTTGGTAAGGACATGGCGTCGGACGCCATTAGCTATCACCTATATGCCGGGTTTAGCGCAGTCCATGAACGTTTCGCTCAGGACTACTTCCCGGCCGGGCCGCAGTCCTACTTCAATCCTTACATCTATGTGCCTTTGTACTACCTGGTCAGCAGCAGTCTCTCGTCGCTCGAAATCAGTTCGGTACTGGCAATAGCGCACAGCGTCATACTCTGGCTGACGTACGAACTTGCCGTCTCCGTGTGCCCGTCGGACGACAGACACCAGCGCTTGATCTTCGGCCTTTGCGGAGTCGCCTTCGCCCTCATCAATCCAATCCTGCTGCAGCAAATCGGCTCGACATTCGCGGACATCACGACCGGAGAATTCCTGTTGGCTGGGTGGCTGCTGCTCGCCCTCGCGATACGCACCCCGAGCCCCGCACGGGTCATCGGCGCCGGCCTTCTGTGCGGCGTCGCAACCGGGTTCAAGCTCACCAACGCCCTACACGCCATCGCCGGCTTTGCACTATTGTTCATGCTGCCGCTGGCACCGTGGGGGCGGATCCGCCAAGGCCTCGCCTACGGCATTTCTCTCGGACTTGGATTTCTCGTCATCGCCGCGCCCTGGGCCTATCGTCTTGAGCAGAGATTCGGCAATCCCTTCTTTCCCATGCTGAACAACGTGTTCCGTTCACCGGAATTCACGACCGAGACCGGCCACGCGGCGCGTTTCATTCCGGGCTCTTTTGCCGAGGCTCTCTGGCGCCCGTTCGCCATGATCGATCCTGTGTCGATGGTGCACGTAGAATTGCGGGCGCCGGATCCTCGATACGCCGTACTGGTGACACTGATCGGCGCCTTTTTCTGCCGCTGGTTGTGGCGGCGCCGCGCTTCTTCCCCGAGTCCGTCAGCGCCCGGCGCCGACGCGGCTTCGACACGTACGCTGACTGCACTCGGCTGCGGCCTCGCCGTGGATTGGGCGGCTTGGTTGGGCGCTTCCGGCAATAGCCGCTATTTCTTGCCGATGTCCAGTGTCGCCGCGGTGGTGCTCGTGGGCTTGTTATATCGATTGTTTGCGGCCCAGCCAAAGGCTCGCAACTACATTCTCGCAGGCATTCTTGGGGTTCAGGGCGTACAGCTCTGGATGGGCACCTCTTATCGCTGGAATGGCACGCCTTGGGATGACCATTGGATCAACATTACTGTGCCGGCCAAGCTCAAATCGGAACCCAATCTATACCTCACCATGGGCACCCCGACGAATTCCTTTGTGGCTCCCTACCTGTCTCCAGGTTCCGGTCTGGTCAATTTCATAGGCCTTTACACACTCAGCCCGGAAGGAGCCAATGGGGCTCGTATCGCGTCACTGGTCAATCACTTCGCGCCCAACATACGCATTCTCGTCCGCGGTGAGAGACTCTATCGCAAAGATGAGCGGCGTATGCCGAACACGGTTCAAATCGATGACGCCCTAAGACCGTTCAGCCTGCGCGTCGATGAGAGTGACTGTGCGACGATCACCGTGCACGGCCTGCCTGCCGACGTGGAATTCACCATGAAGACCTCGCAGCCGGCGGTGCCGCAATCGCTCGACACGACTTATCTTTTGACCTGTCGAGTGATGCCGGACAAAACCGACTATTCGGCGCAGCTACCGGCGCACCGCGATATCGACCTTGCGCTCGACCATCTCGAAGACGCCTGCCCGGCACTTTTTCAGCCACGCCGCCCGCGCACGGAATATGGCGCTGACGGCGGACTCAGGCGTTACATGGGCAGCGATTTGACGGCATGGGTCAGCAATGGCCGGGTGAAGTTCCTGCAGCCGATGATAGGGGGGGATGTGGCTTATCTCGGCCCTGAAAACCAGTGGGCAAAGGCACCTCTCCAGCTCCAGTGCGGCCGCCGCAATGGGCGATACTTTGCAAGGCCGGTGACATCGACGGGAACGCCATAGCGGTCCGGCATTCCACCGGTACGTTGCCACGCTACAATAGGTCTATGCCGAAACCCGCTGTCTTGGTAGTCGACGATGAACCGGACCTTTGCGAGTTGCTGTCAATCACGCTGCAGCGCATGGATCTTGATCCTCGAATCGCGCATAACATCGCGGACGCACAGCGATTGCTGAAGACCGAGCAGCTGGACTTGTGCCTGACCGACATGCAGCTGCCCGACGGCGACGGGTTGGAACTGGTCAAATGGATGCAGCAATACGCACCGAGCGTGCCGGTGGCGGTGATTACCGCTCATGGCAACATGGAGACCGCGGTGCGCGCTCTCAAACTGGGCGCATTCGATTTCGTGTCCAAGCCGCTGGACCTTTCGGGACTGCGTAAGTTGGTTGCGAGCGCCATCAAGCTGTCGGGAACCCAGGATACCGACACGAGCGTCTTCGGTCCCCGTTTGCTGGGAATGTCCGCGGCGATGCAACACCTGCGCGATATGATTGCGCGCGTCGCACGCAGTCAGGCGCCGGTTCATATTTTCGGCGAATCCGGGACCGGCAAGGAACTGGTGGCGAAACTCATCCATGAGTCGGGTCCACGGCGCGACAGCCCGTTTGTGCCGGTGAATTGCGGCGCCATCCCGACCGAACTCGTGGAAAGCGAGCTATTCGGTCACAAGCGCGGCAGCTTCACGGGAGCTGTGAGCGACAAGCGAGGTCTCATTCAATCCGCGGAGGGCGGCACGCTGTTTCTCGATGAGATCGCCGACTTGCCTCTGCATATGCAGGTCAAGTTGCTTCGTGTCATTCAGGAGAAGGCGGTTCGGCCGCTGGGCGAGCAGCTCGAGGTCGGCGTCGATGTGCGCATCCTGTCGGCCACGCACAAGAATCTCTCGGCCATGGTTGCCGAGGGAAAATTCCGCGAGGACCTGTTCTATCGCGTGAATGTCATCGAGTTGCGTGTACCGTCATTGCGCGAGAGGCCGGAGGATGTGGCGGAACTCGCCGAAGCCATACTGCGGCGGCTGGGACGCCGCATGAAGATTTCCCCGTCGATGCTGGGCAAGGACGCGCTGGCCGCGCTCGAGGCCTACGCCTTTCCAGGAAACGTGCGCGAACTTGAAAACATCCTCGAGCGCGCCATTACTCTCAGCACCGGCGGCGAAGTGAGCGCAAGCGACGTCCAACTGCGGCCAACCCGCGGCGATGCGCCCGTCGCCGCCAGCACTCAAGGCGCAGGCGGACTGGGGGATCATCTGGAAGATATCGAGCGCGACGCCATTCGGAGAGCCTTGGAGCAGACCCGATATAACAAGACCGCGGCGGCAAAAGTCTTGGGGATGTCGTTCCGGGCGCTTCGGTACCGCATCAAGAAACTGGGTATCGAATGAAACTTTCGTGACTCAAAGCACAAAGCGGTATTCTGTGATTATGTAATAGTCAGAAGACAATCACCCTCATGCCTAGAAGTCTGGACACAAAACGATGATTCTCGCGTGGTTAAACGGCCGTGAAGCCGCCGATGTCGGCGTCGCTCTGGCCGACCAATTTGCGCCGCGGCCGAATTCAGCCGAACCGCGAGGGTCGCCGCAAAGCGGCGCCTCCGGTTCGGTGGAGCAATTGCTGCAGCGTGTCGACAGCGATGTACGTCCATTGAACCTCAATTTCTATAAGAAGGCGAAATTCGCAAACTCATTCAAGTGGCGGTTGATCGAGAACGGCGTCGCGAAGACGATCGCCGACCGGGTTACCCAGTCCTTGGTACTGCATCTTTCGCAGAGTCAGATTCCGGCCACTAGTCGGAATTCGGCTGATATCCCCGACATCCCCTCCGACCCGGCCAGGGCTCAACACCTCTTCGTCAGGGGCAATAAATTCTATGAACAAGGCGCCCATTCCGAGGCCGCAGCCCTCTATGAAGAAGCGGTCGACCTTGACCCCTCGCATGCGGAGGCGCTCCACAATCTGGGGTCGTCGGTGTCCCACCTGGGTCGTTATGATGAGGCGGAGCAGTACTTTCGCCAGGCGATCGCGATAAAACCGAATTACGCGGACGCGCACGGCAATCTTGGGATGCTGTTGCGAATGAGGACCGAACTCATCGCCGCTGAAACATCGCTGCGGCGTGCGCTCAAATTAAGGCCTACTTTTACCGAAGCAAGGATCAATCTCGGATTGACTCTCGCGTTTCTTGGCCGCCTGCGCGATTCCAGAGCATGCTTTGCAAAGGTGCTGAAGACCGCGCCACGCAATGTTCGAGCCTTGCACGGGATCGGGCAAGTGACTGAATTGGAGGGCAAATTCGAGGAGGCTGAAAGGACGTTCAGGCGCATTATCGAGATCGATCCGAAGATGCCGGCCGCGTGGGCGTCGCTGGCTGGCACCCGCAAGATGACCCTTGCCGACGGCGAGTGGTTCAAGAGCGCGGAGGAGATCGCAACGAGCAATGTCCACCCGCTGGAAGAGGCTAATTTGCGCTTTGCCATGGGGAAGTACTGCGACGACGTCGGTAACTATGCGCAGGCCTTCCAGAATTTCAAGCGCGGCAACGAGTTGTTGAAGACTGCGGCTGCAGACTATGACCGGAAGGGGCGCTCACGTCTAATTGATGATTTGATTCGGGTTTACACGCGGGAGGAGATGTCGAAAATACAGATCCCAGGATCCGCCTCGTCCAAGCCCGTCTTCGTGATCGGGATGCCGCGCTCGGGCACTTCCCTTGCTGAGCAGATCATCGCGTCGCATCCAGCCGCCTACGGTGCCGGAGAGTTGCATTTTTGGGCGGGGCTGATCGCGAAGGACCCTGGGCTGACGCAGAGTATTATCAACGAGCCGGCTCGCGCCAAGGTGGCCGAAGAGTATCTGCGTATTCTCGATGCCTCCTCCGCCAATGCGTCGCGCGTCGTCGACAAGGCGCCTGTGAACTCTGATTTCCTGGGCTTGATCTACTCAGTGTTCCCCAACGCCCGAGTCATCTACATGCAGAGGGATCCCATCGATACCTGCCTGTCCTGCTATTTCCAGCAGTTCTTGCTGGGCCTTAACTTCACCTTCGATTTGTCGGATCTCGCCCACTATTACCGCGAACACCGGCGGGTGATGATGCATTGGCGCAGGGTACTGCCGCCCGGCTTCATTCTCGACGTGCCCTATGAGGAGTTGGTCAGCGATCAAGAAACCTGGTCGCGCAAAATGCTGGAATTTATCGGTCTCGAATGGAGCCCACGGGTGCTGGAGTTCCATACGACCAAGCGGCAAGTGGTCACTGCCAGCGCCTGGCAGGTGCGGCAAAAGATCTACAAGAATTCCGTGGCCCGCTGGCGCAACTACGAGCAATTCATCGGGCCCCTGAAATCCCTTGAAGAGTGATGCTCGCCGGATGCATCGCCGCAAAGTCTGACAATTTTCGTCACTAGATGACGTGGCGCGTCACCGGTGACGCTGGCGAACGACGAAAATATGTCAATGTGTCGATCGGCGTCCTCCTGATTTCCATTGATATTCACGTACTTATGATATGGCGAGCGCGGCTGGCATGACGCTTGCTTCGTCCAACTCACTGGCGCAAGCCGTTGATCGATTACAAGCCTTCTAATTCGTGTTCACCTAGGAGTTTAAATGTTTAACAAAATGCAAAAGGGTTTCACGCTCATCGAATTGATGATCGTGGTAGCCATCATCGGTATCTTGGCCGCGATCGCCATCCCTGCGTATCAGGACTACACCATCCGCGCGAAAGTGACGGAAGGCCTGAATCTTGCGGATGCGGCGAAAACTTCGGTTGCCGAGTCATTCCAGTCGGGCGGCTTGACTCCGGGACTGTCGGCGGCTGCGACATCCTGGAACGGAAGCTTCGTCCCGACCAAGTATGTGACGGGCATCACGATTGCTGCGGCGACCGGCGCCATCACGATCACCTATTCCTCGGCCAATATTGGCCCGTTGACCGCCGGTAACAACGTGCTGGTTCTGACGCCGAACATCCAGGGTGCTCTGCTGGCTGCGACCTCGACCGGTAATATCGACTGGGCCTGCACCTCAGCCGGCGCCACGACTGCGGGTGCGCAAACCTTGAAGTTTGCCCCTGGCGGCAACGTGCCGACCAAGTACGTGCCGTCCAACTGCAAGTAATGACGATTTGCGGCCGGCGGCTGATCCGCCGGGCACGCACCGGGAAGCCCCTCACAAGAGGGGCTTCTTCTTTTGAGGCCCTTCACGGCGGCAACCCGCTCGCCGAGCCTCATTTTGCGATCAAAGTCACGAGCGCCGCGCCGCCAATGTGCGACCATCCGCAGATGATTTGACAATTGCTCAGCCGGCTACCAATAGTAAGGGCCAGCGGCAACGGCATGGGGATTACGTAAGTCCATGAATGACAACGCAATAGCGACAATTGGCGGCACCGGCCGCGTGGCCTTGGGCGGCCTTGCGCAACGCCTTGTCCAAGATGGGTTGTTGGACGAGCAGACCATGCAGGACGCCATTTCCCGCGCCAAGGAAAAGCGCTTGAGCCTGGTGACCCATCTCGTGGCTTCGAACCTGGCCACGGCACGCGACATCGCCATATCCGCATCGAACGAGTTTGGCGTGCCTCTATTGGATCTCGATGCCGTAGCGCCGGATATGGATGCGGTTCGCGCGGTCAGCGACAAGCTGCTGCAGAAGCATCGCGTCCTGCCCCTCATGAAGCGCGGCAAGCGCTTGTTCCTTGCGGTCGCGGATCCGACCAATCTGCATGCGCTGGATGAAATCCGCTTCCAGACCTCGATGAGCATCGAGTTCGTCGTGGTCGAGGACGACAAGCTACAGATGGCGGTCGGCAAAGCCATGGATCAGGCCGAAGCGGCCATGCCGAGCCTGACCGATGACGATTTCGATCTCGAGAATCTCGAGGTCACCGGTGGGGATGAAGATCCGAACGCCGAGGCGCTGGGCCGCGATGACGTTGAAGACGCGCCGATCGTGCGATTCGTCAATAAGATCTTGCTGGATGCCATCAAGAAGGGCGCATCGGATATTCACTTCGAGCCCTACGAGAAATCGTTTCGAATCCGCACGCGCTTGGACGGTGTACTCAAGGAAGTTGCGCTGCCGCCGGTGCAACTGGCGGTAAAAATAGTCGCGCGCCTCAAGGTCATGGCGCGCCTCGACATTGCGGAGCGCCGCGTGCCTCAGGACGGCCGCATCAAAATGCGCCTGTCAAAGAATCGCGCCATCGATTTCCGCGTCAGCACCTGCCCGACCCTATTCGGCGAGAAGGTGGTCACCCGTATTCTGGACCCGTCCAGCGCCATGTTGGGCATCGACGCGCTGGGCTATGAACCGCTGCAGCGCGAGCTGTACCTCAAGTATCTGGCCAAGCCCCAAGGAATGATCTTGGTGACGGGCCCTACCGGCAGCGGCAAAACGGTGTCCCTGTACACCGGCCTCAACATCCTCAACACCGAGGACTGCAATATTTCGACTGCCGAGGATCCGGCTGAAATCAATCTCCCCGGCATCAATCAAGTCAATGTCAATAACAAGGTGGGACTCACCTTTGCCTCCGCCTTGCGCGCGTTCCTGCGGCAGGACCCCGATGTGATCATGGTCGGCGAAATCCGCGATCTTGAAACTGCCGAGATCGCGATCAAGGCGGCGCAGACCGGTCACTTGGTATTGTCGACCCTGCACACCAACGATGCTCCGCAGACCTTGACGAGATTGGTCGACATGGGGGTCAAACCCTACGCCATTGCCACGTCGGTGAGCTTGATTATTGCGCAGCGATTGGCTCGCAAGCTGTGCAACATCTGCAAACAGCCGATTGACATTCCTGCCGAAGCCTTGAAAAAAGAGGGCTTCGAGGCTGCAGATATCGACAACGGCTTCAGAGTGTTCAGAGCTGTCGGCTGCAATTCATGCACGGACGGCTATAAGGGCCGCATGGGAATCTACCAAGTCATGCCGGTCACGGAGCAGATCGGCCGGATCATCATGCAAGGCGGCGGAGCCTTGGATATCAACGATCAGGCAACCAAAGACGGAATTTGGAACCTGCGTCGCTCAGGACTTCAGAAAGTGAGAGACGGCGTCACGAGTTTGGAAGAAGTCAACAGCGTCACCATTGATTAGCAGGTAACTGGAAGGATTGACCCATGGCGATATCGGCAACCGCAAGCAAGAAAGAAACCCAGTTTCTGTGGGAAGGCAAGGACAAGCGCGGCAACAAGGTGCGCGGCAAGGCGCTTGCGGCGAACGAAGCGGCGCTGCGTGCCGACTTGCGGCGCCAGGGCGTTGCGGCGACTCGCGTCAAGACGCCGAGCAACCTGTTCAAGGGTGGCGGCAAGGTGTTGCCGGTCGACATCGCCGTGTTTGCGCGGCAGCTGGCGACCATGATGGCGGCGGGTATCCCCATGGTGCAGGCCTTCGAGATCATCGGCAATGGTCATGAAAAGCCCGCAATGCAAAAGTTGGTGATTGACATCAAGTCGACCATCGAAAGCGGCAGCACGCTGCACGAAGCGCTTGCCAAGCACCCACTGTATTTTGACGATCTGTTCGTCAACCTGGTCGAAGCCGGCGAACAGGCCGGTGCGCTGGAAACGTTGCTGGACAAGATCGCCACTTATAAGGAGAAAACGGAGGCCCTGAAGAAGAAGATCAAGAAGGCGCTGTTCTATCCCGCGGCGGTCTTGGTCGTTGCCGTCATCGTCAGCTGCATCCTGCTAATTTTTGTCATTCCGCAGTTTGAATCGTTGTTCAAAGGATTTGGCGCAGATCTGCCGGCTTTCACCCAGATGGTCGTCAATTTGTCGAAATTCATGCAGCACCAAGGCTGGTTGGTTGGGCTGGTGGTGGGTGGCGCCATCTACGCATTCATGTATTTTCACAAGCGATCGAGGAAGATGCGCCGCGCGATAGACCGGGGCATGCTCAAGTTTCCGATCATCGGACCCATATTGACTAAGTCGGCGATTGCACGCTTCTCGCGAACACTGTCGACGATGTTTGCGGCGGGTGTGCCCTTGGTGGAGGCCATGCAATCCGTGGCGGGCGCCACGGGCAATATCGTTTACGAAGAAGCCACTTTGCGTATGAAAGACGAAGTGGCCACGGGCCAGCGCCTGCAGCGCGCCATGGAAAATACCGGGATATTCCCAAACATGGTCGTGCAAATGATCGCGGTCGGTGAGGAATCCGGTTCACTCGATACTATGTCGGCCAAGGTCGCCGAGTTCTACGAAGCCGAGGTCGACAATGCCGTCGACGCCATGTCCTCGCTGCTTGAACCGATGATCATGGCGGTTCTGGGCGTGCTGGTCGGCGGCATGGTTATCGCCATGTATCTGCCCATATTCAAACTCGGCCAAGCGATCTAGCCGCTCGCTGAGCGCGCGGACGAGACTCCTGTTTAGCTCATGCTGAACGATCTCGCCGCGCTCTACGCCGACAACCCCGCGCTGTTTGCGGGAACGGCGTTCGTGTTCGGACTGGTGATAGGCAGCTTTCTCAACGTCGTTATCTATCGCCTGCCCATCATGCTGGAGCGCGAGTGGCGCGCCCAGGCGGCCGATCTCCTGACTTCGGCCGCCGGGTCCTCGGCACCGCCATCGCCTGCGACCCATGTTGTCCCGGCGCCCCAGGCAGCCGTTGAGCGTTTCACCTTGAGCACGCCCGGATCCGCGTGCCCCGCCTGCAAGGCGCCCATCAAGGCCTGGCAGAACATCCCTGTGGTGAGCTGGCTGATGCTGCGGGGACGCTGCGCGGCCTGCAAGTCGAACATCTCCGTGCGCTATCCTTTGGTGGAGTTCACTACAGGCTTGTTGTCTGCCGGCGTGGCCTGGCATTTCGGCTTTGGTGCCGCGGCGGCCTGCGGGCTGCTGATCACCTGGAGCTTGATCGCTCTCACCGGCATCGATATCGACCATCATCTGCTGCCCGACGGCATTACCCTACCGCTCATGTGGGCCGGCCTGCTGGCATCGATCATCGTCGGTCCCATGGCCGGCAACCCGATTCCGGTCTCGGCGCGCGACGCGCTCATTGGTGCGGCATCGGGGTATGTCAGCTTGTGGCTGGTGTTTCACGCATTTCGCCTCATCACCGGCAAGGAAGGCATGGGGTATGGCGACTTCAAGCTCTTCGCCGCCCTCGGCGCTTGGCTGGGGTGGAAGCTCCTGCCGCTGGTGATCTTGCTGTCTGCTCTCACCGGCGCCGTCATCGGGATTCTCATGATCGTCTTGCGCGACCGCGACCGCAGCGTGCCGATGCCTTTCGGACCCTACCTGGCGGCCGCCGGCTGGATCGCCATGATGTACGGCGATGTGCTGGTCGACGGTTATCTGCGCGTGGCCGGTCTCAAACACTAGCCATGGCCCGCCGCCTGCGCATCGGCCTCACCGGGGGCATTGCCAGCGGCAAAAGCACGGTGGCGCAGCGACTTACCGAACTCGGCATTCCGGTCATCGACGCCGACGTGGCGGCCCGCGCCGTCGTTGAACCGGGTACCGTAGGAATTGCGCAGGTGGTCGAACGCTTTGGCTCAGGAATCCTGGACGCCACTGGCGCACTCGACCGGCGTGCTCTGCGAGACCTCATATTCAACGATCCGCGCGCGCGTAGCGACCTGGAGGCCATTCTCCATCCGCTCATCCGGGCCGCCATGGAACGGAGCGCCGAAGCGGCGGCCGGTTCTTACATCGTCATGGCTATACCGCTGCTGGTCGAGGGCGGCGCAAGCGACCGGGTGGACCGCGTTTTGGTGGTCGATGTGGACGAATCCCTGCAATTACAGCGCGTAATGGCACGCGACGGTTCCTCACTCGAACAGGCCCGAGCTATTCTGGCCTCGCAGGCGAGCCGCGCCGCCCGGCTCGCGGCTGCGGATGACGTGCTGCTGAACAGCGGGACCGTCACCGATGTGCGACAGGCGGTCGATCGCTTGCATCAAAAATACCTGCGGCTGGCCGAAACCTGAGGTTTACCCTGGGCCTTGGGTTGGCTCAGAATAGGCGGATGAACTCTCACCCCGATCCACAGGCCCTGGCGGAGCCCGAAGCCGCCCCGATCGTTTACGAGCAGCCCCTCAACGAGCGCATGCGAACCTTCCTGCGCCTGGAATTTCTCTACACCCAGGCCTCCTATCATAGCGAGTCGCCCAATCCCTGGAGTTCACGCGCGGCGGTCGCGAGCCTGCTGGAAATTCTCGCCATCACGGCGCGCGGCGATTCACGCACCGAAGTTCTGAAGGAACTCGAGCGGCACGTGAACGTGCTCAAGGAATACCAATCCAAGACGGGAGTCGACCCCGGCCGCCTCAAGTCCCTCATGTCGAATCTCGTCAAGCTGCGCAACGACCTGTCGACCGTCGGCGGCAACTACATGGGACCCTTACGCGATTCTGAATTCTTGAGCGCCATCAAACATCGCAGCGCCATTCCCGGCGGCACCTGCGATTTTGATCTGCCCGACTATTCCTACTGGCTCAACCGTCCCGCCGAAGTGCGCGCGGCGGAATTCAATTCATGGCTTGCGCTGATACGGCCGCTGTGCGACAGCATTGCGGAATTACTGTGGCTCACCCGGCAGAACGCCAAGTGCAAATCGGAAGTCGCTGCCGGCGGTATTTTCCAATTGCAATTCGACCGCGAGAACCCATGCCAGTTGGTGCGCGTCACCATGCCCGTGGATCTGGATTTGTTTCCCGAAATCAGCGGCAGCCAACATCGCTGCACCATCCGGTTCTTGAAATGGCTCGACGCCACCAGCCGCCCCGTACACGTCGAAGTGGATGTGCCGTTTCTGCTGACCTGCTGCGGTTGATTCGGGGAAGTCGATGGCAACGACGGTGAAATGTCCTACCTGCCGGCGCCCGGTGCAATGGTCGGAGGAATCGGTGTACCGTCCTTTCTGCAGCGATCGCTGCCGGCTCATCGACCTCGGCGCCTGGTTCGGCGAACAACACAGGATTTCCGACGAATCCCCGACCGCCGGCGACGATAGGCCACCCGATTCGTCCGAGGAATCTTAGAGCCTTGCAGCCGAAGTTTTGGCACAATCGTTGGCGGCTGGGTCAGATCGGCTTTCATCAATCCGCCGTAGATCGGCATCTTGAGCAGTACTGGCCGCAGCTGGAAATTGCCGGCGACGGGCGCGTATTCGTGCCTTTGTGCGGCAAGAGCCTCGACCTCCTGTGGCTGGAGCACCATCATTCCGTGGCGGGAGTGGAGATATCAGCCGTTGCCTTGGAATCATTCTGCATGGAGCATGGCATTGCCGCGCGGCGCCGCTGTCTGCGCGACTTCGACGTCTACGAAGCTGGCAATCTGCAACTCTTCCGCGGCGATTTCTTTGCGCTCTCCCCGCAACTGCTCGGCCGCGTCTCAGCCGTATTCGACCGGGCGGCGCTGATATCTTGGGCGCCGGAGCTGCGCGCCGCGTATGTCGCACACATGACGGCCATGACCGGCGCCGGGACGGAAACGCTTCTGATCACCGTAGAGTACCCGCAGGCGCAAATGGCCGGGCCGCCCTTCTCCGTGGAGGCCGACGTGGTCGAACGCTTGTATGCACCCACTCATGCGATTCGCAGCCTGTCGACGCATGACGTCCTCGCGAACGAGCCGCGGCTGCGGTCGCGCGGAATCACTCAACTGCACGAGGTCTGCTACCGGCTGACCCGCTTGTAGTGGAAGCTCCCATTTCAGGACCGACTCCCGCAATTCTGGTCGCTATGGCCGCGAGCTGCCCTATTTCAAAATCTGGAAAAGATTGCTGAATTGGTCGGTCCAGACTGCCACTTCGGGTCGGGGCTCGATTGGCTTGGTGTGGGCGGCAATTTCTGGTTGCCGGAGAAAGGCTTCGCTTCGGGTGACCAACACCCAATCAGAGGGCGCCGCCGAGCCAAACGCGCCTGGGCGATCGGCAATGAACGCCGCGTGAAATCCCGCGTCCCGTGCAATTTTTTCGACCACCGGGGGAAGATTCAGATATGCGTTGGAAAGATGGAAGGCAATTACTCCATCCGGCCGGATGACGCGGGCGTAGATGGCGAATGCCTCCCGGGTCAGCAGGTGAACAGGAATCCCGTCGCCCGAGAAAGCGTCAATCGACAGAATGTCGAAACGCTGCTCTGGCCGGTCGAACCCTCCATTCGCGATTTCGAATTCCAGCGACAGTCGCGCATCGCCGAGCACCGGCTCCACTTGTGCCTTGCTGTCTTTCAGGTAGCTAAACTGATCTCGAGCAATGTTGAGCACGGCGGGATTCAGTTCGTACATGCGGAACAAATCGCCGGCCCGCCCATAGGCTGCCAGCGTTCCCGCACCCAGACCGATGGAGCCGATCCGCAGCGACCCGGTTTTACTTTGCTCGAGCAAAATCGTTCGGCCGATTCCGGACGTATATCCATAGTACGTCGTCGGATTTTCGCGTTGCGACGACTCCATGATTTGTGAACCATGCGTTATCACGCCATGTGCGAGGCGCCGGATGTGCAGTCCCTGGAAGCGGGAGTCGGTTACACGCAGCGCCCCGTAAAAATTCCGTATCGCATAGTGCACTTCTGCCGAGAAACTCCTGAAGTAAATTGAACAGAACGTCAGTGAACAGAAAAGTGCCGTGAGCGCCACCGCGCGAGATAGCCCATATCTCTGCAACACCCACGCGGAACACAATAGCAGTGCCGCGCAACCCCAACGCGCATCTCCCATCACGATCTTCGACCACACCAGCGTGTAAGAGTCCAGTGCGGCGGGTAGTCCGCCGAGGAGCAGGAGTATCAGGGCCGTCGCGACGACCGCGATCAGGAAATTCGCAGCCCAGGACGTCTTGCGGCTCTCCCGCGCTTCCTCTGAGCAAGCATGAATCCCCAACACCACCAGCCCGAGTATTGCGAGCGGCGTTTCCCAATAGTTATGGAACACTTGGGGTGCAACCAATCCAACCAACAGCCCGCCGAGCGCACCGCCGGCGGCTAGACTGAGATAGAAGTGCGTCAAATAAATTGGGCTCGGCTTGCCGCGCGCTAGTTCACCATGGCACACCACGCATCCAAAGAAGAGGCCGACGATGAAAATGGGAAGAGCCAGGTAGATCGACAAGTTCGCGTTATCTGCAAATAGTGCCCACGCCATGGCGCCGGTAGTCAACATTGCCGGTGTCAACCAGAGCTTTCGCTCATACCAACCTCGGCCGGACCGGCCTTCGAAGCAGATGACGAAGCTCAAAAGATACGTGCTTAAGGGTACGATCCACAGAAACGGGATCGATGAAACGTTTTGGGTTATCTGATTGGTCACCGACAACAACAGGACGGATCCCAGGGCCGCACACCCGAGCCAGTATGCACATAGACGGAGAGATGGAGCGGGGTCCGCGGATGCGCTTGCGACCGCGGGAATTGGTTCTGTTTGCGACTGCGACCGCCTCTTCCAAGTGTAGCTAATCGAGCAAACCACAAAGAGCCCGTACGCGTAGCTCCAAACCCGTGCCTGCAGGTGCACTGTCGAAAACGGCTCGATAGCGAACGGATAACTCAACAGTCCCACCAGCGACCCGAAATTTGACAGCGCGAATAGCCGATATATGGAGCGCTCTTTCGCCGGACTGTTGTTCGCGCTGCTCAGCCACCTCTGTAGGAGAGGAGCCGTTGAGGCAAGCATGAAGTAGGGTAATCCGACGGTTGCGGCCAAAAGACCGAGGATCTGCAACGTCGGTTCAGTGTCGTGACCCGGTCTCCAGTGTGCGGCGGGAATAATCGGCAAAACCAGGCAGCTCGCGAGCAGCAGCCCGATATGCAGCGCGAAATGCCGGGATTCAAGCCGACGTCGCGTCAACCAGTGCGCGTAGGTGTAACCGAGCAGCAGCGCGACCTGGAAGAACACCAGGCAGATTGCCCACACACCAGCCGATCCACCGAACCAAGGCAGGAGTTGCTTCGCGAGAATGGGTTGAACCAGAAACAACAAAAACGATGACAGCACGATTGTGAGGGCGGGTGCGAGCATCGACTTGTGTATTCCCTGGGTTGCTTTGGTGTTGCGTCCAACCCCTTTAGGGTCTCAAACCTGGCCTGACAGGGTCCGTGACGCCGTCGAGGTTATGGAGCCAGGGCCGCCGGATAATCAAAGGATCATGTCATTAATCCGCTGTTGCATTCGTGCGGACTCACTCGGTTCACAAAGTCTGCTACCGGCTGATACGATTGTACCCTCTCTGGTTCGGGGCAGTCCCTGCACCTTCCGGTCGAGTAATCCGGAGACCCTCTGGTATGATTTCAACGCGCCCCAAGCTCTCGGAGTTAAGCAACGTGTCCCGCAAACTCCACATAGGAGGCCAGGTCAGAACCGCCGGGTGGGAGGTTCTCGATGCAAATCCGGGACCATGTGTCGATCATGTCGGCAATGCGGGTGATCTTAGTGCCTTTGCGGATGGTTTATTCGAACAGCTCTATGCGTCTCATGTACTCGAGCATTTCGATTACCAAGAACAATTGCTCAAAACGCTGACGGAGTGGCGGCGCGTACTTGCGCCGAGTGGCACATTGTGCGTAAGCGTACCGGATCTCGATACGCTTGCACGTCTCTATCTTGGATCGCACGCTACTATCCCCGCAAGATCGATTCCTGGTGATGCGCATGATCTTCGGCGGCCACATTGACAAGTACGACTACCATCTCGTCGGGCTGAATGAAGAGTTCTTAACCGGCTATCTTCACGCTGCGGGCTTTGTCGGTATCCGCCGGGTTGCGAATTTCGGCTTTTTCGACGATACCAGCAGTATGGAGCTTAAGACTATTCCGATCAGTTTGAATATGATCGCGGTGAAGGATCTCCCCACCTGACAAGTTCACTTCCAGCGGTGGCTACTCCCCAATCTCGTTCAACCCGCTCGCCCCCAGCACCCACGCCTGCTCCAGCCCGATGCCGCGCGCGAACACCGGCACCGGAACCGAGCCGCACAGCACGCTCAGCTCCGCGTCGGCCAGCACGTTTCTCACGACCAAGAATTCCCCGCCGATGCGCGCCGCCGCCGCTCCGTCTTCGGCGCCCTCGACGAACACGCCGCGCAGGCGGCCGTGATGAGTGGACTCCCGCAGCGAATTCAAATCGGTGATGACATACCGAGACGTGAATGCCTGCTTCAGGCGTTCCGGCAACTGCAGCGCCGCGACGATGGGTTTGTCCGCCGGCAGTAGGTTCGCGCTGGGCAGCTCATCCTGGGCGCACCAGCGCAGCGCCTGGCCGTCGAGGCCGCGGGGTTCACCCTGGTAGCGGCGCACCACCCACACATCCAGTAGAACTTCGCGGGTCGGATAGGCGTGGCGTACTCGGATCAGCGGCCGGGGCGTCTCGATGGTGATGCCGAGCTCTTCGCGCAGCTCGCGCGCCAACCCCGCCAGGCGTTCCTCGCCCGCTTCGAGCTTGCCGCCCGGGAATTCCCAGCCGCCCGCCAGGTGTCTGCCCTCGGGACGCTGGGCGATCAACACGCGGCCCGCCGCGTCGATCACCGCGGCGGCGACCACGTGTACAGCGGGCCGGGGGCTGTCGGGGTTCAACCGCTCGCTTGCTGCAAAGCGCCGTGGCAATGCTTGTACTTGCGGCCCGAGCCGCAGGGGCAGGGCTCATTGCGCCCGACCTTAGGTACCGGCCGTACGAAGGGCGCGGCCGGCGGCGTGCTTGAACGCGGATCCAATTCCATCACATTACCGCCGCCGCTCGGCGGACCGCCGACGGGCGGCTCAAACTCGGGCGTCGCCTGAATCGGCGATATCGCCTCGGCATGCTGCGCCCGCAGTGCCCGTGCCAGACGCTGCTGCCGTTCCAGCTCCTCGCGCTCGATCTCGGCCTGGCTGCGCACTTGGATCTTCGACACCGTGGTGACGGTGTCGAACTTGATGCGGTCCAGCATGGCGGAGAACAATTCGAATGCCTCGCGCTTGTACTCCTGCTTCGGATTCTTCTGCGCATAGCTGCGCAGGAAAATGCCCTGCCGCATGTAGTCCATGGCCGCGAGATGCTCGCGCCAGTGTTGATCGAGAGTGCGCAGCATCACCTCTTTTTCAATGTAGCGCATGACCTCGACGCCGACGTTGGTCTGCTTCAGCTCGTAGGCCTGCTCCAGCGCGGTGATGATCTTGCCGCGCAGGCCCGCTCCGTCGCCGGCCTCCTCGGCCTTCAGCCACTCGGCAATGGGCAGCAGCGGACCGAAGTCCCTCTCGATGGCCTGCGTCAAACCCGGTGCATCCCACTGCTCTTCCGGCGCTCCGGCGGGCACGTATTGATCCACCAACTGCGTGACCACATCCTCGCGGATGCCCTTGACCGCCTCGGCCACGTCTTCCGCGCCCATGAGGTCGGTGCGTTGCTGGTAGATCACGCGCCGCTGATCGTTGGCGACGTCGTCGTATTCCAACAGTTGTTTGCGGGCATCGAAATTGTGCTGCTCGACCCGCCGCTGCGCCCGCTCGATCTGCCGCGTCAACATGCCGCTTTCGATCGCTTCGCCGGCCTTCATGCCCACCCGGGTCATGAGCGCCTTCATGCGCGTCGGATCGCCGAAAATGCGCATCAAATTGTCTTCCAGCGACAGGTAGAAGCGGCTCGAGCCCGGATCGCCCTGACGGCCGGAGCGGCCGCGCAATTGATTGTCGATGCGGCGCGACTCGTGGCGTTCGGTGCCGATGATGTGCAATCCGCCGGCGGCCAGCACCTGCTCGTGCCGCTTGCGCCAGTCGTCGTGAATCTGCTTCAGCTCGCCCTCGTTGGGATTGTCGATGGCGTCGATCTGGGTCTGCGGGCTGCCGCCCAGCACGATGTCGGTACCGCGGCCCGCCATGTTGGTGGCGATGGTGATCGCGCCCGGCCGGCCGGCCTCGGCGACGATGTGCGCTTCGCGTTCATGCTGCTTGGCGTTGAGCACTTCGTGGGGAATCTTCGCGCCCTGCAGCAGCTTCGCCAGGCGTTCTGAGGTTTCGATCGAGGTCGTGCCCACCAGCACCGGCTGGCCGCGCTTCACGCACTCCTCGATGTCCTCGAGGATGGCCTGGAACTTGTCGTGCTCGGAGAGAAACACCAGGTCGGATTTGTCCGTGCGGATCATCGGTTTGTGCGTGGGGATCACCACCACTTCGAGACCGTAGATTTGCTGGAACTCGAACGCCTCGGTGTCCGCGGTGCCCGTCATGCCGGACAGCTTCGTGTACAAGCGGAAATAATTCTGGAAGGTGATGGACGCGACGGTCTGGTTTTCCTCGCGAACCTTGACCTCCTCCTTGGCCTCGACCGCTTGATGCAGGCCGTCGGACCAGCGCCGCCCCTGCATGGTGCGGCCGGTGAACTCATCGACGATGATGACTTCGCCCTGGCGCACGATGTATTCCACATCGCGCTTGTACAAGGCATGGGCGCGCAGCGCCGCGTTCAAGTGATGCATCAGACGGATGTTGGTGGCGTCGTACAAGCTCTCGCCGTCGCGCAGCAGGCCGATTTCGGCCATCAATTCTTCGACCTTCTGATGGCCGTCTTCCGTGAGGGTCGCCTGTTTAGTCTTCTCATCCACGGCGTAATCGCCGGGGCCGTCCTCCACCTTCTGCCGCACCAGGCGCGGGATCAGCGCATTGATCTTGATGTAGAGTTCGGTGCTTTCCTCCGCCGGTCCCGAGATGATCAGCGGCGTGCGCGCCTCGTCGATCAAGATGGAATCGACTTCGTCGACGATGGCGAAAGCCAGTTTGCGCTGTACCCGGTCTTCGAGCCGGAACGCCAGGTTGTCGCGCAGGTAATCGAAGCCGAATTCATTGTTGGTGCCGTAGGTCACGTCGCAGGCGTAGGCCGCGCGTTTTTCATCCGGCGATTGGGCGTTCTTGATGACCCCCACCTCGAGGCCCAGGAAGCGGAACACCGGGCCCATCCAATCGGCGTCGCGCTGCGCCAGATATTCATTGACGGTGACCACGTGCACGCCCTCGCCGCTCAGGGCATTCAGGTACGCCGGCAGGGTGGACATCAGCGTCTTGCCCTCGCCGGTGCGCATTTCGGCGATCTTGCCGTTATGCAGCGCGAGGCCGCCGATCAGCTGCACATCGAAGTGGCGTAGCCCGAGCTTGCGGCGCGACGCTTCGCGCACCAGGGCAAAGGCCTCCGGCACGAGGTCGCTCAACGGGGTGCCGGCCGTGAAGCGCGCCTTGAGTTCCTGCGTCTTTTCCGGGAATTGCGCATCCGTCAATGCGCTGATGCTCGCCTCGAGGCCGTTCACGGCCGCAACGGTGCGCGACAGCTCCTTTACCAGGCGCTGATTACGGCTGCCAAATACATGCGTCAAAAGCTTCCACACGCGCGGGGGGTCCTTTGAGAAAACTGGGTATTGTACGGATAGACCGGAGGGTCGGGAAATCGTTTCGCCGCTTGGGTCAGACGGCGAGGCTGGGTGGCGAGCTTAGCGATCCTCGCCGATAAAGCGCAGGGGATCGACCTGGGCGCCGTTCTTCAACACTTCGAAGTGCAGATGGGGCCCGGTGGAACGGCCCGTGGAGCCCATCAAGGCCACCTCTTGGCCCTTGCGAATCATGTCGCCCTGCTTCACCAGGATCTTTTCGTTGTGGCAGTAGCGCGTCGCCAGTCCATTGCCATGATTGATTTCGACCATTTGGCCAAACCCAGAGCGATCGCCGGCATAGGTCACCAAACCGGCCGCCACCGACATGACTTTGGTGCCCTCGGGACCGGCAAAGTCCAGGCCTTTGTGCACAGCGGAATATCCGGTGAAAGGATCGGCGCGGCGGCCGAAATAAGAAGATATCCAGCCGTCCTGGACCGGGCGCCCTTCCGGGTATACCTGCTTGTTCAGCTCCCGCGTCAGGATCAGGTTCTCCAGCACCCCAAACTGCTGCTCGCGGCTGGACAGCTGGGTTTGCAAGTCATCCACCATGGCCGTCAGATTGGGAATTTGCGCCGGTTGCCCGTCCGCACCGCTTTCCGAGCCGCCCAAGGCCGGCGGGTTGCCGAAATCGAATTCGCCGTCATCGAGATTGGCCATACGGGTCAAACGCTTACCGAGGGCGTTGACGCGGATGACATTGGCGTTCATCTGGCCGACGCGCATGGCCAGCGCATTGACCTTCTCCTGCAGGACGCGCTTGACGTCCTCGATCTGGGCCTGTTGCCGCAACAGGTCGGCCGACCAGTTGCCGAGCTGGTTGATGGGATTGGCCGCGCCATGGCGCGCCCCTAACCCGACCCCTACGGAGAAAGCACCGCCCAGGATTCCGAGTACTATCACGACCGCCGCCGCGACGACCACGGGGTGTCGCAGGTCAAATTGTTTTACCCGGCCAGACTTACGGCCGACAAAAATGACATTCATACGGATTATGCTTCCAACGCCGTCATCGTGCTTCAAACCGGTGCATTATGTCCTACCCAAGATGGAGACCATGCCCCGAGCGGTGTAGCTAGACTATGCAGATAATTGACGCAAAACAAGGATTTCCGCACGGTTTTCCCATTCAGTTCAAGGCCCTATGACGTGTTGCAATGCAAAATCCTAGGAGTCTCAGTGACTTATTGTCACGAACTGGAAACAAACTTACCGCGCTCAAAATCCGATCCCGCGACCGGTTGCTCATTGTCGAGCAGGTGCGCGTGGCGCTTCCCGACCGCCTGGCCCAGGCAGTCGTCAGCGCCGGCCTCGAGCAGGGACGCCTGACCATCGGAGTGGTGGGAGCGGTCTGGGCGTCGCGGTTGCGTTATTTGACCGAATCTCTGCGAAAGCGCGTAGCCGAATCCACAGGGACCAACATTGTCAGCGTTAAGGTCAGAGTGGTGCCGCCACCTAGTGGAATGGGTTGACCCTGAACTGTACGGTGCTGTACAGTTTGCCCAGGTGACCCATGTCCGAACCAGTACGCAAGGGAGTCGAAGAGGCTCGAAGCCAGCTCCCAGACCTCCTGGAAGCCGCTGAAAATGGCTGTTCTACCATCATTACTCGGCATGGTCGGCCGGTGGCCGCAATTGTACCGTTGGATGCCTATGTCGACCGACGCCGTCAGGAACCGCTGCTGTCCTTGGAGGGTTCCGGCCGCGGACTCTGGGGGGATGACAGCCGCCTGACTTTACGCGAGCTGCGTGACGAATGGAGCCGATAGATATTGCCGATCTGCGAGAACACGCTCTGCTGTTGATGGACTCGGCGCCGATCATTTATTTCTTGGAAAGTCATCCAACCTTGGGAGCGCGGTTCAATCCTGTGTTTGAAGCACACGCCGCTCAACGTGTGCGCTTTGCCGTGACGACCGTCGCCGTCGCCGAGGTGTTGACGGGTCCGTTGCAAGCAGGCGACGAAGCACTTGCCGGCCGCTATCGCGCCATTCTCGAGTCTTGGCAGTGCATTGATCTGGACATCAGGATTGCAGAAAGCGCGGCAAGGCTTAGGGCTTCACTCCGCCTCAAGCTGCCGGATGCGATCCAGGTCGCCAGCGCGTTAGCGATCAATGCCGCCGCGCTCGTCACGCATGATCGCGATTTCTCGAAGGTCAAATCGCTGCGCGTGATTTCTTAAATCAAGCCCGCGCCGTCGCCGCGGCGGCCGCGACGTAGGAAATCGGCGCGTCGGCCAAACTTTCGAAAGTGACTTCCTGCCACGCGGATTGTTTGCTGATCAGCGTGCGCAGCAGCTTGTTGTTGAGCGCATGCCCGGATTTGTAGCCGCTGAATTCACCGATCAGGCTGTGCCCCAACAGATATAGATCGCCGATGGCGTCGAGAATCTTGTGCTTCACGAATTCATCTTCGTAGCGCAAGCCGTCTTCGTTCAACACCCGGTAGTCGTCCAGCACGATGGCGTTGTCCATGTTGCCGCCGAGCGCCAGATTGCGCGCCCGCAGACTTTCCAAGTCGCGCATGAATCCGAAGGTGCGCGCGCGGCTCACTTCGCGCAGAAACGAGGTCGTCGAAAAATCCATCGAGGCGACCTGCGAATGCTTCTTGAACGTGGGGTGATTGAATTCGATTTCGAAATTGACCTTGAATCCATCGTAGGGATCGAAGCGCGCCCACTTGTCGCCGTCGTCCACCTGCAGACTTTCCAGAATGCGGGTGAAGCGTTTGGGAGCCTTCTGCTCCTCGATGCCCGCCGACTGCAGCAGGAACACGAACGGTCCCGCGCTGCCGTCCATGATGGGAACTTCTCCCGAACTCACCTCGACCAAGGCATTGTCTATCCCTAAGCCCGCCAGGGCCGACAGCAGATGCTCGACCGTCGACACCTTGACGTCGCCCTTGTGCAGGGTGGTGCCCATCATGGTGTCGCCGACATTCTCGGCATGCGCCTTGATGTCGACCGGATGTTCCAGATCCGTGCGGCGAAACACGATGCCGGTATCGGGCTGTGCCGGCCGTAGGGTCATCAAGACCTTCTTGCCGGTGTGGAGGCCCACACCGGTGGCGCGAATCGAATTCTTGAGGGTTCGCTGATTCAACATCTGAGGAAACCAGACCAGACTATGTTAATAACGGCAAAGGTACCACACCGTTGACCTTGGTCTAAAGCGGCAAACCAAACCGGCGCCCCGAAAGAATGCTCCCACGGGGCGCCAAAGCCTGGAATGTACTGCTTAAGCCTCAGTCCGCCTGTCGGCGCAAAAATGCCGGAATATCCAGCAAATCCTCCGAGTCGACTTCGGTGCGTAAGCCGTCGCCCACCGCGCGCTGCCGCTGCACCGTCGGCTTGTCCAACATGGCGTAGTCGGTGGGCGCCATCGGCGATTTGGGCCTGACCACCCGCATGGTGAGCGGCGGTGCGATCGCCGCGGCGGCTTGCTGCGCCTGATGGGATGCCGGCCTTGCGACCGGGACAGGCTTGCCCAAACCGGTGGCCACGACCGTGACGCGGATTTGATTGGCCATATCGGGATCGATCACCGTACCCACCACCACCGTGGCGTCGTCCGAGGCGAATTGCTTGATGACATTGCCCACTTCCTGGAATTCACCGATGGACAGATCCATGCCGGCGGTGACGTTCACCAGGATGCCTTGAGCGCCCGAGAGGTTGATGTCCTCGAGCAGGGGGCTGGAGATCGCCGCCTCGGCCGCTTCGCGCGCCCGGTCGTCCCCGGCGGCGCTGCCCGAACCCATCATGGCCATGCCGGTCTCAGACATGACCGTGCGCACGTCGGCAAAGTCGACGTTGATCAGTCCCGGCCGGGTGATGAGTTCCGCGATGCCCTGCACCGCGCCCTGCAGCACGGTGTTGGCCGCCTTGAAGGCGTCGAGCAGCGTGGTGCTGCTGCCCAGCACTGACAGCAGTTTCTGGTTCGGAATGGTGATCAGCGAGTCCACGTACTTGGACAGCTCCAGCATGCCCTGGTCGGCCACCCGCGAACGCTTGTTGCCTTCCATCTCGAACGGCCGCGTGACCACGGCCACCGTGAGGATGCCGAGCTCCTTGGCGACCTGCGCCACCACCGGCGCCGCGCCCGTGCCGGTGCCGCCGCCCATGCCGGCCGTGATGAACAGCATGTCGCAGCCCTCGATGAGCTCGATGATGCGGTCACGGTCCTCCATGGCCGCCTGGCGGCCCACTTCAGGGTCGGCGCCCGCGCCCAGGCCCTTGGTGATGTTGCAGCCGATCTGCAATGCGGTGCGCACCTTGGAGTGCTTCAGCGCCTGCGCATCGGTGTTGATGCAAATGAAATCCACGCCCTCGAGACCGGCCTGGACCATGTGCGAGACGGCATTGCCGCCGCCGCCGCCCACGCCCAGCACCTTGATGACGGCGCTTTGACTGTAAGAATCCATCAGTTCGAACATTCCAGTTCTCCTATCTAATTAGTAATCGCACAAAAACCGACCAAGGCCCCTCAAAAATTGCCTGCAAACCAGGCCTTCATTCGCTCAAAAATATTCTTCATGCCGCCCGCGAGCAGCGGCGCATCCGTGCGCTGCACGTCGAGATTGCCCTTGGCGTACAGCAGCAGCCCCACGCCCGTGGCGTGGATGGGATTACTCACCACATCCACCAGCCCGCTGACGTATTGCGGCACCCCCAGGCGCACGGGCATGTGGAACACTTCCTCGGCGAGCTCGATGGCACCCTCCATCTTGGAACTGCCGCCCGTGAGCACGATGCCGGTGGCCACCTGCTCCTCCAATCCGGCGCGGCGCAGCTCGTCGCGGATCAAACCGAACAATTCTTCGTAGCGCGGCTCGACGATCTCGGCGAGCGTTTGCCGCGCCAGACGCCGCGGCGGGCGGTCGCCGACGCTCGGCACTTCGATGGTCTCGTCGGGATTCGCCAGCTGCGACAGAGCGCAGGCGTACTTGATCTTGATGTCCTCGGCGTACTGGGTCGGCGTGCGCATGGACACGGCGATGTCGTTGGTCACTTGGTCGCCGGCGATCGGAATCACGGCCGTGTGGCGGATCGCGCCGCCGCCGAATACCGCGATGTCGGTGGTGCCGCCGCCGATGTCCACCACGCACACGCCGAGATCCTTCTCATCCTCGGTGAGCACGGCGTAGCTCGAGGCAAGCTGCTCCAGGACGATGTCGTCGACGGCGAGGCCGCAGCGCTGCACGCACTTGACGATGTTCTGCG
>Ga0193726_1000306_pt1 | contig 58763 bp, 46 predicted proteins | sample H2c1metaG_FD_144928 | JGI IMG/M metagenome (GOLD analysis project Ga0193726, IMG submission 144928) | Soil microbial communities from a riparian zone of the East river system, Colorado, United States - H2c1 | ecosystem: Environmental > Terrestrial > Soil > Riparian zone | place: USA: East River... | reverse complement strand
GGCGTGCGCGCGGCGATGCGCGAGGATCCGGACGTCATCCTGGTCGGCGAGTTGCGCGATGCTGAAACCATCTCCATGGCGATGACGGCCGCCGAAACCGGGCATCTGGTGCTCGGCACGTTGCACACGACCAGCGCCACCAAGACCATCGACCGCATCATCGATGCGCTGCCGACCGAGGAGCGCGAGCAAACCAAGAGCTTCCTGTCGCAGAGCCTGATCGCCGTGATCACGCAGGTGCTGATCAAGAGCCCCGACCAACGGGCGCGGCGCGCCGTGTGCGAAGTCATGGTGCTCACCAAGGCCATCGGCAAACTCATCATGACCGATCAGTCGCATCAAATCCCCAGCCAATTGCAAATGGGCAAGGAATACGGCATGCAATTGATGGATCAGGCATTGCTCGCGGCCATCAACGCCAAGGAAGTCGATCCCGAGCATGCGTACTCGTACGCGTCGGACAAGCGCCAGTTTCAGCGCTTCGTGACCGACATGGCAGGCGCGCCGGCGCCCGAACCTGCGAATCCTTAAGGGAACGCCGTGCCCGCCATCGACAGTTTTTTGACTCAAGTCCTGGAGCGCAATGGCTCGGATCTGCACTTCCTGGCCGGCGACCCGCCGCGCGTCCGGCAATACGGCGAACTGAAGGCACTGAGCCCCGAACCGCTCGGCGCCGACATGGTCAAGACGACTCTGTACGAAATCATGCCGAAGCTATCGGTGGATCGTTTCGAGTCCAAGGACGGCACGGACTTCGCCTATGCCATCCCCGGCGTCGCCCGGTTCCGCGTCAATGTGATGCGGCAGCTGAACGGCATGGGCGCGGTGTTCCGCGCGATTCCCTCCAAAGCCCGCACGGCGGCGGAGCTCAATCTGCCGGAAGCCGTGATGGGCCTGTGCAAGATCAACAGCGGCCTGATTCTGGTGACCGGCAAAACCGGTTCGGGTAAATCCACCACCCTCGCCGCCATGATCGACGACATCAACAGCCGCGAAAAGGGCCATATTCTCACCATCGAAGACCCGATCGAATTCGTGCATTTGCGCAAGAACTGCCTGATCAGCCAGCGCGAAATCGGGGTGCACGCAACCTCATTCTCTTCGGCGCTGCTGTCGGCATTGCGCGAGGACCCGGACGTCATTCTGGTGGGCGAGCTGCGCGACCTCGAGACCATGAGCATCGCCGTGACCGCCGCGGAAATGGGTATTTTGGTGATGGGCACGCTGCACACCAACGGCGCCGCCGCCACGGTCGATCGCTTGGTGAATGCATTTCCCGCGGATAAGCAGCCGCATGTCCGCACCATGCTCTCGACCAGCCTGCGCGGCGTCGTCTCCCAGCAGCTCATCCCCAAGACCGACAAGCAAGGGCGGGTCGCGGCTCTGGAGATCCTGATCAACACGCCGGCGGTCGCCAATCTGATCCGGCAGGGAAAGATGGACCAGTTGGAAAATGCCATGCAAAGCGGCGCGGCGACCGGCATGCGCCTGATGGATACCGCCATTCAAGCATTGCTGGAAAGCCGGCAAATCAGCGGCAAAGAAGCCTTCAAGAAAGCGATCAACAAGTCCAAGTTCGAGCAATTCCGCGAGGCCTCGTAGCGCGCCACGCCCGGCCGTCGCGGCCGGACCCGCGCGCTGCGACCGCATGATCGCGCCTGCGAAAAGCCGCCGCGCGCTGTAAACTGGCGGGATGACCCGCAAGCTCTTCGTCACCACCGCGCTGCCCTACGCCAACGGCCCGTTCCACATCGGGCATATCATGGAATACATCCAGGCCGATATCTGGGTGCGCTTCCAGCGGATGCTCGGCAATGTCGTGCATTTCGTCTGCGCGGACGACGCGCATGGCGCGCCGATCATGCTCAAGGCCGAGGCTGAGGGCATCTCCCCGCAGGAGCTGGTGGCGCGGGTCACCGCGGACCGGCCCCAATATCTGCAGGGCTTTCATATCGGCTTCGATCACTGGTATTCGACGGATTCGTCGGAGAACGTGGCGCTGTCCCAGGACATTTACCGCCGGCTGAAAGCCGCGGGGCTAATCTACGTCAAGGCCGTCGAGCAGTTCTACGATCCGGTAAAGGCCATGTTTCTGGCGGATCGCTACATCAAGGGTGAATGCCCCAACTGCCACGCGAAAGACCAGTACGCCGACGCCTGTGAAGTCTGCAGCATCGTCAATTCGCCCACCGATCTGATCGAACCCTATTCGACGCTGTCGGGCGCGAAGCCGCACATGAAAACGTCCGACCACTATTTTTTCAGATTGTCGGATCCCAAATGCGTTGAATTCTTGAATGGATGGCTGGACACGCCGCAGCGGCTGCAGCCGCAAGTGGTCAACAAGGCGCGCGAGTGGCTTTCAGGCCGTGGCGACGAAGCGCTCGAGGACTGGGACATTTCCCGCGACGCCCCCTACTTCGGCATTCCGATTCCCGACGCTCCTGGGAAGTATTTCTACGTGTGGCTGGACGCCCCGATCGGCTATCTGGCGTCTCTGCAGAACTACTTCGATACCGGCAAGGCACGGGCGCGCGGCGAACCTCGAACCTTCGCGCAATTTCTCGCGGCTGCCGACACTGAGCAGCTGCATTTCATCGGCAAGGACATCATCTACTTCCACACGCTGTTCTGGCCCGCAATGCTGAAGTTCGCCGGGTCTCCCTACAAAGTGCCCGATCACGTCTATGCGCACGGCTTCATCACGGTGTCCGGCGAGAAGATGTCCAAGTCCCGCGGCACCGGCATCAGCCCCCTGCGCTATCTGTCGATCGGGATGAATCCGGAGTGGCTGCGCTACTACATCAGCGCCAAATTGAATTCGAACGTCGAGGATCTGGACTTCAATCCGGACGACTTCATCGCGCGGGTGAACAGCGATCTGATCGGCAAATACATCAACATCGCGAGCCGGGCCGCGACCTTCATCACGAAGCATTTTGCCGGAGCGCTCGAGTATCATGGCGACGCAGCGCTGATCGCGAGCGATGCGCGTGACCTTGCGCTTCGTGTGGCCGAACACTACGAAACGCGCGAGTTCGGTAAGGCGATGCGCGAGATCATGGCCCATGCGGATCGAATCAACCACGATTTCGATGCACGCCAGCCCTGGGTTCTTGCCAAGGATGCTGCGAGGCGCGCGGAGCTTCAGGACGTGTGCTCACGGGCGCTGCAAGGGTTCAGGCTGCTGAGCGTGCTCATCGCGCCGGTGCTGCCGGAGCTCGCGGAGCGCGTCGCGCGCGAGCTGTTCGGACTGGATCGGCCCTTCGCATGGAGCGACGCCGACGCACTGCCTGCACGCATCAATCCATACCAGCATCTGATGACCCGGGTCGATCCGAAACAGCTCGATGCGCTGTTCGAGACGGACAACGAAGGCGCGCCCGCCGCAGCTCCGGCCAAGCCCGCCGCAGGTCCGGCCAAGCCCGCCGCAGCTCCGGCCAAGGCCGCCACGGGCACGGCACGCAGCGCTTCGCCGCCGGCGGGCGCGTCGGATACTGCCACGCTCGCGAATGCGGCGGCCGTCGAGGGCAACTTGATTTCCATCGACGATTTCTTGCGCGTCGACCTGCGCGTGGCGAGAGTCCTGAACGCCGAACTGGTCGCCGGCGCCGATAAGCTTCTGAAGCTGGTACTTGACGTCGGCGAGCTCGGGACTCGCAGCGTTTTCGCCGGTATCCGCGCGGCGTATCAGCCCGAGACGCTGGTGGGCCGGCACATCGTGGTGGTCGCCAACTTGGAGCCCCGTAAAATGCGGTTTGGGGTTTCCGAAGGGATGATGCTGGCGGCGGGCCCCGGCGGGAAGGAGATCTTCGTGCTGTCCCCCGATTCCGGCGCCGCTCCCGGCATGCGCGTCAAATGACATGAACAGCGAGACCGCGCCTGACATCGTGGCGCGCATCGATGCATTGCTGCCGCAGACTCAATGCACGCGCTGCGGCTATGCCGGCTGCCGGCCCTACGCCGCGGCCATCGCGGAGGGTGAAGCGCCGATCAACCAATGCCCGCCCGGCGGCGCCGCGGTCATCGCAGCGCTGGCAGAACTCCTCGACCGGCCCGTGCTCCCCCTGAATCCCGCGCACGGCGTCGAGCGCCCGCCGCTGGTCGCCTGGATCGACGAATCACGCTGCATCGGCTGCGCGCGCTGCCTGCCGCCCTGTCCGGTGGACGCCATCGTCGGCGCCGCCAAGTACATGCACACCGTCCTGGCCGGGCGCTGTACAGGGTGCGAATTGTGCCTGCCGCCCTGCCCCGTCGATTGCATCGAGATGCGGCCGGGACCTGAACCGGCCGCCGACCAATCGCACATCAATCTGCGGCGTTTCGATGCGCACACGGCCCGGCTGCAGCAGCGAGACGGCGAACGGCGGCGGCAACTCGAGGCGAAGAAAGCCGCGGCGCCGGGGCGCGGCACTCCCCCATGAACGAGGCGAAGCGGCGCGCCATATTTGCGCGGTTGCGCGCGGCCAATCCCGCGCCGCGCACCGAATTGCAGTATCGGTCGCCGTTCGAACTCCTGGTCGCGGTGATCCTTTCGGCACAAGCGACCGACAAGAGCGTCAACAAGGCGACGGCGGAGTTGTTTCGAGTCGCCGGCACGCCGGCTGCCCTGCTGGCATTGGGGGTCGAGGGCCTCTCGCCCTATATCAAATCGATCGGCCTCTACAACAGCAAGGCCAAGAACATCATCGCGACCTGCCGCGACCTGTTGGAGCGACATGGCGGCGCGGTGCCCGCATCGCGCGAGGAACTCGAGCGCTTGCCCGGGGTCGGTAGAAAAACCGCCAATGTGATTCTGAACACGGCATTCGGCGAACCGACCATGGCGGTAGACACCCACATCTTTCGGGTCGCCAATCGCACCGGATTGGCGCCCGGCAAGACAGTCCGCGCCGTTGAGGAGAAACTGCTGAAATTCGTGCCGGCTGAATTCCTCCAAGATGCGCACCACTGGCTGATCTTGCACGGCCGCTATATCTGCAAGGCGCGCAACCCGGCCTGTCCGACCTGCCCGATCGAGGACCTATGCGAGTATCGTCACAAAACCCATGACCGCATTTGACGCCTATTCCCGCGAACAATTGCGCCGCAGCTACGCGGAGGCCTGGGCCAAGCATTTGGCGCATTCGCCCCTCACGCCGCTCGAAGCCATGATCACCGATGTGATCGGGGCGCATCCCGAATATCACGCGGTCGTGGGGGACGCCGGGACGGCCGTGGCATTCGAGCCGGGCGCGCCGGACGCCGCCGAGAATCCGTTCTTGCACATGGGGCTGCATCTCGCGGTGCGCGATCAAGTGTCCGTCGACCGCCCGCCCGGCGTACGTGATCTGCAGCGCGCGCTGCAGGCGAAGTACGGCGACTTGCACCGGGCCGAACATGCACTGATGGAGGCGCTCGGCGAGACTTTGTGGCAGGCGCAGCGCGCCCATCGGCCGCCCGACGAGGGGCAGTACCTGGAACTCGCGCGACGGCGTCTCGAGGCCCGGGACGGGCATTAGCGAACGTTAAGCAAGCTTCATCCGCGCTTCATCGGTGCGGTGATCGGGCAACGCTATCCTGACTCCCGTGAGCAGGAGACTTCCCATGCGTCTTTCCATCGCGGCCGCCGCCGCCTGCTGCCTATTGCCGATTGCCGCTGGATATGCCGCCGCGCCGGCGGTTCAGCCCGCCAGTGCACCCACGGCGGCAGCGTCGGGCGATGCGGCTGCCAAGCATGCCAAACGCACGGCCTGCCTCAAGGACGCCAAGACCAAGAAGCTGGTGGGCGCCGAAAAGACGACATTTCTGAAGAACTGCATGGCTCAGCCCTGAGCGGGCGTTAGCGTGCGCGCGCCGGCGGCTTGCGTTTGATCGAGCGGGCAGCGACGGTCCGCTTGGGTGTACCCAGCCTGATTTGCCGGCCGAACTCCTGCAGGCAGGTCTTGGCCAGCGGCTGCAGACGGGCATCCAACCGCCGATAACCTGCCACCAGACTGGAACCAAAGGGGGTCAGAACCACGCCCCCGCCGCCCCGGCCGCCGACGCTGGCTTGCGCCACCGGATGATCGAAGCTGCGGTTCAAGTCCTCGAGCAGCAGCCATGCCCGGCGATAGCTCATCCGCATCTCACGGGCGGCCTGCGACAGGGACCCGGTGCGGGCAATTCCTTCCAGCAACTCGATCTTGCCGGCTCCGACGGAGCAGCGCGTGCCGAAGTCGACCCGAAATCGTACGGTGAGGGCAGTGGCCAAGGCGCGGCCCGGTCAGAATTTCCGCGGCGGCGCGGAGGTCACGACCACCAAGATGGTGTCCTGCGGCGCGCCGCTGAACTGCAGGATCAAGGGCTGCGAACCCGGCAATTCGAACACCACGATCTTGTGCGGCGCCGCGCAGGTGCGCTGTCCTTGATAGTCGATGGGCTGCACCAGGCTTCCGTTCGACACCACGTCGATCCAGAACGGCAGGTCGATGGAGATGCGGTAACTGCCGGGTGCCGCGATTTTCAAGGTTGCAAGTCCGGCAAACGCCGACACCGCCGGCACCTTCCCCGGAGTCGCGGCAAAGGCCACCCGCTCCTGCGGCGTGAGCCGCAGCCGGTACAGGCGATCCGGCACAATGACCGGCGCCGACCCGGCATCCTTCCCCGCGCTCACGTCGACGGGGGCCGCGGCGTACAGCGCCCGCTCCTTGCTCACGTCCCATTTGAAATCCACGCAGTCGCCGTCGGCCAAGGCGGGCAGCGCGAAGCCTGCCGCGGCGAACGCGAGAACCATTGAACAGACTTGGCGGCGGGACGACATGGTTAGCGCTTGGGGATATAGAGGTCCGTCAACGTTCCTTCAAACGCTTCCGCAGCAAACGCCACGGTTTCCGACAGGGTCGGATGCGGGTGAATGGTCAGACCGATATCCGCCGCATCTGCGCCCATCTCAATGGCAAGTCCCAACTCACCCATCAGCTCCCCCGCATTGGTACCGACGATTCCTGCGCCAATGATCCTATGAGATTGCTTGTCGAACAATATCTTGGTGAATCCCTCGTCGCGGTTGATGGCCAAGGAACGCCCGCTCGCGGCCCAGGGAAACAAGCCCTTGCCATAGACGAGGCCGCGCGCTTTGGCGTCGATCTCATTGACGCCCACCCAGGCAATTTCCGGATCGGTGTAGGCAACCGAGGGAATGCAGCGGGCATCGAAAGCGGATTTTTGGCCTGCGGCGACTTCCGCGGCGACCTTGCCCTCATGACTGGCCTTGTGCGCCAGCATCGGCGCGCCGACCACGTCGCCGATCGCAAAAATGTGCGGCACATTGGTGCGCATCTGCTTGTTCACCGGGATGAGGCCGCGCGGGCTGACCGTGACGCCGGCCGCGGACGCATTGACGGCGTTGCCGTTCGCGGTGCGTCCCACCGCCACCAGCACCCGGTCGAACACCTGCGGTTGCGGTGCATCGGGGCCATCGAAGGTCGCGCGCAATCCCTCGGCCGCGGCCTCGAGCTTCGCTACCTTGGTGTTGAGCAATATGCGTTCATAACGCTTCTCAATTCTTTTCTGCAGCGGCCGCACCAGATCCCGGTCCGTTCCCGGCATCAAGCCGTCGCTCAATTCGACCACTGAGACGCGTACGCCGAGCGCGTCGTACACACAGGCCATTTCCAAGCCGATGATGCCGCCGCCGATCACCAGCAAGCGCCGGCAATCCGGCGGCAATTCCAACGCGCCGGTTGAATCGATGACCCGCGGATCGTCCGGCAACCCGGGGAGGCGCGCCGATTCGGAGCCGGCCGCGATGATGCACTGCTTGAAATCAATGCGCTGCGTGCCGCCCGCTCCCTGCACCTCGAGCGAGAAGGGTCCGGTGAATTTGCCGTCGCCGTGAACGACGGTCACCTTGCGCTGTTTTGCCAGCAGCGCGAGTCCATTGGTCAGTCTTGTGACGACGCGATTCTTCCAGTCACGCAGGCGGTCGTGGTCGACTTGCGGCGCACCGAAAACGATGCCGGCGGAGCTCATGTCCGCGGCGTCCTCGATCACCTTGGCCGCATGCAGCAGGGCCTTCGAGGGAATGCAGCCGACGTTCAGACAGACGCCGCCCAACATCGGCCAGCGCTCGACCAACGTGACCTTGAGACCCAGATCGGCCGCTCGAAATGCCGCGGTATAACCGCCGACACCCGCACCCAGCACCACCAAATCGACGGCCCCCGGCGGCGGCGCACCGCTTCGCGATGCCGTTGGCGCGGCTTGAGACGGTGCTGCGGCTTGAGACGGTGCTGCGGCTTGAGACGGTGCGGGCGGCGATGCAGCGGCGGGCGCCGCCGTGGCCGGGGGTGATCCGGCTGCTGCCGGCGCCGCCGTGGCTGTCGGCGCGGCGGCTGCAGGGGCCGGGGTCGGCGCCTCGGCGGCCGCGGCGGTCGTTTGCACCGTGGCGATCAGCGCACCCGCCGCCACCTCATCGCCCTTATTGAGCGCGACCGACTCGACGATGCCGTTCACCGTCGACGGCACATCCATCGAGGCCTTCTCGGTCTCGAGCGTGATCAGCGGATCGTCGATGCGAATCGCGCTGCCCTTCTTGACCAGGACATCGACGACCGTCACGCCCTTGGCGTCGCCGAGCTCCGGGATCCGCACTTCGACCAGGCTCATAGCAGGGCCTTGACGTCGCCCAGCGCCTTGGCGAGGAACACCGCGAAGCGCGCAGCCTCCGCCCCGTCGATCACCCGGTGGTCATAGGACAGGGACAGCGGCAGCATCAGCCGCGGCAGGAATGCACCCTTGTCATACACCGGTCTCTGGCTGGATTTCGACACGCCCAGGATGGCGACTTCCGGCGCGTTGATGATGGGCGTGAATGCGGTGCCGCCGATGCCGCCCAAGCTCGAGATCGTAAACGTCCCGCCCTGCATCTCGGTGTTTTTCAATTTGCCGGCGCGCTTTTTCCGACATCGCCGCCAGCGCGCGCGCAATGTCGTACAGACTCAGCCGATCCGCATTGGCGATGACCGGCACCACCAATCCATTCGGCGTATCGGCCGCGAAGCCGATGTTGAAGTATTTCTTCAAGACCAGATTCTCGCCGCTCGCATCCAGGGAGGAATTGAAGCGTGGGAATTCCTGCAACGCCAACAGAGATGCCTTGACGATGAATGCCAGCGGCGTGAGGCGCACTCCTTCTTCGGATGCTTTGTTCTTCAGCGCCGCGCGCACGGCTTCCAACTCGGTGATGTCCGCGTCTTCGTGCTGCGTGACATGCGGCAGATTGACCCAGCTCGCCTGCAGCCGCGCGCCCGAGATCTTTTGAATGCGGGTCAGAGGCTTGATTTCCACGGCGCCGAACGCCGCGAAATCCACCACCGGCACCTTGGGCAGGGCCGACACCGCGGCGGGCGCCGCCGGCGGTGCGCTGAGAATTCGCTTCACATGCGCTTTCACGTCGTCCGGCGTGATGCGGCCCTTGATTCCGGTTCCCTTGATTTTCCCCAAATCGGCGCCGAGCTCGCGCGCGAATTTGCGCACCGACGGACTGGCGTAGGCCTGCGAGAAAGCCTTTTCGTCGATCCCGGCGTCAGCCTGCGCGGCGGCAGGCGCTGCTGCGGGCGGTGTCGCGGACGGCGCAGGCTCGACGGCCGTCGTCGTCGGTGGCGCGGCCGTGGTGCGGGCCGGCTCCGATGTTGCCGCAGAAGTCGCGCCGGGCGCCGCGGCGGCGGTCTCGGCCGCGACGGCGGCCGGTTCGAGCAGCAGGATCAGCGACCCTTGAGAGACTTTGTCGCCCTGCTTGAGCTTGACCTGCGTGATGCGTCCGGCCGTGGGCGCGGGCACGTCCATCGCCGCCTTGTCGGTCTCGATCGTGATCAGGGGCGCTTCTTTCTCGATCTGCTGGCCATCCTTGACCAGCACGTCGATGACGCTGACGTCCTTGAAGCCGCCGATGTCGGGTACCAGAACTTCCATTGGATTGGTCACGGTGCCGCCAGGCTCCTATACCGTCAGGGGGTTGGGCTTGTCGGGATCGATCGAGAAGGCCTGCATGGCATCGACCACCGTCTGCTTGTCGATCTTGCCGTCATCGGCCAGCGCCTTGAGCGCTGCAATGGTCACGTAGTGCCGGTCCACCTCAAAAAAGCGCCGCAGTTCGGCGCGCGAGTCGCTGCGGCCGTATCCATCGGTACCCAACACCGCATAGCGGCCGGGGATCCACTGCCGAATCTGATCGGCAACGGTTTTAACATAATCGGTTGCCGCGATGAAGGGACCGGCGCGATCCGCGAGCGCCTGTTGAATGTAGGTCTGCCGCGCCGGCTCGTTCGGATGCAAGAGGTTGCGCCGTTCGATGTCGAGGGCGTTGCGCCGCAGCTCGCTGAAACTCGTCACGGAAAACACGTCGGCAGGCACGCCGTAATTCTTCTCCAGCAGTTCCGCCGCCGCCAGAACTTCGCGCAGTATCGTGCCGGAACCGAACAGGGTCACCCGCACCTTGCCGCGGCCGCCGATTTGCAGCAGATACATGCCGTTCAGAATCCCCTGGGCCACCCCCGCCGGCATGGCCGGGTGCGCGTAGTTTTCGTTCATGCAGGTGATGTAGTAAAAAATATTTTCCTGCTCCTGGTACATGCGCCGCAGGCCGTCCTGCACGATCACCGCGAGCTCATAGGCATAGGTGGGGTCGTAGGCCACACAATTCGGAACCGTGGTCGCCACCAATTGGCTGTGCCCGTCCTGATGCTGCAGCCCTTCTCCGGCGAGCGTCGTCCGCCCGGCCGTGCCGCCCACCAGAAAGCCGCGGGCCTGACTGTCGCCGGCCGCCCAAATGAAATCGCCGACGCGTTGAAAGCCGAACATCGAGTAGTAGATGTAGAAGGGCACCATGCTCACGCCATGATTGGAGTACGCCGTCGCGGCGGCGAGCCAGGAGCACAGGCTGCCCGCCTCGTTGATGCCCTCCTCGAGAATCTGCCCCTGCTTGTCCTCCCGGTAGAACATGAGCTGATCGGCATCCTGCGGCGTGTAGAGCTGCCCCACCGAGGAATAGATTCCGATCTGGCGAAACATGCCTTCCATGCCGAAAGTCCGCGCTTCGTCGGGAACGATGGGCACGATGTGCTTGCCGATATTCTTGTCCTTGACCAGGGCGGTGAGCATGCGCACCAACGCCATGGTCGTGGAGATTTCGCGATCCGCCGTACCTTCCAGCAGTGAGCTGAACGCCTCCAGAGGCGGTACCACCAGCGGCGGCGACGCTGAATTGCGCGCAGGCAGATAGCCGCCCAAGCCGGCACGGCGCTCCTGCAGGTAGCGCAGCTCCTCGCTGTCCGCGGCGGGCTTGCGGAACGTCAAGCCGGCGATCTCCTCGTCGGTGATTTGAATGTTGAAGCGGTCGCGTACTTCCTTGAGCGCCTCATCGCCGAGCTTTTTCTGCTGGTGGGCCGAATTCAGGCCCTCGCCTGCCTTGCCCATGCCGAAACCCTTGATGGTCTTGGCCAATATCACCGTGGGCGCGCCCTTGTGCGCGACCGCCGACGCATAGGCGGCGTACACCTTTTGCGGATCGTGGCCGCCGCGGTTCAGATACCAGATTTCCTCGTCCGACATGTTGGCGACCATCTCCTTCAGCTCGGGGTACTTGCCGAAGAAATGTTCGCGCACATAGGCGCCGCCCTTGGATTTGAAGTTCTGGTACTCGCCGTCCACGCACTCTTCCATCAGGCGCTTGAGCAACCCTTTCTGGTCGCGTTCGAGCAGCGGATCCCAGCGTGAACCCCAGATGACTTTGATGACGTTCCAGCCCGCGCCGAGAAAGGCCGCCTCGAGTTCTTGAATGATCTTGCCGTTGCCGCGCACCGGCCCGTCGAGCCGCTGCAAATTGCAATTGATCACGAAAATGAGATTGTCGAGCTTCTCGCGCACGGGCATGGTCAGCGCGCCCATGGATTCGGGTTCGTCCATTTCACCGTCGCCGAGGAATGCCCAGACTTTGCGGTCCGAGGGCGGCACGATGCCGCGATGCTCCAGATAGCGCACGAAGCGCGCCTGAAAGATCGCCGTCATCGGACCCAATCCCATCGAAACGGTGGGAAACTGCCAGAAATCCGGCATCAGCCAGGGATGCGGATAGGAGGACAGTCCGCCGCCTTTGACTTCCTGGCGGAAGCGCAGCAGCTGCGTCTCGTCCAAGCGGCCCTCGAGGTAGGCACGCGCATATATTCCGGGGCTCGAATGTCCCTGCATGAAAATCATGTCGCCGGGATGCGCGGCGCTCTTGGCGCGCCAGAAATGATTGAAGCCGACCTCGTACAGGGTCGCGGCCGATGCATACGATGCGATATGGCCGCCGTATTCCGAATTCGAACGATTCGCCTGCACCACCATCGCGAGCGCATTCCAGCGAATATAGGCTTCGTTGCGCCGCTCCAAGGAGCGGTCGCCGGGATAGTCCGGCTCCTGCGCCTTGGAGATGGTATTGAGGTAGGCGGTATTCGGCTTGAAGGGCAGATAGGCACCCGACCGCCGTGTGAAATCCACCAATTTCTCGAGCAGGAAATGCGCACGTTGGGGGCCTTGAGCGCGCATGACTGAATCGATCGATTCCAGCCACTCCTGCGTTTCAATGGGATCTATGTCTTCGTACGGCGATTGTTGAGTCATAAATGCACACGCCCACGCGTCCTGTTAAGATGGCAGGCACGTTACAGCGCCGATGCGCCGACTGCCAACGTATATATCGGTTATTAACTGTGGCGCTATCTTCGGGGTTTGGTTTTTCACGGTCAAGCAAGGGATAGGCTTGCGGTTTCACGATATGCCCACTCGCTTGCCCTTCGACCAGCTGCTCGTGCCTGTGCGCCAAATGAGCGCAAAGATCAGCGTCGCGGTGCTCGCCCGCTACTCCAGCGCCTTGGTGTTCCTGCCGCTGTCCCCGAGCGAGGCGGACTGGAAGGCGTTGCCGCACGGCGCCGTGCTGCGCGGCCTGTACGCGCGCAAGGTGCGCAAGGCCGGCGATTGCTTTCATTTGCGCGTGGGCGCGCGCGCGCAGACCCTGTTGGTCGTGGCGTGCGTGGCCGACGACGCCGGCACTTTCGAGCGGCTGCAGGCCGGGGCCAAGCTGGCGCGCAGCGCCTTGGACGGCGAGCCCGAGTCGCTGCTGCTCTGGCAGCAGGGGTGCGCCGCGGCGCCTGCCGGCGCCACCTTGAATGCCGCCGTCGCGGCGCTGCAGGCAGGCGCCTTCCGCTTTGCCTCCTTCAAGAGCAAGCCGAAACCGCGCGTCGCTCTGCGGCGCATCGACATTGCCGGCGCGCGCAAGCTGCCCGACCTCGATCTCACCCTCGCCACGGCCGCCGGCAACAATCTTGCGCGATGGCTGACGGCGCTGCCTCCCAACACCCTGGACGCACGCGGCTACCGCCGCCTGCTGCAGGAGCTCGCGCGGCGCTTGCGCGTGAGATTCAAGTTCTACGGCGAGAGTGCGCTCAAGCGCCTCGGGGCCGGCGCATTTCTCGCCGTATCGCGCGGCAATGGTACGCGCGATGCGGGAATCGCTCACTTATCCTACCGCCCGCGGGGCGCCGCCGCCCCCGCGGTGAGCCTGGTGGGTAAGGGCATCTGTTTCGATACCGGCGGCACCAACTTGAAGCCCCACAAGAGCATGTTGGACATGCACACCGACATGGAAGGCAGTGCCGTCGCGCTGGGCAGTCTGTATGCGCTGCACGCCATGCGCTCGCCCCTGGCCGTGGATTGCTGGCTGGCGATCACGGAAAACCGCATCGGACCGCTCGCCTACAAACCGCAGGACGTGGTGCGCGCCCACAACGGCACCACCATTCAAGTGATTCATACCGATGCCGAGGGGCGCATGGTGCTGGCGGACGCGCTGAGTCTCGCGGCCGCAGCCAAGCCCCGCGCCATCATCGACTACGCGACCCTGACGGGCGCGTGCGTCTACGCTCTGACCGAGCGCTACAGCGGCGCATTCACCAACCGGCCGGAGACCCGCGATCTGATCGAGTCGGCCGGCAGCAGCAGCGGCGAGCGCGTCTGGTGCTTCCCCATGGACGCCGACTACGACACGGATTTGGAAAGCCAGGTGGCCGACATTTTGCAGTGCACGGCGGACGGCAAGGGGGATCACATCCTGGCGGCACGCTTCCTGAGCCGCTTCGTCCCCAAGGAAATCGCCTGGCTGCACCTCGATCTCGCGGCGGGCTCGCGCCACGGCGGCCTTGCCCACATCGCCACCGAGATCACGGGCTTCGGCGTGCGCTACACCCTCGATTTGCTGCGCCGTGGCTGGCCGCCGGCGCCGCCGCGCAGCGCAGCAGCGGCGCGCCAATGAATTCACTGACGTTGCAACGGCCCGACGACTGGCACGTGCACCTGCGCGACGGCGCCGCGCTCGCCGCGGTGGTGAAATTCACGGCCGAGAGATTCGGCCGCGCCATCGTGATGCCCAATTTGCAGCCGGCAGTTGCCACCGTGGCGCAGGCGCAGGCATATCGCGGACGAATCCTGGCGGCTCTTCCGGCCAACGCGCGCTTCGAGCCGCTGCTCACGCTGTATTTGACCGATGTCACGCCGCCGGAGGAGATCGATCGCGCCAAGGCGGCCGGCTTCGTGCACGGCGTCAAGTTATACCCGGCCGGCGCCACCACGCACTCGGATGCCGGGGTGACCGATGTCGCGAAGGTGCATGGGGTTCTCGCGCGCATGGAGAAGACCGGGATGCCCCTGCTGGTGCACGGTGAATCGCCCCAGCCCGACGTGGACGTCTTCGACCGCGAGGCGCATTTCATCGATGCCGTGCTCGAACCCTTGATCGGGCGCTTCCCCGGCCTGCGCGTGGTGCTCGAACACATCACGACCGCGCGCGCGGCGCAATTCGTCGCCGGCGCCAGAACCGGAGTTGCCGCGACCATCACGCCGCAGCATCTGCTGCACAACCGAAATGCGATTTTCGCCGGCGGCATCCGGCCGCATTACTACTGCTTGCCGATACTGAAGCGCGAACGCGATCGGCAGGCGCTGCTCGCCGCCGCGGTCAGCGGCAATCCCAAGTTCTTTTTGGGCACCGACAGCGCGCCCCACGAGCGGTCCACCAAGGAGAGCGCCTGCGGCTGCGCCGGAATGTTTACCGCCCATGCCGCCCTCGAGTTGTACGCCGAGGCGTTCGAGTCGGCCGGCCGTCTCGAGCGGCTGGAGCCTTTCGCCAGTCATTTCGGCGCCGATTTCTACGGTCTGCCGCGCCACGCGGACACCATCACCCTGGTCAAGGAGTCCTGGACGCCTCCCCCCGCCTACGATTTCGGCTCCGGCACCTTGGTGCCTTATCGCGGCGGCGAATCGATCGCCTGGCGCATCTCCGGCGGCGTCGCCGCATGACGCAAATTGCGCCGATCACCTTTGCCACGCGGTTTCGCGGCTTCCTGCCGGTGGTCATCGACGTTGAAACCGGCGGCTTCAATCCGCAAACCGATGCGCTGCTGGAAATCGCCGCCGTTTTCCTCGAGATGCGCAGCGACGGCACGCTGGCGCGCGGCGAAACCGTCCGCTATCACGTCACGCCGTTTCCGGGCGCCAACATGGAGCCCGCGTCGCTGGCGGTGAACGGCATCGACCCCCATCATCCGTTGCGCCCCGCGATCGCCGAGGAAGATGCTCTGCAGCGCATCTTCCGCGAAGTGCGCAATGCGATTCGCGCCGCGGACTGCACGCGCGCGGTGCTGGTCGGGCACAATGCGTTTTTCGATCTGAACTTCTTGAACGCCGCGGTGGCGCGCACCCAGCTCAAGCGCAATCCCTTCCATCCCTTCTCGAGTTTCGACACCGCCACCCTGGGCGGCGTCGCCTTCGGACAAACGGTGCTGATGCGGGCGACGCTGGCGGCGGGCCTGGAGTGGGACACGGGTTCGGCGCATTCCGCGGCCTATGACGCCGAACGCACCGCGGACCTGTTCTGCACCGTGTGCAATCAGTTCCAGAGCGTGTTCGACGCCAGCAGGCGGCGCCTGGCCGCGATGGGTCCGTTGGAGATCGAACCGTCGCCTTCGGGCGACCCCTAGCGAGCCGACCCCGCCCAGGGGTGGTCAGGCCGGTACGGCGCCGGCTTCAGCCAATAGTTGCTTGAGTTCGCCGCTCTTGTACATCTCGATGGCGATGTCGCAGCCGCCGATCAGTTCGCCGTTGACGTACAGCTGCGGGAAGGTCGGCCAATTGGAATAGGACTTCAATGCCTCGCGCACTTCGGGGTCCTCGAAAATATTCACGTGCGCAAACTGCGCTTTGCAGGCGCGCAACGCGCCCACGGTCTGCGCCGAAAACCCGCATTGCGGAAAATCCGGGGTACCCTTCATATAAAGGACCACCGGCGCGGCGGAGAGCTGGCTCTTGATCCGATCGATCGCGTTCATCGACACCTCCAAATTGATCACTTAGGGTCTACGATAGCAGCCCCGTCAGCTGCGTGTGCGTTGAATTATTGGGGTCAGTCCCCTATTCTTCCAGCCCCCGCAGTGCAAGATCCACGCAGCCGGGGCAACCGACCGAGGAAACCGCATGAATCCGTTAACAACCGTCAAATGGCCGCTCATCATCGGCTTCGCGCTCGCAGTGGCCATTGCCGTCCTGGTGGGCGGAGGACCGGCCTTCAATCCGGCCACCCTGGCAAGCCTCACCCGCTGGCTGCACATCGTTTTCGGGGTTTTCTGGATCGGCCTGCTGTACTACTTCAATGCCGTCCAGACTCCCGCCATGGCGGTTGCGGCGGCCGATAAGGGCGGTCCCGGCGGGGCCGGCATCAACAAATACGTCGCCCCCCGGGCCCTGCTGTGGTTTCGCTGGTCCGCGCTCGGCACGTGGTTTTTCGGCGCCTGGCTGCTGTCGCAGACCCCCGGCCGCTTCATCAACACGTTTACCTTCGGCTTGATGGAAAACCCGGTGTCCCACGCCAATGTGATCATGGGGATCGGCGCCTGGTTCGGAACCATCATGCTGTTCAACGTCTGGGCGCTCATTTGGCCCAACCAGAAAAAGATCCTTGGAATAGTGCCCGCGACCGACGAGCAAAAGGCGGCGGCGCGCAAGGTGGCCCTGTATGCCTCGCGGATCAATTTCCTGCTCTCCATTCCCATGCTCATGTGCATGATCGGGCCCTCGCACGGACTCCCGCTCTAAATCAGTCCCGGTACCGGCCGACCTGCCGCAACAGGTTGCGCGCGCGCTGGCCGAGGACATCGGCAGCGGTGATTTGACCGCCGCCCTGATCGGCGCCGATCGCGCCGGCCGCGCCGCGGTGATCACGCGTGAACCGGCCGTCGTGTGCGGCATCCCGTATGTCGAGGCCGCCTTTGCGCAAGTCGACGCGCGGGCGCGGCTCGACTGGCAGATCGCCGAAGGCGACGCGGTCGCCGCCGATCAGCTGCTGCTCAACCTTGCAGGTCCGGCGCGCGCGCTGCTCACCGCGGAGCGCACGGCGCTCAATTTCCTGCAGCTGCTGTCGGGCACCGCCACCGCGGCGCACTCCTATGCGGCGCTCCTCGAGGGCACGAATTGCCGTCTGCTCGACACCCGCAAGACCGTTCCGGGGCTGCGCTCGGCGCAGAAATACGCGGTGCGCGTGGGCGGCGGCCACAATCACCGCATGGGATTGTTCGACGGCATCCTCATCAAGGAAAATCACATCATGGCGGCCGGCTCAATCGCCCGCGCGATGGAGGCGGCCCGGCGCGGCGGGGCGCGGGTTCCGGTGGAAGTCGAGGTCGAGAACATGGAGGAATTGCAGCAGGCCATTGCTGCCGGCGCCGATATCGCCATGCTCGACGAATTCCCGCTGCAGGCCATGCGCGACGCGGTTGCGCTGAACGCGCGCGCGCAAAAACCGCTGAAGCTCGAAGCCTCCGGCGGCGTCACCGCCGCCACCCTGCGCGAGATTGCCGACACCGGCGTCGACTTCATTTCGGTCGGCAGCATCACCAAGCACGTGCGCGCGGTCGACCTGTCGATGCGATTCGAATGGAACCCCTGACGCGGGGTAGCGCGTCCGGGCGTCAGGCGCTGTTGGCGGCCTTGAGCACGCGCTGCGGCTGCGACACGCCGTAGCCCTGGGCGTAGTCCACGCCGAGGCTCTGCAGCATGTTGATGATTTCCTGATTCTCGGCAAATTCGGCGATGGTTTGCTTGCCGGTCAGGTGCCCGATTTCATTGATCGAGCGCACCATTTCGCGGTCAATGGGATCGTGCAGTATTTCTTTGACGAAGCTGCCGTCGATCTTGAGGTAGTCGACCGGAAAGTGCTTGAGGTAGCCGAACGATGACAAGCCGGTGCCGAAGTCATCGAGGGCAAATTTGCAGCCCAGTTCCTTCAGCGCCTGGATGAAGCGATTCGCCTGCGAGAAGCTGGCGATCGCCGCCGTCTCGGTGATCTCGAAGCAGATCTTGGTCGCGTCCAGGCCGCTGCGGTGGAACTGATCGATGACGTAGGGCAGGAACTTGTCGTCGCCCAGGCTTTGCCCCGACAGGTTGATGGAGCACATGGTCAATTTCTCGCGCTCATCCGCCTCGGACACCAGCCAGCGGAACGCGTTTTCGATCACCCAGCGGTCGATGGAGGGCGTGATGCCGTAGCGCTCGGCGGCCGTCATGAACTGATCCGGAGCGACGATTTTCCCGGCCTCATCGCGCATCCGCAGCAGCAGTTCATAGTGGGCGCCCGATTCGGTGGTTTGCAGCGGCAGGATGGTCTGCCGGAACAATTCGAAGCGGCCTTCCTCCAGAGCGTTGTTGATGCGTGCCGCCCACTGCATTTCGCGGCGGCGGCGCATCAGGTCGATATCGTTTTCCTCGAAGCTGTGGACGCGATTGCGCCCGGCTTCCTTGGCTGCCTGGCAGGCGCTGTCCGCCGCCGAGAGCACCGAGGCGACGTCGGCATTGTCGGCGGAAATCGGCACCACGCCGATGCTCGCGCCCAGGCGGAAGGTGCGTTCTTCCCAGGTAAACTTGAAATTGCGCACCGCCTCGCGCAGCGCCTCGGCGGTGCGCATCGCTTCATCCAGCGAGCAGCTCTCGAGCAGAATGCCGAATTCATCGCCGCCGAGGCGTGCCAGCGTGTCGCGCCAGCGCACCTTGGATTTCAGCAGCGCGCCCACCTGGCCGAGCAGCGCATCGCCGGCGCTGTGACCGCAGGTGTCGTTGACGATCTTGAACTGGTCCAGGTCGAGGCAGCACAGGGCATACGAGGTCTCGCGCGCCTTGGCGCTCTTCAAGGCCCGTTCCATGCGGTTCTCGAACTCGCGCCGATTCACCAAGCCCGTCAGCACGTCGTGGCTGGCGTGATAGCTCAGGCGCCGGTTCAGCTCGCGCGCCTCGCTCACGTCGTGGAACACCAGTACGCCGCCCGAGACCGCACCGCTGCCGTCGCGGATCGGCGATGCCGTGCTTTCCACATAGATTTCGTTGCCGTCGCGCCGGATCAGCAGCATCGGGCGCACCGATTTGATCGACCGGGTGCGGCGAATCGCCACCGCCAGCGGGTTCTCCAGCGGCTCGCAGGTTTCCTCGTGAAAGGCGCGGAAAATCTCCTCGATGGCGCGGCCCTGGCTGTCCTCGAGGCGCCACCCCGTGAGCGCCTCGGCGACCGGATTCAGATAATCGATCACGCCTTTGGCGTCGGTGGTGATGACGCCGTCGCCGATGCTTTGCAGAGTGATCTGCGCGCTCTCTTTCTCGCGAAACAGCGCCTCTTCATACAACTTGCGCTCGGTGATATCGAGCTCGACGCCGACCAGCCGCAGCAAGCGCCCTTTGTCGTCGACTTTGGCCTTGGCGCGGCTGATGACCCATCGCCACTCGCCGGTGGCGTGCCGCATGCGGTGCAAGCTCTCGAACAGCGGCGTCTTGCCCGCGACATGATCGCGAATCGCGGCCTGCACCCGCGACATGTCGTCCGAGTGCACCAGAGTGCGCCAGTCGGGCGCTTGCCCGACATCGGCCTCGTCGTAGCCCAGCATCGCCTTCCAGCGCGGCGAGAGGTATACGCGGTTGTTGATGGTGTCGAAGTCCCAAAGCCCGTCGTTCGCGCTGTACAGGGCCAGCTCGTTGCGCTCTTCCAGATCGCGCAAATGGCGCTGGATCTCGATGCGTTCGAGGCCGGTGGCAAGGCTGCTGCCGACCAGCTTCATCAAGAGATGCAGCTGTACTTCCCAGTTCTCGCGCGGCAGCGTGCCCGCGATTCCCAACAGGCCGGCAGGCCGGCCTTCGACGACGTAGCCGATGACCAGCACCGATCCGATGCTGAGATGGCTCCAGAGCGCGGCGTCCTCGCTCTGATCGTCGCGCGGTTTGGCGGTATCGCGCAGTTCGGATACCCGCAGCGGCGCCAGCCGTGATTGCAGCCATGGCATCGCTTCCAAGGTTTGGCCGCGCAATTGTTCCGGGTTGCCTGTGGCGAGCATGCCGCGCGCCACCTGGATGTCGCTGAACTGCCCCGACTCGGCGTCGATGTGAATGTGAAAGGCAACGTCCGTGCGCGTCGCCTCACGCAGCAGCTCCAAATTGATGCTGATGATCTCGGGGGCCGTTACCGCTGTCATCGATTGGAAATCAACGGCGATTTTGGTGCAGATCACGTCGAGACCGACGGCGGGCCGATTGCCGCGCTTCGGCCACGTCTGCGGAGATAATATGTCCGAGGCGGTGAGGTCTGGATGGCGGGGATCGTGGGGTGCTATTGCCATGCGCCTTCGGAGGTCCCGGAGAAATTGTTGCGGTTATGAATCAACAGTTTGCCACCGGATGCAAGCTAAAAACCGAATGCGTCACACAGTTCCTTCGATTCGGGTCATGGCGTCTACACCTGGATTCTCGCACAAGTTCTAAGGAATACAAGCTAAGCAATTGTATTGTTAGGCGTTAGTGATTATCCCCTATTTCAGGGTCTGGGCCGCCGCCTCGAATAAGGCCCGTAGCCGCCCCTCCATGTCCAGCTGCAGTCGCTCGAGCCCCGGCGCGTCCAAGCCCTTGGCGACATAGACCGGCTCTCCTACCGCGACCGTGATCCGGGCGAAAGGCCAGGGAATCACGAAGCGATCCCACTTGATTTTCCAGGCATGCGAGGCGGCATAGCTCAATGGGATCATCGGGCGCCCGGACAATTGCGCCAGCAGCACGGCCCCGGGTTTGAACTTCCAGGGTGGTCCGCGCGGGCCGTCAGGGGTGATCGCCGGGGATACCCCCTCCTGCGCCAGGGCCTGATAGTAGTCGCGCAGCGCGCGCGCCCCGGTATGAGTGGACGATCCGCGTATCACCTCGCCGCCCACGTTCCGCACGATCATTGCACCGATCTCGCCGTCGACCGAGGGGGAGATCAAAAAGCCCAACTTCAATCCCGCGCGGCGCTGGTCCAGCAGGACTTTCACGCAGAATAGTTGATGTTGATGCCAATAGACCGGAATGAACGAGGGTGCGCGCTGAAGCGCCGCCGTCATGTGTTCGGCACCGATCACGCGGACGACGCGCGCCCAGCGCCACACCAAACGCACCAGGGACAGGCCTATCGGTACGAGCAGCCGGTACAGGAACAGGCGGCCGCGAGTCAGGCGCCTGCCGGAGCGGGTCTGCTGTTCGTAAATCGTATTGCGAAGTCCGCCGCCGGGTTTTTCGTCCACGCGGCATTGTGTTGGAACGCCGCCGCGCTCCGCAATAGCCCGCGCCCGTGCCCGCTTCCCCGCCTACGTTACAATATGACAATGCAAACCTTAAGCCTGCCCCCCGGCCCCGCCGAGGGCTTTGATTTGGGAGGCAGCGATGAGTCGCTGGCGCGGCTGCGCCGCTATTTCGCGGAGTTCGGCGATATCTATCGAGTCTTCGCGCCCGGCCGGGGGGTCTACAACTACGTCATCAACCACCCCGACGACATCAAGCGGGTGCTGCTGTCGAACCATCGCAATTACACCAAGGGCGAGGGCATGGACCGGGTCAAGATCCTGCTGGGCAACGGCATCATGACCAGCGAGGGCGATTTTTGGCGCCGGCAGCGCCGCATGATGCAACCCTCCTTTCACCGCCGGGTCATCGACCAATTCAGCCAGTTGATTCGCGAGGTCAACGACAAGTTCGCCGCGCGCTGGGCGGACAAGGCCGCGCGCGCCGAGCCGATCAATGTGAGCGACGATGCCAGTGAACTGACCCTGGAGATCGTCCTGCGCTCGATCTTCGGCACCGATCTTGCGCGCCTCGAAACGGAGTTCGGCGCGAATCCTTTCGAAGTCGTCGCCAAGGAGCAGAACCGCGATCTGAAATTCGCATTCCGCTTCCGTTCGCTGACCAAACTGGTGGCCGAACTGATGAACCGCCGCCGGCGCACCGCCGAAGAGCACTTCGATTTCTTGAGCATGTTGATGGCGACCCGCGATCGTGAGAGCGGCGCAGCCATGAGCGACAAGGAATTGATCGATGAGGTGCTGACGCTCATCGTCGCGGGCCATGAAACCACCGCGGCGGCGCTGACCTGGACTTGGTATCTCATCAGTCAACACCCGGACACGGCCGAAGGGTTGCGGGCCGAAGCGGATCGCACCGGCTCCGCCGAGACATTGGGGTTGGACGCCGCGGAGGGCCTGCAATTCACTCACCAAGTGCTGCAGGAGGCGCTGCGGCTGTATCCCCCGGGATGGCTGATCACGCGGCGCACCCTCGAGGCGGACGAGCTCGGCGGCTATCCCATCGCCGCGCGCACCGATGTGTTCATCAGCCCTTACATGCTGCATCGGCACCCGGCCTTCTGGAGCGAACCGGAGGAGTTTCGCCCCGAACGCTTCGCCGGCGCCGATGCCGAAGAACGGCACCGGTTTTCCTATATCCCTTTTGCGGTCGGGCCGCGGCACTGCATCGGCGAGAACATCGCCATGTTTGAGATGCTGGTGCACGTGCACGCCATGTCGCGGCGCTTTCGCCTGACCCGCGCGGGAAATGAACCCATTGAACTGGAGGCGCAAATCAATTTGCGCCCCCGTTCCAGCCTGATGATGAAGGTGGAAGAACGATGAACGGCAGTACGCTGATGAACTACACCACGCTGATCGATGTGCTCGAGAGCAACCGCGCCGTCGACCGCAACGTCACCTATGTGGAGGGCGAGAACACCGAGCGCCGGGTGCCCTACGGCGATGTCTATAAGCGGGCGCTCGGCATCCTGTATCACCTGCAGGCGTTGGGCGCGCAGCGCGGCGACAAGATGATCATTTTCCTGAGCAACAACGAGCAATTTCTCGACGGCTTCTGGGCGGCGGTCTGCGGCGGCATTACTCCGGTGCCGCTGGCCGTCGGCATCAGCGATGAGCACCGGCACAAGCTGCTGCGGGTGGCGCGCAAACTCGGCAAGCCCCTGCTGTATACGGATTCGAAGAGTCTGGAGCGGCTGGCGGCGCTGGCCGCCCAGGTGGGCGAGTCCGCACTGTTCGAGGAACTGAAGGCGCGCAGCTTTTTGGTCGAATCCATCACCGACATCTCACGCCCCGGCAAGCTTTCGCGGCCGTCGCCGGACGACCTCGCCTTCATTCAGTTCTCTTCCGGCTCGACCAGTGAACCGAAGGGCGTGATGCTGACCCACGGCAATCTGATCGCCAACGTCCAGGGCGCGACCGCGGTCGGCAAGTACAACGACCAGGACGTCACGCTGAGTTGGATGCCCTTGACGCATGACATGGGATTGATCGGTTTCTATCTGATTCAATTCGCCAATCGGGTGCACATCAATCTGATGCCCACGGAGTTGTTCGTGCGGCGGCCGCTGCTGTGGCTGCAGACCGCCTCGAAGAAGCGCGCGACGCTCACCTGCTCGCCGAATTTCGGCTACCGGCATTTTTTGAAAGTGTTGGGAGACCGCCGGCTCGAGGGGGTTGATTTGTCCTCGATCCGGCAAATCTACAACGGCGCCGAGCCCATCTCGGTGGAATTATGCAACGAGTTCATGAGCGCACTGGCCTATACCGGCCTCAAGCACCAGGCCATGTTTCCGGTCTATGGGCTCGCCGAAGCCTCCTTGGCCGTGGCGTTTCCGGAACCGGGACAGGACTACCGCTGGATTCGCGTCAACCGGCACAAGCTCGGGGTGGGTTCACGCATCGAGGTCAATCCGGCCGAAGCGCGCGACGCCCTCGAGCTGGTGTGCGTGGGGCGGGTGGTGCCCAACACCGAACTGAGTATCGCGGACGATGCCCGGGGCGCCCTGCCCGACGGACAGGTGGGACATATCTTGATTCGCGGCGCCAATGTGACCCGCGGCTACTTCGGCGATCCGGAGGCCACGGCGCAGGCCATCGGCGCGGACGGCTGGGTGGACACGGGCGATCTCGGGTTCCTGCACGAGGGGTCGCTCTACATCGCCGGCCGCAGCAAGGAAATCATCTTCGTCAACGGCCAGAACTATTATCCCTACGACTTGGAGAACATTGCGCAGCGGGCCCCCGGCCTGGATCTCAACAAGCTGGTGGCCGCGGGAGTCGCGCGCTTGGGGTCGCAGGGCGAGGAGCTCGTGGTGTTCGTGCTTCATCGCGGCAGCATGCAGGAGTTCCTGCCGACCGCGGCCGCGGTCAGCCGCCTGATCAACGAGCACACCGGCCTCGAGGTCGCTCAAGTCATCCCGACCAAGCGCATTCCCAAAACCACCAGCGGCAAAGTGCAGAGGCACTTGCTGGAAGCCGCCTATGTCGACGGCGAGTTCGATGCGGAGCTCAAGGAACTCCAGGCGCTGCGTGAGTCGCAGGGCGGCGCGGCGCAGACTTCCGGCACCGAACTCGAAACCCGGCTGCAATCGATATGCGAAACCGCGTTGCCGGGCAAGCGGATCGACGTCAACGACAATCTATTCGATATCGGCGCAAGCTCGCTCAAGTTGATCGAGATTCACGAGAACATCGACCGCGAATTCCCCGGGCTGGTTGATCTCACCGAGCTGTTCGATCACCCGACCATCGCCGAGCTCGCAAAGCACCTGGAGAGCAAGCTCAAAGCGGCCGCCCCGCCCGGCTAGAGCGAGGCGCCGGCGCCGAAGGTATCGCAGTTGTCGATTTTTCCAGTGTCGAAACCGCGGCGGAACCAGCCGACGCGCTGCGCCGACGTGCCGTGAGTAAAGCTGTCCGGAACCACGGTCCCCTGCTCGCGCTTTTGCAAAGTATCATCACCGACCGAAGACGCAGCCTGCAGTCCCTGTTGCAACTCGCCGGGCTCGAGAATCTTACGGGCGTTGTTGGCCTGGAAGGCCCAGACCCCGGCGAAGCAGTCTGCCTGCAGCTCGATCATCACGGATACATGATTCGCGGCGCTGCGGCCGGCCCGCTGCTCGGCTTGATCGGCCTTGGCCGTGATGCCCAGAAGATTCTGCACGTGGTGCCCCACTTCGTGAGCGATGACGTAGGCGCGGGCAAAGTCTCCCGGCGCACCGAATTCGGTGGCGAGCTGCCGGTAGAAGGTCAGATCGATGTACACCCTCTGGTCCCCCGGACAATAAAAAGGCCCGGCCGCGGCGCTGGCAAAACCGCAGGCGGATGACACCTGTCCGCTGAACAGCACCAGCGTGGGGCGGGTATACGTCTTGCCCATGGTCTGGAAGTAGGCGCCCCACACGTCCTCGGTCTCGCCGAGAATGGCGCGCACGAAATCGACTTGCGGGTCGTTGGCCGCCGCGCCCGCCGGCTGCTGGGGCGACGGCGCGTTGACGGCCTGGGGGTCGCCGCCATTCAATAAACTCAGCAGCGTCGAGGGATTCACGCCCATGAAGTAGCCGATGACCACGATCACGATGGTGCCGATGCCGATGCCGGCACCGCGGCGGCCGAGGCCGGCGCCCCGATCATCTTCGACATTATCGCTGCGGCGGCTGTCGTCCAGTTTCATGCGGCACCCCTTGAATCGGGTTTGAGAAGTCGGCGCTTAGCCCTATCGTAGCTCAATCCGCGGCGGCGCAGGACCGTCAATCGGCGCCGTACAGCGGCTTCTTCAGGCGCCAGCGCCGGTACGACCACAGCCAATCGGCGGGCCGCGCAAGTACGTCGATCTCGCAGGCGCGCGCGTAGCGCTCGGTCACGGCATTGGCTTCGGTTGCCTCCCGCCCATCCCACAAGGTTTGCAGTTCCACCGCGTAGTAGCCGCGCCGGACCCGGCGCACCCGCACATAGAGAATGGGCAGGCGGGTCGCGCGCGCAATCTGTTCGGCGCCCACGTAGAACGCGGTGTCCTGCCCCAGGAACTGGGTCCAGTAGCGCTTGTCGGTGGACACCGGCGCCTGATCGGCATTCATGGCCACCGCGCGCACGATCCCGCGCCGCTTGAGAAAATCCGCCAGCAATTCCTTGGCGGGCACCAGCCGGGCGCCGAAGCGGGAGCGAATTTTCAGCATCAGTTTCTCGGCCCACCGGTCATGCAGGGGCTTGTAGGCGGCGTCGACCGGATAGCCCAAGTGCAGGGTGACCCCGTGCAGCAGCCACTCCCAGTTGCCCAGATGCGAGGTCACGAACATCAGCGATCGGCCCGCGCCCAGGTAGCCTCGGGCCAGGTCCAGATTCATGATCTGTACGCGCGCACGCATCTCGGCTTCGCTCATCGACACCGATTTCAACACCTCGACCATGACGTCGCAGAAATTGCGCAAGAACTGTTTGTGAATGCGCCTGCGCTCGGCCGCGCTCGCGTCGGGAAAGACCTTGTCGAGCTGTTCGCGAATCACCTGGTGCCGATGCCGCACCACATAGAACGCCAGCAAGTACAGGAAGGAAGAAAACGCATATAGCGCCCACATCGGCAGGCGCGAGATGAATTTGATCATGGGCGTCTCAAGTGTACGGTATCCGCGTCTTGCAGTGTGCATTGCACTGCGTCACACTCGAAGCATACTCAAACAAGCCTGCGGCAGCGACCCGCCCATAAGGACCGACACATTGCATGAGTAATGCCTCCGCCGCGACGGCGCTGATCAGCACGCTCGAAGATGAAACTTTGGCGTGATTTTATCGCTGCCGCGGAGCGAGGTTCCTAAATGAGTTCGCGGCCCATGCCGCTGTTTCGCTCGAGCGGGCAGCCCGGCTACTCGACCCCGATCAGCGAGGATCCGCAGCGCGTCCTGGCGCGCAAGCTGGAACGGGAAATCGACGTGCGGTTCACGCCCGTTGCCTGCACGGTGCAGACCTCCGAGGGCGTGGTGCATGCGCGGCCCGGAGATGCCATCATCACGGGAATTGCCGGGGAACATTGGCGCGTGTCGCGCAGCCGCTTTTCCGACAAGTACCGGCCCGTGCCGCCGACCGTGGCCGGCGAGGCGGGCCGTTATGTCAGTCTTCCCAATCGGATCATGGCGGTGCCGATGAGCGAAGCATTTGAAGTGTTGCTGGCTGACGGTGTGTCCCTCTTGAAGGGCCTTCCGGGCGAATGGCTGGTCGACTACGGCGACGGCAGCTTGGGGATCGTGTCCGCAGCCATCTTCGCCTCCACCTATACCATCATCAGTTGACCGTCGTGGCGCTGCATCAAGTCATTCAACGCTTGCTGCTCATCGGCGCGCATATTGGATCGCTGCCGCAGGCTCCCGAACCCAAGCCGCCCCCGGCACTCGTGCCGCTGATCGAGGCCACGGCCGGCGCGCATCGGCGGTTCGATGCGCGCGCGATGCACTTTGGACACCGCTATCGCAGCGGCTTCTGGGCCATTTATCTCTTGAGCGCGGTTGCCGTATTGTTCGCGGTGATGCCCTTGGCGCTCGGCTGGGACAGCGCGAGCCATTCATTGCATCCTTATGCAGGGCTCTGGGCGCTGGGCGAAGTCATGATCATCGGCACGGTCAGCACCATCTATTGGCTGGGGCACCGGCGTGACTGGCAGGCAGAGTGGCTGCGGGCGCGCACCACCGCCGAGTTGACCTGGTATCTGCCCATGCTCGCGCCGCTGCTCGACGTCGAGGCACCGGCCACTGAACCGAATTGGTATTTGCGTGTGTTCGATCCGGGCCAGCACCTGCGCGGAACGGACGACGTCGCCGCGCTGTGCGCGCAGATTGAGCCGCTGGCGCGCAAGTTGCTCGCGGGAGCCTGGGATGATCCTCAATTCATCGCCAGCTACGCGCAGTGGACCATCGACATTCTCGAGCAGCAGCGGCAATACCACTACCGAGTCGCGAGCAAGCAGCATGCGCTGCGGCATCGGGTGCACGCTCTGAACAGCGCGCTGTTCGCGCTCACCGCCGTGGGCGCGCTGCTGCACCTGCTCATTCACACGCTGTGGCTGTCGCTGGTGACGATGTTCTTTCCCGCGCTCGGCGCCTCGCTGCACGGCGCGCTGGCGCAATCCGAAGCGTATCGGCTCGAAACCACATCGGCGCGTCTGGTGACCGAACTCGAGGGTGCGATCGTGCGTATTCGCGAGGCGCTGCAGGCACGCGGAGCCAGCGGCGAGGTGCAAGGACTGAAGGCGGCAATTGAAGCGGCGATGGCGTTGATACTCGAGGAACACCAGGACTGGCATCTGTTGGTGCGGCCGCACAGTCTGCCGCTCGCGTAGCGCACCACACCCTCAACAATGAATCGAAACTAAATCAAGTTAGATGCGTAAGTATTTAATTTAATTATATAAAAACAACAGATCTGCGCCGCTAATTTGGCAGACCTCCCTCGAGAATCCATTGATAAATAATCTGGCACTCGGTGGAATTTTCCTTGAAGACGCTGCCCATCGTGACATCGGAACCTTGGCAGGGCGCAGTATAAAAAGTGCTAGTTCCCGGACTCCCGGCGACCACCAGACCCGCAATGTTTGTGTACGTGGACGCGGCGGTGCCGGTCCACAGCCATATGCCCGCACCTGTGCCGGTCGATGAGCCGTGGCACGTGCTATTCGAGCAGCTTGTCCCAGGATTGCTGGTACCCGCTCCGCCCGGCTGACTAAGGATACCGAACACCGTCAGGAGCGTCGGTTGCCGCGTCGAGGCGGTGTTGTAGGCAGTCAACGCCTGAATATTGACGGTCACTGCCGCCGGTCCCTTGTCCGTGCCGCCGGACGACAACGTGTCGTTGAAGCTGGCAGCCGGCGTGCAGTTGCTCCGATTGATATCGCAAGTCGCATACACCGGAGTGGCCGGTAGAAACGCCAATGACTGAATTTGCGTCGTGATTTGCGCAGCCGTTCCCGTCAAATCGGCACTCGGTGTCAAGGACCCGGACGAGAAATTGGTGAACTTAAGCTCGAGAGTCGGCACGTTCATCGTCAAGGAGCCGAGGAGCCCCAGCATGGAGATGGACGGCGACGATAGCGAGTTAATCGGTTGTTGGTGTGCGTCAGTCGGAATGCTAAGGACGCCGGTCGACAGCGCGTTGAGCGACGGATTCAAATATCCGAAGATTGCGGAATCAACCACATTGAAATCGGGGGCGATGCCCACCGGCATGGTGCCCACTGCGCATTCATTGTCCACGTCGCACAGCTTGTAGGTCACCGGTTTATCAGTGCCGGTGGCATTCACGGTGAAATTGAAGGTGATGTCGGGCACCGTCGTCTGAGTTCCCGCGGGTACAGATGCGGCCCAAGGCAGCGCGGGATTTGCAATCGCGGGCGCAAAATTCACGCCGTCATACGAAAGCAGGACGGTAATCGGCAGATCGCCCACCTGGGTGAAACACGCGGCGATCGGCAAGGGTTTAGTCGGGCCGTCACCCGCGGGGTTGTAGCTCGCCGTGGCGCCCGCGGGGCAACCGGCGATCATCGCGGGCGCGGGAATCAAGTCAATGATGTTGACTTCGAACACGTTGCTGGATGCGGCGCCGCCAAGACCATTGCTGGCATTCAGAGTCAGCTGATAATAGCCATGTTTGTCTGTGTTCAGTCCCGGCAGGGCCGACGTCGTGCCGACGATCGGCGGCGGCACCACGGGCGTCGCGGCCGCCTCGCATGCAGCATAGGTCGGATTGGCCACATTGCAGGTGACCGAACTGTTGCTCATGAGCCATGAGTAATCGCTGACGAAGAAACTTTGGCTGGCGTCGAGTTTCGCGCCGGCGAAGCGCGTGCCGGGGAATGCTCCGCTCAATGGAGTCGTCGATTTAGGGGCCGCGGACCCATCCACATTGAGGACTACCACGGGCTGTCCGGTGGGCACGGCCTCATCGCCTGCCGGCGCTGTCGCGCCGCTGGGTGCGCTGGTATTGGTTCGCACCAAGTCCGATTCACCGGTCAATTGCGTAATGTGCGCCGCCAACGCCGTGGCGGCACTCACGCCGCCGGCATAATCGACCCAAAAGCGATCCATGGTCAGCCGTGCCAGCGGCATGCGGGCCTGTTGAAACACATAGCTCTTGCCCAGATTGGTATCCGTCGGCTGCGTGCCGGTAAATTCCTTGATGAACGACAGATAGCCGTCGCCTGGCAAACCGTTCTGCGAGTTCGTCAAAAAGCCTGAAAATTGAATGGTGGGCTTCGCGTTCGCGGTATGGCAGGCGCGGCAATTTCGCGCGAATACCTGGTGATACAGCAGATCGCTGGTCAAAGTCGCCGCTGTCGCTTGCACGGGTGCAGCGATATTCATCCAGCCCTTGGGCGTGGCGTCTGCATCGCTATAGGCATTCGGCAACAAAGACGCCGTAGGTGCACTGCCGGCACTGCAAGCGGCATCGGTTGCCGCCGTGCCGTCGGAAGCGACCGTCCCTCCATACCACTGCGCCATCAGGCGCCTCGGGGCTTGCAGCCGATCAACCTTGACCGTTCCGTTCGTCGTCGCGATCGACTCCAATTCAGGCTGGTAAGTGCAATAGGCCAGCTGATTCATCTTCTTGAGGTTCGGTTCCTGCGCTGCCCGCGTGTATTGAGTCCGGTCGACGGACAAGCCGACGAATGTGAGATCCGAGGTCGCATCGGCATACAGGAATGAGTCCAGGTCCCAGGGCATGAAAGTCGCATCGACGTCGCCGAGACCCAGATTTGACGTCGGGTTGGTCGGATCCGCGATGACGGCGTAATGCGTGGCGTTGGTATTCTCCGGGTGTGAGAATTTAGCCGCAAATTTCGGCAGCGTGCCGCCGTGACAAACGATGCAGGCGCCCGGCACGTACTTCTCGCCGCGATGATCGAAATTCGCGCTCAGCACCCTGACGTACGAGCCGTCGCGGTCGTTCGGCGCAAAGATATAAAACTTCGGGAATCGATGGGTGCCGGAGGAACCGTCGGGCGAAGCGCGGTATTCCATGGCGACCGCATTGATGGGATTCAACTTGCTAGCGGCCGCTTCCAAATTGGCGTAGTTCAGAACGACGGCCGCCATGTCGCCGACCTTTGCAAATCCGCTGACGACCGCCGGCGACGTGGCCGTGCAGGTCGTGAAGTACATGTCGCGCCCAAAACCCAAATCAAAGTTGTTGGTGTAAACCGCGTGGGCCGCCGTGAGCCCTTGCGGGTCAACGCCGTAGTTGGCGGCTTTGGGATCGAAACAATTGTGCGTTAGCCAGTCATCAAGGGTCGCCTTCTGCGAGGGCGGCGGATCGTTCGCATCGTAATAGGCTCGCGCCGTGTCGGCAGTCTCATATTGCCCATTCGCCTGCCGGCTCACCAAATCATCCGGCGAAAACGCCGCCGTGGTTGCTGCCGTACCTTGCAGCGGCGCGCTCGATCCCGTGGCGACGGACGCCCCGAATTGGTCCTGCGCGACCAGTTTCAGTGTTTTTGCAGCCAGGGCGGTCGCCGTGAGAGTACCGTCGCAAGAACCGGGCGCAACCGTCGCGGTGATCGATAAATGGGCCTTTCCGATATCGGACGGAACCAGCTGTTGATTCAAATTGCTCGTGGCGGTCGCACCGGAAACAGGATTATTGAACAGTACGTCGACGTCATCTTGATTGAGCGCCGGTATGTCGAACGCCACTGTGGGGTTGGTATACGACGTGGGATCGTTCGCCACGCCGCCGATCGACTTGTTCCAGGCCGTATCGCGCTTCAAGGGCGGCAATTTCACTGGCGGATAAGCAGAACTGCTGCCGTCGTGAACATTGCCGTCGCGGCTGGTGTAGTGAATCTCGCGATTGAGGGTGACGCAGATGGGCACATCCACCGCCAAGGGCGCCGTCAATCCCTCGACCGTCGCCACCGCAACCTGGAAGTGATGCAGCGAGGTGCTGGGCAATGACAGAAATTGATTCGGGTCATTGACGGCTTTGACCAACAAAGTCACGTGTGCAGTGGCCGCCGCGTTGCCGGCGGTCATGACCGTCAACGTGAAATGCAAGGTCGTATCGGTACCTACGGTAGGCGCAGTAAAGGTTACGGTGTCCGAATCCAGGTACAGCAATTCAACCTGCGGCGCCGGCGCGGCGTCGGCCTGCGCCCACACAAACGTGGCAATGGCCCCCGCGCCGCCATCGCTGGCGTTCCCCGTGAGCGTCACCTGTGATTGCGAACGCACGGTGACCGCCACGGGATCGACGCCATTGGCTGTCGTGGGTTGCGCGCCCACGACATGCGCCACCGCATGCGGCGGATTCGCGGAACTGTTGTAGGAACTCGGTCCGCTGCAGCTCGCCGCCAGCGCGGCCATGCATAGCGATGCCAGCGCGCGCGCCGCCGTGTTCATTCCCGACCGCGTTTCAGAATTCATAACGAATCCCGCCCGATGCAACGTATTCACTGTAATTGGTCAGCTGGAAGACTTTGACGTATTGGACAAAGCCTTGGAGGCCGTGCTTGAGCACCACCGTGATGCCGGCGCCGCCGGCGAAATAGTTCCGCGTCGGTGCATCGGTGGGCAGACTGAAGTCCGCGGCGCTCGCCCCCGCGTAGCTGGTGTTGACGATTCTGGCATTTTCCAAGAATTCATGACGGAATTCGCCGTAGATGTACGGCACGATGACGCCAAACGGAGGCAGAAACGCCTGCTGAAATTTCAGCCCCAACGCCGTGGTCAGCGTCGGAATCGACTGCGAGCCGACGTCGGTATCGAAGCCGTTGCCGCCGTGCTCGGTGAAGGCGCCGATGCTGGTGTTCACATACTGGCCGTTGAGATAGGGTTCCGCGGAGAACCCCCGCCAATGAAAGGTGTAGCCCGTGCCGACGCTCGCGATCCATGAGGTGGCGGTCGCGCTGCTGGTGGAGACTTCGTTGACCGACGGTATCAACGGATTCAACGACGGATAGGTGATGCTGCGGCGCGAGTCCAGGTTCAGGTGCTGGTACCCCAAGGACAGATTGGCGTACGCCGCATCGCCCTCGAATTGCGCGTACGTGATGGCGCTGTAGCCCTCGCCGCGAATGCCGCCGTCGACGATGCTCTCGGCGGAATTGAAATTGACGTTCTTGGTGGTGTGCCCGGCCAGCACGCCGATCACTAGGTGACGATTGAGCCGCACATCGGTGCCGGCCGAGTATTCTGAATCGTTGTAGTTGAAGGCGTCCTCAAACGTCGTCGCCGCCTTGGTTCCGGCGCTGTAGCTGCCGTTGCCGAATATCCCCCAATTGGAGGAAGGAAACGGATTGCTGTCGGCGCCGGCACCGCCGCCTTGCGGCACGCTGTTGCTGTAGAAGCTCAATATCGGGCCGTCCGCATCCGCATCCGGGGATTCGCCGCGCGCAATTCTGATTTGCGTGGCGAAGCGCAGCGCGGAAAAGCGACCCGCCAACGTCGTGAGCTGACTGTTCGCAAATTTATTGGTGAGTGATCCCTGCGCGGAATATTCTTCGTCGGCGGTCCAGCGCAGCGCGAAACCCACCGCTTGGGCCCCCAGCCGCAAGCTGTAGGTGGTTTCGCCGCGGCCCAACAAGCCGTTGGCCGTGTCCTCGAGTTCACGCAGGCGCTGAAACAGCTGCAGTTGGCCGGGAGCGCTGCAAGTTGCCGGCGGCGGGGCGGTGGTTCCCGGCTGTGTTGCTCCGCAATTGTCGGCGAGCAATATCCCATAGGCAGCGTCGTTGGCCTTGGCCGCGGCAATTTCCAGACCGTTATAGGCATAGAGACCCGAGTCCACCAGCGCGGTCAGATTGCCGGTGGGGGGTTGAGCACGCGCGGGTGCGGCACCTAGTCCGAGCAGTACGGCGCTCAAGATGCACAACGCGCCGTGAACGCGTAGGGCGCGGAACAGGCGCAACACAGGGCTTCTGCTAGAATTGCTCATGCTCAGCGCTGCATTGCGGCAGTCTGGTTCGGCGTCCGGCCTGGCTTGCACATCCCACATGTGGACATTCCCTGCGGCAGCAGGCGTTTATCGCCCGCTTCATTATTCTCCCACTCTGGCTGCAAACTAAACGTGGCAAGGTTGCGTGTCAAGCAATCACCCACTCTGCGCCTTGTGTGGGCCTTGTCGCTAATTTTCAGCGTTTGCGCATGTGCGAACCGGACCGAACGCGCCGCGCGCATCGCGCAACGCGGCGGTCTTGCCGCCGCCGTCGTCCAAGGTACGCAATTCCGTCACGAGATATTCATGAACACCGCGCCGCGCGGCGCCGTGCTGTTCGTGTTCATCGACGGTGACGGCTCGCCCTGGAGCCGCGACGGGCAAGAGCCCGCGTCCGATCCCACGCCCCATCGCCCACTGGCCCTCGAATTGGCTGCGGGCACGCCGCGTTCGGTTCTCTATGTGGGGCGCCCGTGCTACTTTTCGGTGCGTTCCGATGCCGCGTGCAAGTCGAGCGTCTGGACGGCGGAACGCTACTCCGACCGCGTGGTGGCAAGCCTCGCCGCCGTGGTCAATGGATTCGCCGCCGGCAATGGTTTCGGCCGCGTCGTGTTGATTGGCTACAGCGGAGGGGGCGCCTTGGCGGTTCTCATGGCGCCGCACATTCCATCCACCCGTGCCGTGGTCACAATCGCCGCCGACCTGGATATCGCCGCCTGGTCGGCCTGGCATGGATACCTGCCGCTCGACGGCAGCTTGAACCCTGCCTCGCAGCCACCGCTCGATCCGGCCATCCGGCAATGGCACCTGGTGGGAGACCGCGACGTCAATGTGCCGGAGCGGGTCAGCCGCCGCTATCTGGACAGCGTGGATCCGGCTCACCTATGGCGCTTTCCACGGTTTGATCACCAGTGCTGCTGGGTCGAACAGTGGCCGACCCTATTTGCGCGGATCGACAGCGAACTCGGCGAGCCGCGCTAGGTTTTCACCCGCGACAGGGGCACGAAGAAGAAATCACCCACCTCGTGCCCGGCGCCCTTGATGGATTTGAATTCAGGCTGCTCCGAGAAATGATTGCGCGCGGCGCCCTCCTTCACTTTTCCGAGCACGGTCGAAAACAGTGCAGGCGCCGTCATGATGTCGTTGTTGCCTTCGAGCACATCGAGAAACGCCTTGGCAAACACGGAATTGCCCTGCCCGCCCTCATCCAGCACCGGATTGTCGCCGCCCGAGGCGATCAGCAGGCGCGCGCGCTTGGGCAGTTTGAACTTGATGTAGTCCTGCGAGATCGTCGTCGGCTTGTCCAGGAAAAAAAAGCTGGGATCGGTCGACAGAAGCCCTGCATAACAGGAGTCGGCGACCACCAGCACGCGCTTGGCCTGCAAACGGCCGATGTGACTCGTGATTTGTTCGTTTGGCACCCAAAAAGTGTCATTGGGCGGGCGCTCGGCGTTGCGCGGCAGCCAATAGCCGTTCTCAACCTTGTCCGACTTCAGCCGATAGCCGTGGCCCGCGTAATATATCAAGAGATTGTCGTTCGGCCCGAGCACCTTGTTGAGGTCATTCAGCGACTTGAGAATCGCCACATCGTTGCCGTCTTCGATGACCTGGACGGTAAACCCGTACTTCTCTTTCAATATCTTTGCGGCGCGCTCCGCGTCGTAGCGCGGCGTCTTCAGGCTCTCGAGGATGTCGTAGTTCTGATTGCCGATGATGAGCGCGTAATAGCGCCCGAAGTCCACGCCGCGTACTTGCACCCCGGCGCCGCCCGTCGGCGAGGCGGCAGTGGTCTCCTGGCCCTCGGGGTTGCGGGTTCCGGCGGTGGATGCGACCTTCGGCATGGCATCGAGGCGCGTTTGATTCGCGGTGCGTTCGGTCTCGAGTTTCTCGAGCAGATGCTGCAGGGTGGCGGCGGAGCCGCTGGATTTCTTCTGCAATTCCTTGACTTGATCCTTCAGATCCGAAATTTCTTTGCTGCTTTCCGCAATGGTTTTTTCGAGTTCATCGCGCACCTGCCCGACCTCGCGATCCTTCGCCGAGGTATACATCAGATTATCTTCGGGCACGCCCCATGCCCTGCGGTACAGATTGAGCGCCTTGAGTTGGTCTTTCTCCACGCCCTGCCCCTGCTCGTACAGGGTGCCGAGATTGAAGAGCGCGCGCGATTTGGCTTGCTCGCTGTTCTTACTGTCGATGACCTTTTGGTACCAGATGATGGCCGCCGCGTAGTTCGGCTCACCGCCGAGTCCGCGTTCGTAGATTTCTCCGACGTTGGTCATGGCCTCCGGGTCGCCGGCGTTGGCCAGGTCCATCCAGACACGCAGCGCCGACTTATAGTCGGCTCGGTCGTAGGCCACGTACTCGCCGCCGCGGATGCGACAGTCCGCCGCGTTGGTGCGAGTGGGGCGACGCGCAGTCATGTAGGTGGTGTTGCCGAGCGAGCGGACTTGACCCGGCAGCAGGCAGTCGACGATCTCCAAGTCCTGGCGGGTGACCATGCCTTCCTTGGCCTTGTCCGCCGCCAGTGATCCTGCCGCGACGGCGAGCGTCGACCAACACAGGCAGTAAATTATGTTGAGTGACAGGCGTGAACCAGCCATGTTGACATCCCTATTTCGCTTACTAAGCATACACCGATCCTTCGGCCCCGGCGCCGACCACAAAAGCCGGCGCCGCGTCCAATTGCCGCCGCCGCTTAGTTGCCGCCGCCGGCGGCGGCGATCGCCGTGGTCAGCGGCTTGTAGTGCGCATAGAACTCGCTCATCTCCTGCACCGATTTGAGCGCCCGCAGGCGCTCCGGGCGATCCGGCACCTTCTCTAGGCGGCCCACGATGTAGTCGGCGGTCTTCTCGAGGCCGGCGGTGGCGTCGGGATTGCGCGGATGCAGGGCGTACGCCTTGCCGTATTCGGTGGCCGCATCGAGCATTTCATCGCCATTGCCTTGCTGCACCAGCCGCCAGGCGCCCTCGGCATTGCCCATGTGCTCGCGAAATTCGGCTTGAACCTCCGGCGCCAGCGACTCGAACGGCACCGCGGGCTGCGAGGCAATGTGCGCTTGATACCAGAACACGCCGGCGACGATGGCCAATCCCGCTGCGACCACACCGATCGCCTGCACCGCAATACTCTTGCCGACGTAGGCTCGCAGGAATTCGCCGGCGTTCTGCCAGCGTTTGCGGCGGTCAAATTCCAGCGCCCGCGCAATGGCCTGCCATTCGTAGCGCCGGATGGAACGAATGCGCGCCGGCTTCATCCCCCGGTCGCGCGCGTCGGCCGCATTTGCTCGGCGGAACGGGTGGTTGCCGGTCAGCAACTCATAGGCGATCAGGCCGAGAGCGTACACATCGTCCGCCGGGTGCGGGTCCTGCCGCTCGATCATGTCGATGGAGGCGTACGCCACCGTCAATCCGCCCAAGGTTCCGGCGTCGAAGGAATCTTCCAGCCGCTCGATGCCGGCGATTTTCGCAGCGCGCGCGATGCCGAAATCCAGAATCTTCGGTTCGCCGTTCTTGGTGACAAAGACATTCCCCGGCTTGAAGTCCGAATGCACGATTCCCTTCTTGTGCGCGTATTCCAGTCCCTTCGCCATACCGATGATGAGCGGCCCGGCGGCGGCGCGCGGCAGTCCCGCCGCGTTGCGACGGATGAGACCGTCCATGGTCTCGCCGTCGAGCAATTCCATCGACATGAAGGCGCGGCCGGAGCCGTCATCGTCGGTGTCGAAGGCAAACACCGTGATGACATTGGGATGCGCCAGTTCCTGCGCCTTTTTGGTCTCGCGCTGCAGGGAGACAAAGGCATCGGGATCGGCCTCGAAATCGGCATTCAACAGTTTGATGGCGACAAAGGGATTCGGATCCCGTGCCTGTTCGCTCACCAGATCCTTGGCCTTCCACACCTGACCCATGCCGCCGCTGCCGAGCAGCCGCTCGAGCACGTAGCGGCGGCGGATGCACACGCCCGCATCGAGCGGCGCCGAGCGCGCCGCCGCGGGATGCGGCGGCTGCGCCGATGGTGCGCGCTGCGCGGGCTGCGGCGGCGGCGCCGGTGTGCGCGCCCGGCCCACATCGCCGCCGAGCAGGGCGAGCGGATCGAGAGGCGCATCGCCGCCGGTCTTGGCGCGGCGCTGCGTGATCTGGATGGCGTCCAGCTTGGTTTCAAAGCTGTTGTCCAGCGTGGTCTCAGCGCCGCGTTCCAGCTTGGTCTCGGCCGGGCGGCGCTGTGTGATCTGGATGGCATCCAGCTTGGTCTCAAAGGTGTTGTCCAGCGTGGTCTCAACGCCGGTGTCCTGCTTGGTCTCAACCGCGCGGCGCTGTGTCGCCTCCACTTCACCGTCCGCGGTGCGCGTGTTGGTTTTATCGTCCGAAGAGCCAGGTTTATCCACGCTACATTTCCAAGGTGAACAAGGGAACCACAGCGCCGGCCGGACCGCCCTGGCCGATCATCTCGGCCACGACCCGGGCGCTGATCGGCAGGCCGCTCGCCGCCGCGCCGATCACGTACTCGAGGTTGCGCGGTGAAAACGCGGCTTGCGCGCACAGCAGCCACAAGTCCTCGCGCTGCAGCCGGTCGTAATGCACCCGCAGATCGACGAAGCCTGCCGCGCCGATGCCGTCGTCGGACGCCGGATTCGCGGAGAGCAAATCCATCAGCGAGCCGGAATCCCCCGGCTCGCGGTAGCCGGCATCGTCCGGCTCGGCAAAGGTGTCAACATGGCGGGCACGGATTCTGAGCTTCTGTACGCGGCCCGCCGTCAGAAAGGCGCATTCGGCACCCACCGCCAGCATCGCCGCCAGGCTGGCATGCGCGTCGACCCGCTGCACATCACGCGTCGCCAAATGTCGCAGGCGCCGATGTACGTCGGCCATGGTGAGCCGCACGGCCTCGACCAGCGAGGTCAGCGACGGCGCCGGCAATAGCTGCTGCAGCGCGTCGGCAATCATGCGTGCCGCCTCCGGATTATCGTCCGCGCCGGTCGCCGCAACGGCCCACAAGCCGATTTCAGGCCGAACGATGAAGGCCGCTTTATTGGTTTCGATGGCGCTCAGCTGCACATCGGGCAAGGTGACGCGCGGCGCCCCGAGCGCGGCCGGCGCCGATTCCGCATCCACCACCGGCTCGAGGGCCGGCAGCGGCTCCCCGGGTTCGGGTTCCGCGCGCAACTCGCCCAGGCTGTTCCAGCCGTCGCGCGCCCATTGTCCATCGAGCATTGCGCCGAATTGCTGCGGCGACGGCAGCCCGCGCAGGCTCAGCCAGCTCGGCGCGGCGGCCCGCGAGCCATGAGTCCACCATACTGCGAGAGGCCGCAACTGGGCGGCCAATTGGTGGTAGGCGAAGGCGTTAATGGCTCGTTCCAGCTGTCCCGCCGACCTCAAGGGGGCGCGCCAAGCGTATCCCTGTCCGGGAAATCGGCTGCCGTCGAACATCTCCACCAGCATCCGATCGTCATCAACCGAATCAGGGTCCAGCAGCGGCGCGAATCCCTCCACCTGCGTGTCGAACCAGTCCAGATTCAGATTGGAGTCCTCCAATGCGCCGATGACCAGGGACTCGAGCGCGTCGAACCAGGATGCGCGATGGGTGGCAAACTGCAAAGGACAGACCGCGACGTCGATCTGCGTCACGATGGTCAGCGGGAAATGCCGCCCGACGCGATCCACACTCGGCGCCAGCAGTCCCGCATAGGCGCCGGATCCGCACACCGACTCGGACAGCACGAAGCGCCACAAGGGGCTGGTCAAATAGCTGGGCAGCCAGGCATCTTGCAGGGACTGCCGGCTGGCATGCACGCACTGCTGCAGCCACGGGTCCCAAACCTCGAGGAACGCCTGCGGCACGCGCCGCTCGATGAAATCTCCGTTACAGGGCAGCTTGCCGAAGAATCCGACGGAAGATTGCGCCACCATCGATCGTCATGAAGTGCAGCGAAACGATTGCAGCTCGTTCCGCGCAAAGGGATTTCGAACCGACGTGGCCTCGAGCACCAGCCGCGAGGAATGACCGCCCTGGGTGAACGTCACCAGGAAGCGAGTATCGGACCGCGCCTCGATCTTGGCCTGGTCCAAGGCGCGAAACCACGCCCAAGGGCCCTGGAACGCCGCGATTGAGGGCGCCCCGCCGGCATCGAAGGTGACGGTGGCGTGACCGGCGCCGCTGCCCGGCCAGGCAAAGGTCAGGCTTTGCAGCGGACCGTGCCGGTATTCAAGAACTTGGCCGTCCACGTCAAGCGAGAAGCGCGAGACCGCGGCATCCAACAGATCCGGCGTCACATTGAAGCGAATCTCGGGCTTCGGGCCGGCTTTGAAATAGATCTCGCGGATCACTTGGACGGTCTGGAATTGTCCGAGCAAGCCGCGCGCCCCGGCCACCTGGGCGGCGCCCTCCTTCCAGCGCCACGGCGAGCGGCTGGTATCGACCAGCGACGCCAAATTCTCCTTGAAGAATTTATCGAAGGTGCCGCCGTCGGCAAACAAATGTGAGAAATCATCCAGCGGCACGTCGGTCGTGCTCGAGCGGCTGAAGGGATAGCGCCCCTCGATGAGCTCGCGGCATTCCTTGGCGACGAATTCATCGTACCTTCGTCCCAGTTCGCCGCTGGCCGCGCCCTTCACCACGCCGAGCGCCTTGGAGCCTAGCTCAGCCAGCATCGCGCTGACCGCCGGCGGCAGTTGCTTGGCCTCCAGTTCGACGTTCTGCTGGGCATCGTTGACGGCCTTCAAGATGGCCGGGTCCGCCGTGCTTTGCGCACCGACGCCGCCGCTCGCCGTCTTGAGCACCAGATTCATTTGACCGAGCGCGCCGAGAACGCGGTCGATGGGCGCGCTTCCGGGCGGACCATCGACGAGTTTGCGGATGGGCTCGAAATGCGCCGCCACCTTGGTGCCGGGTTTGTCCTGCGGAGCGGCGCTGGAATCATCGCCGAACATCTTGGTCAAGGCGCCGGCCTTGGCGGCAATGGCCGCCTGCAAGCCGCTCGCCGCCTTGTTCGCGACCGAGTCGTCGGGCTTCAAGAGATCGGTATTGTCCGAGACGATGGCGTAGAACCCCTTCAATGGTGAGGTCGGGCCGGAGAGAATGCTGATCGACTCGCTCAATTGTTGCTGGCCGCTGGTCGGCTTCAGGCGCACGTCGGCCAGGATATCGTCCCAGAATCGGATGTAATCCAGCTCGTACACCTGCATCACTTGCGCAGCAAGTTTGGGCACGTTCTTCAGGTCAAAGGCGTTGTCGCCGAATACCCAGCGGTCGGCGGCGAACTGCTTGATCAGTTCGAGCTTGCCGGTGGCGTTGATCTCGTTGAACACCGGCCGCGTGTAGATCGCGGGCAGCGGATCGGAGAGCTTCGCCCCGCTCTTGCGGTACAGCACGGTGTCCGCGCCCGGACCCAATTTCAAATCCAAACGCACGGCGCGCTTCTGATCAGAGAGGTAGGTGAGCTTCAGCCGGCTGTACATGAGCACCGGCAACGATGCGGTTTGCAGCGCAAATCGCGCCTGCGCGACCACGTCGGCGCTGATGGCCACCGACTTGAAGCGGTCCGGATCGCCGAGCAGCTGTTCAAAGTGCTGTGCCAGCCGATCGCGCGCATCCGCATCGTTCGGCGATAATTGCCGCCATTCATACTGCGCCAAGAAACGCAGATGATCGGGATCACGGTGCCCGGCATCGCCGAGCATCAGGTAGCCTTTCAGATACTCGTACAGCCGATCGGGCTGGCCGGCGAAGGCGACGATTCTCTGCTCGAATTGATGGGCCAGCACCGGCAACAGCAATGAATTGATTTCCCGCCCGTAGGCGTCACGCGCCGCGCCGGTGAGCGAGTGACCCTGGTACAGGCCGGCGCGCATGCTCAAGGGCACGCCGTCCTTGTGTACCGCGGCGGCGTCCACGACGGAACGCAGCGCATCCAAACGCGCCAGCACCGCCGGGATGTCCGCGCCGGCCGGCACCTGGGTGCCATTCAAGACTTCGGCGGCCTTGGTGACATCGGCGATGTAGTGGGTGTTGGCGCGGTAGCTGACGAGGAAGTACACCAGGCCGAGCAGCAGAATCGCGACACAGGCGATGTAGGCGGCGCTTTGCGCCAGCGCCTTTTGAATCTGCAAGCGCCGATTGACCCCGGCCAGGCCGGACTCGCGGAAAATCACCTGTTTCAACAGGCGCTCGATGAAGTACGCCTTGCCGGCGCCCGTGGGCGCAGCAGCCACCGTGCTCGCAAAACCGAAGGAGCGCGCAATGGCGCCCAGCATGCGGTCGATGGGCATTCCCTCCTGCGTGCCGCTGGTCAGATAAACGCCGCGCAACATCACCCGGGAATCGAATTCCGTGGCGCTGAAAATACGGCGCAGCACATCGCTCAGCATGGGCTTGAGGCTCGCCAGTTGCTGCGGGAACGCCAGCATGGTCACCCGCCGCCGCGGATCACGCTCCTGTTCCAGGCGCGGCAGCAGCCGGGCTTGAATGCGCTGCAGCAGCTGATCGAACTCCTTGTCGAAGGCCTCCGCGGCGCGTCCGGTCTCGCTGGACTCGATCGGAAAAGTCGCCCCCCACACCTGCGCACGGCCTTCCTGGCCGATTTCATCGAAAAATTCGCTGAAGCCGGCGATCAGGTCGCACTTTGTGACCAGCACGTACACCGGCGGCGTGATTTTCAGCTGCGAGTTCAGCTCATCGAGGCGCTCGCGGATGGCGCTGACGTGCAGATCGCGGTCCTTCTCGCTCAAGGTCAGCAGATCGGCCGCGCTGATGGCGAGGATGACGCCGTTGATCGGTTGGCGGCGCCGGTACTTGCGCAGCAATTGCAGGAACGAGTTCCAGCCCGCCGCATCCGCCTGGCTGCTGGAATCCTGCGTGGTGTAGCGGCCTGCCGTATCGAGCAGAATCGCCTCGTCCGTGAACCACCAATCGCAGTTGCGGGTGCCGCCGACGCCGCGCAGCGCTTCCTTGCCGAAGGATTTGGCGAGAGGAAAGTTGAGTCCGGAATTCACCAACACCGTGGTTTTGCCGGAGCCGGGGGGTCCGACGATGATGTACCAGGGAAGTTCGTAGAGATTGCGGCCGCCCTTCTTGGATTTCTTCAGCGCTTCGGTCGCTTCCTCGAATCGTTTGCCGAGCTGCTGCGCATCGCCGCCGGCTGCCGATCCTTTGGCGCCGCTCGAGTCCTCTTGCTTGGCGGCGCCGGCCGCCAGCTTCTGACTGGCCTTCTTCGCGCGCAATTGTTTGAGGGTGACCATCAACGCATAGATCATCATCACGACGATGATGGCGATCAGCCGGCCGGTGACGCCCTCGAGCGGCTTGGCGTCGGCGATGGCAATGTACGGACCGCCGAACCAGATGATCAGCGACAGGAACAACAGCCCAATCAGGGCGAGAAACCAGCGGTTCTTGAATATGGCGAACATGGTGCGGCTCAACCGTCGCGGCGGTGGAGGATTTCCACCCGGCGATTGCGCGCCTGATTATTGGGATCATCCTCGGGCACATAGCGCGGCTTGGATGGACCGACGCCGGTGGCATCGATGCGGGCCGGATTCTTGAGATCCTGCTTGATGAGATCCGCGACATGCTGGGCGCGGTCGCGCGACAGTTCGTAGTTGTCCTTATACTCAAAGGAACGGATGGGCCGATTGTCGGTGTGCCCGATGACGGTGATGCGGCCGGGAAAGCGATCGAGGGTCGCGCCCACTTCGTGCAGCAGCGCGGCATAGCGGCCGTTGACCCGGCCGCTGCCGGAGCCGAAAAAATCCGCCGCGAGCATGGTAATGACGGTCCGGTCGCCGGACTCGGTCACATCGATCAGTCCGCGGCCGATCGGTCCCGCCAGCGCTTGCTTGAGGCCGGTGGTCGGCGCGGGCTGCGCCGTCGCCGGTGCGGCATAGGCGGTGTCCAGACCCACTTGTGCGAGGGCGGCGTTGACCGGTTCGGCGCGCGAACTCAGCGCACTGCTGAAATAGATATAAGCGACGATGAGCAGCGCCGCGCTGGCCGCGGCGACCACCCACAATGGCACGAAGCGCAATACGGCATTGCGCTTGTCCTCGACGCCGCGCCAATGCGGCGATAAATCCGCTTCGCCGGGCCCGCGGGCTGATTGAATCCGCCGATAGAGATCGGCGCGGATTTCCGCGAGCTTGGCAGCCCCGCGCTCATCAAGGCGGTACTTGCCTTCGAAGCCGAGCGCCAGACAGATGTACAACAACTCCAGCAGCGACAGGTAGCGCGATGGATCCGCCGAAACGCGGTCGAGTATCTGAAAGAACTTCTCACCGCCCTGCGCCTCGCGGTGAAAGGTCACCAACAGCGACTGGGTCGCCCAGCCGCTTTGCGCGCCCCACGGCGTGTTCATCACCGCCTCGTCAATCACGGTGCAGAGTGCGTAACGGGCCGCGAGGACATCCTCGGGCGGCACCGCGCTCGACTTGGCGCGATCCTCGAAGGCACGGATCTCCTGCGTGGTCTGACGGCGCAGCGCATCCACGTCGGCTTGCGAGATTTGCCCGCGCAGGCGCCCGGCCAATACCAGCAAAGGGGTAGCCGCCTGCACCAGCGGATTGAGGCCGGTGGTGAGAAACTCATTGATCGACGCCGCCCGCCCGGGCGCCGGCGCAGCGGAGGCGCCGCGCGGGATGGGGGGTGCCGGCTGGTAGCTCGGCGGAGGCGCGGCCGTGGGAATCGGACCGGTTGGAGTCGCGGGCGCAGAACCCGGCCGGCGCCCTGCTCCCGGCTTGGGACGCAGCATCGTTTGGTCGCGCGGCGCGAACGGATCGTCGCTGTTATCGTCTGCCATGGTTAGCCTCGAATTGCCCAACACTCCATCGCCAGCCCGGGAAATTCGCCGGATACGTGCAGCGCAATCGCGCCCGATGTCTTGAGGCTGCGCCACAACTCCGTGCCGCGCTCCATCTCAAAATAGTGCGAGCCGGCGATGTTGTGCAGCTGCCGCGGCGCAACGGCCATGGGCTGCAGGCCGATGCCCGGCAGAGCGAGATTGACCAGGTCGCCGATCTTCTCGAGCGAGCCGATTTTGCATTGCGCGGGAAAGCGGCGCCTGAAGTCCTCGCTCCCGACATCGGCGCGCGCCGCCAGCACGAACACCGCGGTGTCGATCAGGCTCTTATCGGCGATGGTGCCCACTCGGATGCCGTACTTCTTCTCCACGAGCGGAATCGAGATCACATTGTCGCCGAGACTGACGGCCAGACAGGCTCGCAGCGCATTGATCACGGGCTCGAAGGTCTGGCGCAGCTGATCATGCTGGTACGCGGGAAACTTCGGCGGCCGGCGTGAAGTTGCAGTCAAAGTCGACAACTCGCCGACGACCTGCAGCATCATTTCATACATATGTTCCGGATGGCAGTTCGCCGCAGCGGCCAGATGGCTCACCCAAGGATCGTAGCGGTTGATTGCCTGCAGCATCAGAAACTCGACCATTTCCGCCACGCCGCCGCGGCCGCTCGACACCGCGCGCGCCGCCAGCGCCTCGGCCCGTTGGAACAGCAGACCCTGCATCTCCGACAGGAAGGTCGTGAGCCGCGGCGCGGCGCTGACCCGCAGCACCGTCGGCATGAAGCGCTCATCGAGAACCACTTGCTTGTCGGCGCGGCATTCGATCACGTGCGCGAGCGGAATGCGCGCGAAGTCCTGGCTGGGTTCGGTCTGAGTGATGAGGCGCAGATTGAGGTTGGCAGTTTCCAACTCGCCGTTCGTGCCGTTGTCCGAAGACACGTCGCGCGCCTCGATGTCCCGGGTACGGTAGCGGGTGAAGCCGCGCGCGCCGATCGCGCGATCCACCAGGGTGGCCCCCGACTGCCGCAGCGGCAGGGCGAGATAAATGACCTGGTCGCGGATCTGCAGGGTAATGTCCAGCGGCATCGGCGCCGCATCGTCGTCGGGTACGGCGAACGGAGTTCCATCGGGAAACACGCCGCGGGCCCGGCGCACGCCGAGCTTGCCGATGGACAACAAGTCGCGCTCGAGATCGAGTTCGGTGAACCCCCACGGATGCGTGCGAAGTCCCGCGGTCCGTCCTTCGACGAAGGCTTCCAGGTAGCGGTCCTGCTGCTGAAAGTGTTGCGGCCTGAGGAACAACCCCTCGGACCAGATGACTCGATTCTTATCCGACATGGCGTGTGATGTCCCGACTCTATTTTTCGTTGACGGTTACGGCAACAGCGGTCTTTTCCAGACGGATCGTCACTCGCTGCTCTTTCAGAATGCGCTTGATGCTCTTCGGCGGTACCGGCACGACCGCGCGCCACTGCGCCGCGGGATCCCGAAATCCAACGGTGACTCCGAAGAATCGGGTCTCCGGAGACACCGGCAGGTCCTGTTCCAGCTTGGCGCCCGGAGCCATCGGAAATTCATCTCGCGAAATCAAGCTCTGGCCCAGCACTTCTTTTTCTTTGTCATAGAGTGGGAAGTAGCGCGCGCCGGCGAATTCCGCATCGGTGCGCAATTGAAACAGCCTGACCACCACCGGCGACGCGCGTCCATCGCCGTCCGGATTGATATCCGCGGCAGCCATGATGTCCACCTTGGTGGCCACGGGTTTCGGCGGCGAGGCGCCGCACGCGGTCAAGGCAAGCACGATCAGTGCGCAGCACCATCGCACCTTGTAACCCATCGACATAGGCAGTCTCCCTTGCGTTACCGCTATCGTCTTACCGGTTTTTGAGGTCCCGGCTGCGTTTGATCAGCTCGACTTGTTTTTCATAGGCGAGCGCAAATTCCTCACCGAATAGACGCCGAAAGGCGTCGTCGCGATCGCCTTGCAGCCCTGCGAAATAAGTCTTGTATTGGTCCCAATACTTCGGCTTGGCGACGGCGCTGAGCAAGCCGCCGCCGTGCTTGGCCTGTTTATCGAATTCTTCTTGGAGTTGCTCGGGATCGAGGCGATTCATCAGGCTTTCGAACCCTGCCCGCATTCCGGCCAGCAGCGCCATTTGGTGGCCGCGGATGTCGTCAAAGGCCCGCTGAAAAGCCTCCAAAGGCGGCAGGAACGCGGCGTTGCGCCGGCTCAGCAAGGAGTTCATCGCATCCGCCGCATCCACGGCGAACGTCAGCGGATTGTTGTCGGTGGAGCGCACGCGGGTCACGGCCAACCGGAATTGCGATTTCACCTCGTCGCGCGCGCGCAGCGCGTCGATTGTCCCCTGGACCACGACCATGAGGATTTGTCCCAAGGTCGCGGCCATTTCCGGGGACACGTTTTGCGGGTCGACGCCGGCGGCCGCCAGCATCGCGTCCACATCGAACGCGGCACCGCGCGGCGCGACAACGGCCGCGGCGGCCGGTGCGGGCGCCGCTCGCGGCGCAGGGGCAGGCGACGGCGCGGGACTGGGTGCCGGCGCGGTAGTAAGCGGTGCACGCCGCGGCGGAGCTGGTGTCGACTGAGGTGAGGGCGCGGGTTGCGGCGCAGGCGCGGCGGCCGGCCGGGTCGGGGCGGGCCGCAACGGCGGGACGGGCGGACTGGGTTGACGTGGCGAAGGCGCTTGACGTACGGCTTCCCGCGGCGGCGCGCTCACCGGCGGGGCAGCCGCCGGCGGGGCAGCCACGGGCCTCGTTAATCCGAAGGTAGTCTTGTTCCATGCATCCGGATCGGTCGGAATGACCATCCCGGCAGCGCCGCCGCTGGGGATCGGGGATTCGTCCCGGGAAGACGTCATCAGGGCGTCGCGGGGAATCAAGGGCGGGTTCACTCGCGGCGTTTGAATCGGTGTCGGGACAAAGGGATCGCTCAAAACGTCCCCCGCCGGCGGCCCGCGAAACTTAGGCTCGCTGGGACTGGAGCGACTCGATCCGCCGAGCAGTTGGCTCAAAGGGTCCAGGTTTTCATCGCCGAGAGTGCCGCCGGCAGGGATCAACGCTTCTTCCCCAGGCTCATCTGCAAATGGGTCGCCGACGATCAGGGGCGGACGGGCCACTTCTCTCGGTAGGCTGACGAGAATCTCGTACTCGTCGATGTACACCCGGTCACCTTGCTTCAAGGGACTAGGCGTATCAGCGGTCAACGAGGTATTCGGATCGTTGACGGCAACGCTGTTCTCGCCTTCGGCCTTGACGTAGAACTGACCGTATTTGAAAAGTACGCTGGCATGGTGGCGGCTGACATACTTGTCCGGGCTTGGCAGAACCCAGTCGCAATCCGCAGCGCGTCCGATGCTGCCCCCGGCTTCGCTGAATACCTTGCGGCGCGCCCCACCCATGCTGGAGCCGTTCGCGCTAATGACCTCAAGCGTTAAATTCATGAAGGTACACTGAACATCCGGGGCCCTAATGTACCGCCCCAGTCAGCCGGGCCGCAATGTGGCATCCCGGCGCGGCGGCCGGTCCTCTCAAGTTGACGCCCTGAAGGCCGCTGGTATTGTAGACAGGGCGGCGACCGGCCGCTGATTTAACCGATTGGGGCTACGCCATGAGCAGAAAAGCAGCGCAAGTCGCACGCCTGCCCTCTTCGCCGATCGAGTCGCCGGAGCGGCCCGCTCTCGAAGCCGACGCGGCGCCGGTGCCAGAACCCGCGCCGGACGGCGGCTTCCAAGTGATCGAAGCCGATGTCGATGGACGCCGGGTTCGGATCATCGCCAAGGACGAAATCGTCTTGGAGTGCGGTCAGGCATCGGTGACCTTGCGCCGCAATGGCCGCATCATCATTCGCGGCACCTACGTCGAAACCCATTCCGAAGGCACGAACCGCATCAAAGGGGGGCAGGTTCGGATCAATTAGCGGGTACTCCCGTCCTCTATGAACGCCCAAGTTGAACCGCTTCCCGAACTGATTGACGAGAGCTTCGAGGAAGCGACCTTCCTGTGGTCGCGCTGGGAAGCGGATTTATCCAGCATCACCCGCAACCTCGATGAGGTGTGGACTTGGACCGAAGATCGGTTGGGCGGCGCCCTGGACGGCGTGCGGCTCGCACCGGATTCCATTCTCGAGCGCTTGGCGCGCGCGGCACTCAACGACGGCAATCGCCACGCCTTGAGCGTCTGCGGCCATGTGCTCGCCACCGCCAGTGCGCCGAATGCGCGCGCCTTGTTGGCGGAGATACTGCGGGGCGCCGCCGTCGAGAAGCTGGCGGCACTGATCCGGGGGATCGAAGCCGCGCCGCTGGACGGCAGCTTCGCGCCGATCACCAAGATGCTCACCAGGAATGGCCCCGAACACGCAGCGGCGCTGGCGCGGCTCAAGGCGTTCCGCCGCGCCGAACTCGGCGCGGAATTGACCGCGGCCTATGAATCGAACGTCGCACCCCTGCAGGCCGCCGCGTTACGCGCCGCCCGGCAGTTGCCGGCGCAGTACGCCGCCGCGTGGGTCGATGCGGGATTGAAACATGACGATCCGGCCGTGCGCCTCGCCGCGACGCTGACCGGTCTTCGGCATCGGATCCCCAATGCCTGGGCGACGGCGCTCGCAGCGGCACGCAAGCCGCGCCCAGAATCTGCTTCTTTGCTCGGGCCGGTCGCCATGCTGGGGGGCGATGCCGAATACCAGTTGATCTACTCGGCGCTCGCCGAACCGCCGCTCCGGCAAGCGGCCATCTGGGCTCTGGGCAATGTCGGCACCCACGATGCCGCCGCCTATTGCATCGCCGCCCTCAAGCATCCGGAACTGGCGAAGGCGGCGGGCGAAGCCTACTGCGCGATCACCGGAGCCGACTTGGCGCGCGATCGGCTCACGATGGCCGAACCCGATGAGCCTGCCCCTGCGTTCGAGGCGGACGATCTTGACGCGAATTTGGTGCCGACCCTCGCGGAACAGTGGCCGTTGCCGAATCCGGACGCGCTGCGCGAGCACTGGAACAAGAGCCACGCTCGATTTCAGAATGGAGCGCGTTATGTGCGCGGCAAGCCCGCGACTCTCCAAACTTTGATGGGCGCCGTCGAAACCGCTCCCATGCTGCGCCGCCCGGACTATGTATTCGAGCTGTACGTGCGCTCGGGCGGCAAGTACGACGTCGAACCGCGCACCACCCGCGCCGTGCAGCGCCAGATGATGACCTTGGGACGCACGCGGCTGACCGAACCCGCGGCGGATTGAATCGTGCTGCAACTCGACAACCAAACCCCCTTTGCCTGTGCGTTCGCAGTACTCCCCGACCGCGAAGGCATCGACACGCTGTACGTCATCGTCAAGGCCACCGTGAATCTACGGCCCAAAATTGCCTTGGCGCCCCAGCAGATTCCGCCGAATATGATCGACGAGTACTACGAAGAGCCCGAGAACTCGAGCCTCAAGCAAGCCTCCGACATGCACATCGGCAAGCCCGGCACCGATGTGCTGCTGGTGGGCTGCGCGCGCACCCCGCGAGGACGCTTGGAGGAAGGCGTCATGGTGTCGATGTCGGTCGCCGAGCGCAGCAAACAAGTGCTGGTCATGGGCGATCGCACCTGGCAAAGCGACGGCAAGCCGTCCGCGCCTGAACCGTTCAGCGGAATTCCCTTGGTGTGGGAGCGTGCCTTCGGCGGCATGCATACCGAGGATGAGCGCGTTTATGCCGAGGAACGAAATCCCATCGGCGTCGGATTTCGCGGCAAGCAGGCAACGGACATCATGGCCGGCCGGCCGGTGCCGAATCTCGAAGACCCGGCGTCCCTGATCGGCAGCTGGAACGACGTGCCGCCGCCCGCCTGCTTCGCGCCCATCTCGCCGGCGTGGCTGCCGCGGCGCACCTTTGCCGGCACGTACGATGAGCGCTGGCAGAAGCAGCGAGCGCCGTACCTGCCCGCCGACTTCGATCCGCGCTTCTTTCAAAGCGCATCAACGGAGATGTGCTTCGATCGCTACCTGCAGGGCACAGAGCAAGTGCAAATCCAGGGCGTCTCCGAGGATGGGCCCATCGAGTTCACGGTGCCGACGGTGCGCCCCATCATCGAAGTCACATTGGCCGGGCAACTCAAGGAACCGGTAGCGAATCTGGAAACTTTGCAATTCGAACCCGATCAGAACCGCGTGTCGATGACCTGGCGCGCGGCGCAACCCTGCGACCGTCAAGTGCTCAAGGTCGAAAAGATCGAGGTCAAATTGCGACGTTCGATGGGGCGCGGCTGATGCCGGCGGTCATTACCGCGAGCAATGTATTGTGCGCCGGCGGACGCGGCACTGAACAGTTGTGGGCCACCGTCCGCGCACGTATTGCCTGCATCAAGAGCTCGCACATATTCGACCGGTATTTCGATCCCATTAAGATGGGTTTGGTGCCTGAAGATGCGCTGGGAAAACTGCCGGACGAGTTCGACTCACAAGGGTTATCCTCCGGCACGCGCAGGATGTTGCAGCTGGCGGGTCCCACGCTGGCGGCCGTAGCCCAGGATTTGGCTCCCGGTCCCTTGTCCGTATACCTGGGGCTTCCGCCGCCGGACGCAGCCGATAGTCCCTCGATGGACAATTTTCTAGAGTGCTTGGCCAAGACTTCTTCTGTCCCGATCGACTTGGCCACCAGCCGTATCTTTCGGATGGGACGCGCTGCCGCGCTCATGGCGCTCGAGGCTGCGCTGGTGCGAATTGCACAGAATCCGGCCGAAACGGTAGTGGTCGGCGGAGTCGACACATTCCTAGATCTCCGTCGCCTCGCCATCCTCGATAGCGAGGCGCGAATCCTGGGACCTCGAACAATGGATGGCTTCATCCCCGGCGAGGGTGCCGCGTTCTTCGTGCTGAAGGACGCAAGCACGCCTCAAGCAATCCCACCGGGGATTCGGGTGAAAGTTCTCGGCGCAGCCTCGGTATTGGACGAGGGGCATCTATACGGCACTGCACCTTCGCTTGGCCAGGGACTTGCAAATGCAATGGTCAAATTGCGCGCAACATTGCCAGGAGGCGTGGCGCCAGTTGCGAGTACCTTTGCGGGTTTTAACGGCGAAAATTTTGACGCCAAACTCTGGGGCGTTGCGCGTCTACGTCACGACGATTTCTTCCTGCCCGAGATGGTATTCCAGCATCCGGCGGATAGCATTGGAGATACCGGCGCTGCCGCCGGAGCGATTCTAACGGTGCTCGGCGCGCACTCCATGGCTTGCGGTCAACGCCAGAGTTCCTCTTTCGTATGGGCCGCGTCGGATCGCGAGCCGCGCGGATGCGCATTATTGTCCACTTGATCCCTAAGGAAAACTTCCGGAGACAAGATAATGTCCTGCTCTGTCTATGCAAACATGCGAGGGGTATGTCATGCCGGCAGCGGCGGCACGAGTCCAATATTCCCGGACGTGTGTAAGACCCCGACACCGGCAGGCCCGGTTCCCATTCCCTATCCCAATATCGGGAAAGCGGCTGATACGTCTTCGGGCCCATCCAGTGTCACGGTTGATGGGCAGATGCCGATGACGCAGGACGCGAAGTATTCGATGTCCAGCGGTGATGAGGCGGGCTCCGCGACGGGGGTCATCAGCAGCAAGATAAAAGGAGCTTGTGAATACATGATGTATTCATTCGACGTAAAGTTCGAAGGCAAAAATGTTTGCCGCTTGGGAGACCCGCTATTCCACAATGAAAAGAACGGGATGGGGTAGCCCGCACTAACCAGCCCATTGGTTGGGCGCAAACCACGACAATGAGGTTATACCTTTAGCTTCGACCGCTTGCTTGACGCGCTCATGCACGATGACGGCACTGACATTTTCCGCCAATCTGAACATCAGAACATCGTGCGTCTTGGACGGGTCGATAGCCAGTGAATGAAAGTCCATCGAAATCATTTTCTCCGCGACTTCAGGATTCGTTTTGGACTTAGCCAAGTCTGCAGCCGCCAAAAGTCCCACTAGATTCACGGCGAGATAGAGGTCCTCCGGCGGCGGATTCTTACCGAATCTGGTCACCAATTTAGTTTCATAGGTCTGAAGGTTGTTGACGCCGGCAGCCTTCAACGCATCGACCAGCCGCCTGCTCAGCAGCGGGATTGGCACCCAGGTAAGTTCCGGATAGATCCGCGGCGGCACCTCGGTATCTTCCACCGTCTCTACGTTGATTGGTTCTTGGGGCGGGTGGCAGGTTTCGCGTTCATCCGACTCAGAAAACAACAAACCAGCTTCCCATCGCCTGTCGTTCGCAGGGTACCCGACTTCCAGTTGGTAATGCTCTGCATGCAATGGAGACATGCAATCCAATACGAAATATTCCGCCATGGCAGCCCCTAGTATCCGTCGTACAACCTAAAGAGAAGGCACACTTGTTGAGCCCGGCTTTTTCGTCTCGATCCAAGCCATGACCCACTTCGAGGTATAGATATTGGCCGACGTCACCACATTTGTCCCTACATGACTCTTAAAGAATTCGGCCGCGGCCAAGAGGCGGCCAACTATCCCGTACGGAGGCCCAAGAAGCGACTCCTTTGCGCCGTCGGGCCGGTCGGCTTTCTTGCACTCGTCACAGCCTCCAGCTTTCTTGATCGATTTGTCGTACATTTGCTGATAAGCCTCGGCTACCTTATTCAGATATTTTTTTACTTCCCCACTGTAGGACTCGTGCCGGTCATGGAACTGGCCTGATGCCGCGTCCATCGCCGCCTTCACGTAGGCCCACTTTGGGTTACCCGGATCAATATGGTAGTTCGTCCCTGCCAGCATATAGTCAGCCTTACTCGCCGAAGCCAGAGCGCTGCCTAGAGCGCCCGGTTGTGGACCTTCAGTCTCCTGAGGATCATTGGATAGCGGTTGCCACACGTCCGGGCCCATATCTATGGCACTGACCCAATTGTCGGCGGCCTGCGCGTTCGAAAAGGTGCCTCTTTCATCGCTTGACCGACTCTTCCAAACCTCGACGCCACCTACGCCTGCCCCCACAGCATAGTTGCCGGGCAACCAGACGCCGTTATGACAACCGTTGACGTTGTAGGCAACGTTTCCCCACACCGCGGAACCATCGACCGCAGCAGGAGCCGCACCTCCGCTGCTGCGAAAATCTTGTGATTCGCCGTCCTTGCACATGAATTTCAAAATCTTATGCTTCTTTAACGATTCCTGCGCTGGAACCAAATGATGAGCGGCACATGTCAGAGGATAGGGAAGGTCTTTCCCTTTCAACGTGACGACTTTGTTGTTGACCCGTATATATATTGACGTGAGTTTGTCCGCGCCTGATCGATCGCGCGGATCCTTTTCGAGGTTGCCTTTGGTGTAGTCGTTGCCCGTTGGCGGGGCGGATTTATTTATTCCGGTGCCGGCCGCCATGTTGTTTCCCAAGGTGGAACCGATGCCGCCGAGCTCATTCTTTTCTTTGGGATTGGGCTTGGTGTGGGAAAAAGGGCATTTCTCTTCCGTATTTTGACCCGGAATCGCTACAGTTACTGGTTCGCCGACTTCCACCTTTACCTCGACAATAATTGACACTCGGACTATGCAAAATTAGTTCTGGGCGACTTTGCTACCCTTTATCACGACATCGCTAGAGGCCTTCACGTTTATCTTGCCGCTGCCCTCGATCGTAATGTCTTTGCCCTTGACGGTGATGGTTCCATCCTTCTTCAGAGTAACGCTTGCATCTCCCGACTTCAAAACGATCTCGTCCCCGGCTTCGATCAACAACTTCTTGCCCACCGACAAACCATCGTCCTCGGCAACGGACACCTTACGATTTTTACCTATTGTGATTTCTTCGTCCTTGCCTACCTGATCCTGTCGCTTTCCGCTGACGGTGATCTGTTCATCTTTGCCGACCTCAAGAGTTCGATTCTCGCCCACCGTAATGGACTGATTCTTCGTGACAGTAATGGCTTGGCTCTTTCCGATATCGACCGACTCGTTTTCGCCGACACTTTCCGTGCGATTTTTCCCAATCGTAACCGATTCGTTTGCGCCAACGTTTTCGGTACGGTCCTTGCCGATCGTACTGTTTTCGTTGTTGTCAACGCCCTTCTTGCGGTCGTGTCCCACTGAAAGACTGAGATCGTGCCCAACGGTCTCGGTCTCGTCGTGACCCACCTTGTGAGTCTCGTCATTCCCCACTGTATGGTTCTCATCGTGCTCGACCGTGAGTTCGTGATCCTTCTCCGCATGGATCGTCACCAGTTCCGAGCCGATCTTGTCCTCGAAGCGGATCTCGTTGAAATTCGCGGGCGATCCATCCTTGGAGCTGCGTGACTTGATGCCGCTCTGCGTCTTGTTCGCCGGCAGGTCGTAGGGCGGCATGTTGACGCCGTTGTAGACGCGGCCCGTGATGATGGGCTGGTCGGGGTCGCCTTCGAGAAAGTTGACGATGACTTCCTGGCCGATGCGCGGAATGTGCATCGCGCCCCATTGCTTGCCGGCCCAGACCTGCGCCACGCGAATCCAGCAGCCGCTGTTCTCGTTGTTCTTGCCCTCGCGGTCCCACGGGAATTGCACTTTGACGCGGCCGTATTTGTCGGTGAAGATCTCCTCGCCGCTTGCGCCCACCACGACCGCCGTTTGCGCGCCCTGCACCACCGGCTTCGGCGTCGAGCGCGGCGGACGATACGGCGTCTTGGCGTCGACGGCTTGCAGGCTGATCGCAAACTCGGTGCCGGTGTCGGCGCCCCCCGAAATATGCGCATCGGAGGTCACGGAGATGGTCGATGCGATGATGAAGTATTCGATGTTCAAGTCGGCGCGGGGATATTTCGACAGCGAAAACGAATAGCCGGTGGCCAGTCCCGCGGCATCGCCCTCGCCGCTGGCGATGGTCTGTGTCGCCTGGAGCTCCTGGATGCGGACTTTGGCCACCCGCGTCGTTTCTCCGGAATCGAGCTTGCCGAGTTCCGCGGGGTAGTCGTAAATCTCGAATTTTGACTGCGCGTGGGACTTCGAGATGCTGGAACTCTGCAGCAGGGATTTCTTCGGGGCGGAGAAGTCGTAATCGGTAGTCGCATAAGCGCCGGACTGGACGGACTTGGACTGTATCCACGACGTCAGATGATCGCGTTCGCGCTGAGCGTCGGATGAGGTCGGCGGAAAGTAGGGCACGGTTTCATAACCCTTGAATTTGCTGTGAGCGTTCGCGTCGTCAGCCAGGATCATGAGGTGCTTGCCGTCCTGGTGCTCAAAAAAGTAGTGAATGCCCTCGAACTCGAGCAGGCGGCTCAAGAAATTGAAATCCGTCTCGCGGTACTGCACGCAATAGTCGCGCGGCGAATAGGTGCCGCTCAGCTTCAGTTTAAAATCTGAGAATCCGTACTGGGCGACGACCGCCTGAAAAATGTCGGGAATGCTCTTGCCCTGGAATATGCGGCAATCGGAGGTTCGGGTGAGAAACCAAAACCACGGCCGCACTGTGGCCTGGTAGCGGTGGTGGCGCTCCTCATAGCCGGTCTGCGAGAACTCGGTGACGTAGCCGTTGAAGTAGCGGTTGGCGGTGATGTCGGGCAGCTGGAACATAACGGTGACCGGCTGTCCCAGAATCTTGTCTGCGTTCAGATCGCCCGCATCGCTGAGCATTTGCAGATCGTATTCGAACAGGCGGCTGACCTGCTCGTGGGCTGAGAAATGCGTCAGCAACAAGGCATCCGCGCCGAGGGGAGTCTTGATGTGAACCGTGCGACTCGCCTGGGAGGTAGCCATGACCGATCAATCCAGCGGCACTAGCTTCAGACAGCCTTCTTCTTTCTTCGAATAAAAGTAGAGCCCGTCGGAGGCTCCACCTTCGGCAATGATGACAGGAATGATGGTCTCAAATTTCTGTTTCGCGATGGCGGTCGCGGCAACCTCATTGATACCGTTCTTTTTCACGAACTCGGTCCAACGAGCATCCGATTTATCGACGCGCGCGCCCGCGTCTGTTGCGCGGCGCAGCAAGTTAACGAACTGGTAGTAGTCGAATTCGACCACCTTGGCACGAGCCATAGACTCAACTCCACTCTAACTGCGTCGACTAATAGCAAGAAAGTACTAGATTTTTCAAGCTTATGCACGATTTTCGTGCGGTACGTTTGATATTCGGCCACGCCTTGCGTGAATTCCATGCCCCGCCATGGCCCCCCCCTTTGCCTCAACCAGGCGCCTCCCCGATCACCAGATGTCCATGGACATCTTCACCCCGTTCCTTGCGCAGCACCACCGACTCCCGTTCAATTCCGACAAATCCGGCCTCCTGCAGGACCGCGACCACGTAGCCGGCCCCGTGGCTGTAGCGTCCATGGACATGAATCCGGTAGGGTTGAACCGAGTCTTCCGGCTCCGCTTCCACCGTGAAGCCGAAGACGCCGCGGGGCCGCAAACACGCGCGGGCCGCCGCCGCGGCCTCCTCCAGGGCACCAAAGTACACCAGAGTATCGGCGCAATTGACGACATCGAAGCTCGCCGGCCGTGAACGCATGAAGGCGCACAATTCCGCTTGCACGACCTCGTCATAGATCTTGCGCTCGCGGGCCTTGGCAAGCATGCCGTCGGAGAGGTCAACCCCCACCAAGGTCTTGGCGGTGGATCGCAACAGCATTCCGCACAGGCCGGTGCCGCATCCCGCGTCCAACACGTCGAGGCGCTGATTCCCAAAGTCGATGCGTTCGGCAAGCGCCGCGCTCAACAGCTCGGGCGCCGCATAACCCAAGCCTTTCAACGCCTGATCGAAAGATTCGGCGAAGCCGTCGAAGATCTTCTTGACGTAGCGGTCCCCTGCCCGATCGGGTACCGCTTGCCCGGTGGTTGCCGCCGCCATGTGCCGCGCCACCGGGTTGGTGGGCTCGACTTCGAGCCACTTGCGATACACATCGGCCGCATGATCGCTGCGGCCCATGCGGTACAACAGCATCCCTAAGCTCTCGTAGGCGCCCGAAAAACGCGGATTGGAATCCAGAACCCGGCGAAAGCTCTTCAATGCTTCGTCCGGCTGACGCTTGCGGCGAAACAGGATCCCCAAGTTGAACCACGCCTCGGCCATCTTGGGCGCGAGGTTGGTGGCGTGCGTGTACGCGCGTTCCGCGCCATCCTGATCGTTCTCCGCCAGCAGCACATTGCCGAGATTGTTCCAGGCGTGCGGGTTGTTCGGGCGGATCTTCAGCGAGCGCTGCATCATCTCGAGGGCCGCCGGGCGGCGACCCTGATGCAGTCGCAGCAGTCCCAGAAAATGCAAGGCATCGGCGTCGTTTTGCCGCTCCCGCAGCAGCCTGAGGTAGATCGCCTCCGCCTCGGCGAGCCTGCCCGCGCGATGCAGTTCGATGGCGCGATGAATGCCGACCGCCTTGCTCGTCATCGGCTCGCTGACACTGCCTTAGGCTGGGCCATACCGGCCTGCTTCAATCAAACACATAGGCGAAATCTCCGTCCTGCAAGCGAACGTGCACGCGCTCAATCGCCTTGCCCTCCATCATGCGCTTGAGAAACTCCTCGCTGATCTTGGGCAGCACCGTGTTGGTGAGAATGGCATCGATCATGCGCCCGCCGCTCGCCAGCTCGGTGCAGCGGCTGCTGATCAGTTTGACCACGTCATCGTCGTAGGTAAACGGCACCTTGTGGTTCTCGCGAATGCGCTTGGTGATTCGTCCGAGCTGCAGCTTGATGATGGCGCCGATCATGGCGTCGTTCAGCGGATAGTATGGTATGACCACGAGACGGCCGAGCAGCGCCGGTGGGAATACCTTGAGCAGCGGTTCGCGCAGCGCCTTGGCGATACTGTCGGCATCCGGCATCAACTCAGGATCCTTGCACAAATTAGTGATGAGGTCGGTGCCCGCATTGGTCGTGAGCAGTATCAAGGTGTTCTTGAAATCGATGACCCGGCCCTCACCGTCC